>ULVI01043252.1_pt1 | contig 28807 bp, 20 predicted proteins | sample 1959331 | NCBI WGS metagenome assembly ULVI01 (sample SAMEA4835782, study PRJEB28245) | human gut metagenome | biome: gut microbiome; material: fecal sample | place: Denmark | collected 2008 | reverse complement strand
GGACAAGGAATATGTCCTTGACTCCCTCGGCAAGGCCAAGGCCGTGCTGCTTGCGTTGCTGGAGTCCGAGAAGACCGAGTTGAACCGCAATCTAACCTTAATCAATAATACAATAGAGGATCTTCAGAAGAAGGATGCCGGGCTTGAAAAGAAGATCTCTGAGCTTAAGGCCTACGCCGCCAAGGAACTTAAGGAGACCAGGGACTGGTTCAAGGCCACCTTTATGACGCTGGAGCAGCACGACACCATTGTTGGGCTGCTTGGTGGAATTAAGGGAGAGATCGCCGCACTGGAGACATCCATGACAGATCTTGAGACCCGCCTGACAGAGAGATATTCAAAGGAACTGAAAGCCGCCGCAGGTGAAGTCAAGTCAAAACTCGGTGAGGAGGTCGCCGGTCTGAATGAAAGGATTGACACGGAGGTCGAGGCCATTACCTTGGCCTACACCGCCGCCATCTCCACTGTCCGTGGGGAGTTGGACAAATGGTGGAGCGAGAACCTGAAGAAATCAATTGACGACTGCGAGTCCTCGATGAAATCCTGGGTGAACAGCACTCTGGACGGCTACTGGACGATAGTCGAAACCCAAGGTGCGCTTAAGGTTCAGAAAGAGTTCATCGAAGGCCGGTTCGAGGCGCGGAAGAAATACCTGAATGATTTGATCAAAGCCAATGCGGCAGACATCAAGGCTCTGGATGACAAATTGAAAGAACTCGATGAGACTATAAGGAAAAACGCTGCCGACATCGAATCCGCCGGCAAGGAGCTGGAGCAGGCAAAGGTTGACCTGACCAAGGCCTACACTGACGCGGTCACCGAGGCCATCACGAAGTTCAATGGCACGTTCTCGGATGAAATCGTCAAGCGGATCGCCGCCGTGAACTCAGACCTTGATGACAGAAACGAGAGAATCGAGGGCAAGATGTTTTATCTTGAGTCATTGGTCAAGGCTCTTGAGAACAAACTGTCTGTATTCCTGAATGCCAGCCTGGCTTCAAGAATCCAGTCGGTGTCATGGTTCCCGTTGTCTTCGGACGGCAAGGTGACCCTTTACTATGACAGGGGTGACCCTGATTTCCCGGGAAGTGAGAATTACAGGTACATCACCTTCAGGTTTGAGGTGCGCCCGGCAAGTGAAGCGGCCAACATCACAGCGGAGTTGCTGTCAGCCCGTCTGCTTTACACAAAGACCAGAGCCGCTGCCGGAGAGGATGTGGAACTGGACATAACTGATTTCAAGAACGAGTTCGGTGTCATCACCGTTACCATTGATGCGTCCAAGGTTGATAAGGCTTTCATTGACGGCAAGATACCCGCGAGTGTGGCCGTGGCTGTCGGAAATCTCAGCACGGAGTATGTCCCTCTTAAGGCTCAGGCGCTTGAACCGCCGGTTATCCGTTATACCACAACTGACGGAGAAATGCTGCCGGACAGTGAGATCGTAGGAGTGAGAGGTTTTAGTAAAGATGGTGGCATTCTGAACAGGAAGCACATCTATGGTAGGATTGACTTTACAGGGGCTGAGATTGGGGAACTGTTGCTCAATCTCAGTAGAAAGAGTTATGAAGAAGATCCAAACGCAACATTGATGAAAATAAAGGTGTGCAGGAATGTTGCGGTGGCTGAATCCGGTATTTACATAGAATTGAAATTTAGAAACCAATACAAACTTGAATTTGCGGATTTGGAAAAGTTGGATGTTTCGAAAGTCGATAATTTTATGGAGATGTTTGCTTGGTGTACAAGACTGAAGGATTTGAGGATATCGTCTTGGAAGCCTAAACCCAAGGATATGTATCAAGCCTTTTATCGCTGCAGTAATTTAGAGACATTGAACCTTTCGGGATGGGATATGAGCCAGATTGAAAGAGTTACTGAACTGCTCTATAACTGTGCGTCACTTAAAGAATTGTATTTGGATAACTGGAATCTGAACAATTACACCGGAGGATCATATCCATATCCACAGGTATATGAAGGGAATGTTTTCAGCGGTATCAACTGCCGAAGGCGCGATTTTAATATATACGTCAGAAACTGCAATAAGAAGACCGTGGAAGCAGTGAAAAGATGGGTCAATAACTCGGTGATTGCCCAAGGCGAACCGCTCAAAGATGGTCGTTGCAACATAGTAACAAAATAAAATCACTTAATGAATATAAACACAATGAATATGAAAAAATATATTGCCGCCCTTTTCGGCGCGATCGCCCTTCTGGCGTCCGGCTGCGCTGATTACGACTCAGACATCAAGTACCTTGAGCAAAGGATCGATGACATCGAGGGCAACCGGATAAAATCCATCGAATCGCAGATACAGAACATCAGCGCCTCGCTACCTAGGCTGGAGCAGGCGGACAAGGATCTCAAGGACATGATCACAGCCCTTGAGGGTACAGCCGCAAGTCTCGGCAAGTCGCTGGCCGACAATTCGAAAAGCATTTCCGATGTGAAGGCCGACCTTGAGAAGTCGGTCAAGGAGCTTCAGGCCAGTGACAAGGCGAACAAGGATGAGCTTATCGCCGCGATCAACACCGCCAAGGGCAAGATTCTCGCCGACCTTGAGGCTGTCAAGGCCGAGATCGAGGGCAAACTTGCCAACATAGACAACGCAATATCAGACCTTAAGGAAAAGGATGCTGAGTTGGAGAAGAGGATTTCAGGCCTTGAGGAATATGTTGACAAGGAAATCAAAGACGCAAAAGACTGGGCGGCAGCCTCGTTCGCGACATTGACGCAGTATGGCGGCATTGTGGAGCAAATAGCGGGCATCAACGCCGGGATCAGTGGCTTGAAGACATCCCTCACTGACCTTGAGGCCCGTCTCACGAAGAAGTTCGCGGAGGATCTGGACAAGGCCGTGAGTGATCTCAAGGGCGAGATCGCCGATGAGGTCGCCGGCCTTGGCGAAAGGATTGACAAGGAGGTGGCCGACATCACCGCAGCCTACCAGGCCGCCATCTCGTCCACACGTGAGGATCTGGAGAAAGCCTGGACCGCGAATCTGAAGGCATCCATTGAGGAGTTGGAGGAATCCCTCAAGTCTTGGGTGAATGAGAGACTGACCGCCTACTGGACAATCGAGGAGACCAAGGCGGCCCTTGAGGCTCAGAAGAAAGACCTCGAAACGCAGTTGGAGGCTCAGAGGGTTCTTCTGAAAGGTCTGATTGACGCCAACACCGGTGACATCACCAAACTGAACGAGGCTTTGGTGGAGACCGAAAAGAACATCGAGGCCAACACCAAGGCGATTTCCGATTTGAGAGCTGACTTGCAAAAGGCCAAGACAGACATCACAGTCGCCTATAAGCAAGCCATTGAGGACGCGATCACTGGCCTTGAAGGGAGGCTGGACACCAAGCTGGAGAACGAGATCAAAGCAGTAAATGACAGGATCAAAGAGATTTTCGACACGTGGGAAAACCGTATCAAAACCTGTGAGGACCAGGCGAAGAATGCGATTGACAAGATGAACGAGGCGCTGAAGGACATGGGAAGCAAGATCCAGTCCGTGACCTATCGTCCTGAGTATTCCGACGGAGTCCATAATGTGTATAGAGACACCAAGTCATTCAGAATCAGGTTTGAGATACGTCCGGCCGGATTGACTTCAAAGTTGAATGCCGACAATGTCAAGATGCTTGCCTATGTTGACTGGGGAAGAGGTCAATGGCGTTCCATAGACCTTGCTGTCAAAGGGATTCTGCCTGAATCAAACGGTGTGATAGCGGTCAAGGTCTCAGCGGAAGACATAAAGAACTCTTCGACTTCATTGTTTGACTCCACGTGGAAGTATCCAACCTACGCGAAGCTTCTCATAGAGGATTCCGCCATGGGTTGGGAAATCTCATCCGACTTCATTCCTCTTAAAGTCGTGGATGGCGCTTTGGAGCCGGACATGATCAACGGTCATGTGTATGTCGAGATGGGCGACGGCCTGAAATGGGCCAACTGCAACGTGGGCGCGGACAAGCCTGAGGAAGTCGGGGCGCTTTTCGCCTGGGGTGAGACGACACCGAAGGCCACGTATTCCCTGGACAACTACAAATGGTACAAGGATGGGAACTACACCAAGTACAATTCCACAGACAGCAGGCAGATCCTGAGCAAAGAGGATGATGCCGCCACCGCCAACTGGGGAGGAACTTGGCGTACTCCGACCAGTAATGACATCTTTAAACTTTTGGATTATTGTAAGTGTACATGGGATGATGCAAGAAACGGCTATGTCCTGACAAGTGAATCCCCTGGTTATGAAGGTAACAGCCTCTTCTTCCCGTCACCGGATTATAATCCGACCATTTACAAGGGATTGTACTGGACCTCATTTGTGAATGTGAATAGGCATGTGGAAAAAGCGGGTGTTTTTTCCATGATCAAGAGCAATGGAATGGTTGGACTCTCGTCAGCCCCTCGCCACCTCGGTCTGCCGATCCGTCCGGTGTCGTTTTAATCCATGCGGTCAACCGCGGCGCTGTCGGCGACAAGGCCTGTCGGAGTGACGGGGATCAGCGTTTCATGACGCTTAGATCCACAGGCCCCGGAACGCCTTTCACGACAGCCTTGTCGGTGAACTGCCAGAAGATCCAGCCGTCGAAGTCCGGCCTGTCCTTCTCGTAGTGGGCTATCCAAACAGGATAGTTGTCCGTGATCCTCTTGCTGAGCCAGTCACGGGCAAAGGAAGACCCCGTGTAGACAATAGGCTTTTTACCGTAGTGACCCTCAATGGTTTCCAGCCATTTGAGGGCCTCTTCGTTCAGTTTCTTCATCGACCCTCCCCGATGTATGGTCTCGATGTCCAGAACCGGAGGCAAGTCCTTGAATCTCAGGTCGCCAACCGTCTTGATGAATAGCCTTGCCTGAGCCTCGCCGTCCTTTGAACTCCTGAAGAAGTGGTACGCGCCTCTTCTAAGGCCAGACCTGCCGGCGTCCTGCCAGTTCCTTTTGAAATCCTTGTCCACCATCGACACCCCTTCCGTAGCCTTTATGAACACGAAACTGACAGGCCTGATGTCTTTAGCCAGATGGTGATCACGGATTGTTTTTCCACGTTTGTCCGTCAGCACGTAAAGGGAATCCCAAACGATGTCGCCGGCGTTGTGGTGGGAGATGTCGATTCCGTAGCGCCAGTCTCCTGGCGGAACCTTGGCCCCTGTCTCGTGTCCGCCTCCGCCACCCTGGCTGATGAACATAACCGCCAGAGCCAGAATGACTGACGCGGCGATGCCGACAGCCGTCCAGACTCCTATATTCACTTTCTTGGGCTTCCTCTTTTTCCTCCGGGGGCGTTTTGCCGGTGATGTCCTGGCTTTCTGTGCGCCGGCCTTTTTCCTGGCGGCTGAACCCTGAATATTCTTGTTTTTCGCCTCTGGCATATTCATAAAATCCTTGAAACCGCGGCGACCGTGGCCACCGCCTCACAAAATTAATGAATATTTCTGACTATCTTTGTACGCAGTATATTTAAAGGACTATGAACTGGTTCATCGAGATATTCACGGAACCGTCTTATATTCAGGCGATTCTCGTCCTGTCGCTGATTTGCGTCGCCGGCCTTCTTTGCAACAAGATCAAGATAAAGGGGGTGAGCCTTGGCGTGACGTTCGTTTTTTTCGCCGGGATTGTTGTCGGGCACTTCGGGCTCAGCGTTGATCCCCGTATGCTGGCGTTGGCGCAGAACTTCGGCCTTGTGCTCTTTGTGTTCACCCTTGGCCTGCAGGTCGGCCCGAGTTTCTTCCCTTCGCTGAAGAAAGGAGGCATCAAACTGAATATCCTGGCGTTCGCGGTGCTTCTGGTAGGCACTTTGATGACGTTGGGAATAAGTAGATTATGCGGAATATCGCTGCCGGTGGCGACCGGACTTCTCACCGGTGCGGCGACCAACACTCCGATGCTTGGAGCCGCGCAACAGACTCTGCTTCAGACCGATCCGGGGGCAGTGGATGTCTCCAACCAGATGGCCACCGCCTGCGCTGTGGGTTATCCTTTCGGCGTGATCGGCGTGATTCTTTGCGTGGTGGTCCTTTCGGTCATATTCCGTAAGAACCGCGGCCCAAAGGACACTCACAACAACCAGACATTCATCAACGAGTTCAGTGTGAGCAATCCGGCTGTATTCGGCAAGACGATTCGGGACATCATGAAGGACGCGCACATCAGAATTGTAGTGTCAAGGGTTTGGAAATATGGCGGTGAAGGCCGCGGGCAGGTGATAATCCCGGACGGGGACACCGTGCTGGAAAAGGGGGAGCATGTGCTTGTGCTGACCCGTGAGAAGGACGCCGGGGCTGCCGAGCAGCTCTTCGGAGAGAAGGTCGTTAAGGATTGGAACAAGAAGGACATCGACTGGAACCATCTGGACGGAATGCTTGTTTCCCGTCATATTTTCGTGACCAAGACGAGCGTCAACGGAGCCAAACTTGGGGATCTGCATCTGCGTAACGTTTACAGAATCAACATCACAAGGGTTAACCGCGCGGGCATCGACCTGCTGCCGTCCCGTGACCTCAGACTTCAGATCGGAGACAAACTGACGATCGTAGGAGAGCAGAAAGCGATTGACCGTGTGGCGGAGGTGCTTGGTAATCAGGAGAAAGAGCTCCGTAATCCGAATCTGCTGTTCATTTTCATCGGACTTATGCTCGGATTGATTCTGGGCAGCCTTCCGATTTCCATTCCGGGAATGAGTGTCCCGATCCGTCTCGGGATCGCCGGCGGCCCGATCCTGATCGGCATCCTGATGGGGGCGTTCGGACCGAGAATCCACTTGACCACCTATACGACACACAGCGCGAATCTGATGCTCAGGCAGTTCGGTTTGACGATCTATCTGGCTGGATTGGGACTCAGCGCAGGACCTGACTTTTTCGAGACTGTCTTGAGACCGGAAGGCTTGCTGTGGATCGGGATTAGTGTGTTCTTGGCCATTGTGCCGGTGCTGCTTGTCGGCTTTGTCGCCGCGAAATTCTGCAAGACGGACTATTCGGAGAATGTCGGGATGCTGTGTGCCTCGATGGCCAACCCTATCGCCCTTAACTATGCGCTTACGACTGTCGATGACGACGAGCCGTCCGTTGCCTATGCCACTGTCTATCCGATGGAGATGTTTCTGCGTGTCATTTCCGGGCAGGTGATGATGCTGCTTTAGAACGAATGAACCTGTAAATGTCCGGCAGGATGAGTACCGGCGAGGTGCAGAGGAGAATCCAGCCCCAGTCGGAGAGCGGAAGCGGGGAGACCTCGAAGAAGGCTCCGAAGCAGTTGACGATCAGGAACTGGCCGGCCAGGATGATTCCAGCGACCCAAAGACATCCGTAGCAGGCGGAAGCCTTGAACCTCTTGCGGTTGAAGAAGGAATCAAGAATGTCTTGAAGTACGCTTCCGTCAGTCTTGAAGTATCTGGCGTTGAACAGATTCCAGAACTGGATCAGCACGAATGTCGTGAAGAACACTCCCAGCTCGTAGCCTGAAAGATGTGCCTTTGTGTGGGCCGAGAACGCTCCGCTGAAGAACTCTCCGACAACATTCCAGTGGAGAAGGTCTTTGACGGAACTGATGTCCATCCGCCAGAGAAGCTGCCAGAGAAGAGCCAGATAGACAAAGAAGAATATTCCCGAAAAGGCTATCCGCTTCCCCATCCGCCGGTCGATGATGTGGCTCTTCTGGTCGCGTGGCTTGTCTTCCATAACCCGGCGGTCAGGCGGCAGGGATGACAGGGCCATCGCCGCGAATGTGTCCATTATCAGGTTCACCCACAGCATCTGTGTGACGGTCAGAGGTGAGTCCAGTCCGATGAACGCGCCAAGGAGCACAATCAGGCAGGCGCAGACGTTGATCGTCATCTGGAACAGGATGAAACGCTTGATGTTCAAGTACAAGGATCGTCCCCACAGGATGCCTTTGCCTATGCTGGAGAACGAGTTGTCGATGATTGTCACATCGCTGGCCTCCTTTGCCCTCGCCGTTCCGTCACCCATCGAGAGCCCGACCTGTGCCTTTTTCAGAGCCGGAGCGTCGTTCGTTCCGTCGCCGGTTACCGCCACGACCTCGCCCATATCCTGAAGCAGTGTGACAAGGCGGACCTTGTCCTCGGGACGCGCCCGGGATAGAACCCGCAGAGTCGGGATGACTTCCTTTTTGAGACATTCATCACTCTTGGCTGCGAACTCGGGGCCGGTGATGGTCAGAGGATTGGTCTCGTTGGCGCCGATGATTCCGGCCTGACGGGCGATCTCGCTGGCGGTAAGGGCGTTGTCTCCGGTCACCATGATCACCCTGACCCCGGCGTGACCTGAACAGGTGTCGATCGCCTGACGCACATCGTCTCTGATCGGATCGGCGATGCCGACAATGCCGATGAATATGAGTTTGGAACCTTCCGCTGACATATTCCTGAAAGCGAATCCTAAGGTTCGCATTCCTTTTGACTGCCAGTTTGCCAGAGTGGCGAGCACGCTTTCCTTGGACGGGCCGCCGTCAATGACATCGGAGGTCTCCAGCAGAAGCTCCGGCGCGCCTTTCACAAAAAGATATTCATTGCCGGAAACAGTGTCAATCGCTTCGGTGCTCATCTTCTTCCTTTCCGTGGAGAATGCCTCCTGGTTCAGGATTTTGTAGGCGTTCCGGCGCTCGGAATAGTCTATTCCCTTACCGCGAAGCCAGAGCAGCATCGCTCCCTCAGTCGGGTTGCCGATAGCGCGTGGCTCACCGCCCTCCGAAACGTTCAGCGCCGCTGTGGAGTTCACTGCGATGCTGTCGGCGACAAGACTTTCATCGACGCCCCAGAACTCGGATTCCACCACGCTCATCCTGTTCTCTGTCAGCGTTCCGGTCTTGTCCGTGCAGATGACGGTTGTCGCCCCGAGGGTCTCGCAGGCGTGAAGTTTCCGCACCAGATTCTTCTCTTTCAGCATCTTGCGCATGCTCAGCGCAAGGCTGATCGTCACGCTCATCGGCAGCCCTTCCGGCACCGCCACGACAATAAGCGTCACGGCGATCATCAGCGAGTTGAGCGCCACCCGGAAAACCTCGATGAATGAATATGTCCCCACATCATTCGTGAGGAAGAATATGCTCATCCGTCCGATCACGATAAGTGCAGCGATGATGTAGCTGGCGTATGTTATCCACTTGGCGAGCTGGTTCAACTGGGCGTTCAGAGGAGTCTCCACCTCAGGCTCTTCCTGTAATATTCTCGCACCTTTCCCTTCCTCGGTTTCCGTGCCGACAGCTGTGACTCTATAGGTCGCGCTGCCCTCGATCACGGTTGTGCCCCGAAGCAGAAAGTTCTCTGGATAGGTGCTTTCTTCCTTTGTGCCATCGGATTCGGTCCTCTTTTTCGTGAACGGCTCGCCCGTGAAGTTCGACTCGTCTATGATCAGATTCCGGTCGCTGATCAGATTGCCGTCCGCCGGGACCTCGTCCCCGTTCTCCAGCACCACCACATCTCCGACACAGACATCACTTTTCGGAATCTCATAGGTCTGCGGACGTATGTCGTTCCTGTTTTTCAGTCGCAGCACCTTGACCGGCCTTTCGTCCTTGGCTTTGTTCAGAATCTTGAACTCTTTCTCCGCCTTGACCTCGAATATGAACCCGATCCCTGTCGCCAGAAGTATCGCCACCAGCACCCCCAGTGGCTCGATCAGGCACGAGGCATCCCTACCTGAATATGCCATCTCATATCCGGACACTCCAAGCGACAGTCCCAGCGCCACAAGCAATATGATGATGATTGGATCCTTGAACTTCTCCAGATAGGCCTTCCAAAGTGGTTCCTTCTCTGCCTCCGGAATGACGTTCCGTCCTTTTTTCTCGATAACTTCCACTGAGTCTCCGCACAGATAACTTATTGTCTTTGTGCTATTTTGCGTCTCACAGTTCTGGAAATATCCCGTAACCTTACCGTTGTTTTCCTTAGCCATAATCCTATAACTCTTACTTGGAGTCCGCTAAGATAACGCTCATTCCAGACTCTTCCGCCAGGAATCCAACCGTTTGGAAAATAAACACACTACTTGACAACAATGTCGCTGTATTGTCTCCTGAAATCAATATCCCGTGATTGGTTTAAAATGTGGCTGAACTGTAACTCCTTGATGACCATATTGTTGTGTAATCCTGCCCTCTCGTATTGGCTGGCAGTAATCTGTAATAGATTGAAATTCAGTATGATGCGTCCAACGGGCTACTTAAGAGAGTGCCAGAAAGTAGTCTCGGTAAGAGGCTTGGTGCTTGTGGAACCTAAGGTTGAGGTGAAAAGCGATGGACTGGCCGACACTGAGTAGGTTTGGGAAGCGGTGTCGAAACGGACCGTAAAGTGCTCCGGATTAGCGAGTTTCCTGGCGGAAGCGAAACCGGAGTTGATGTAGGTCTTCAGCGAACTGCGGTGCTGGAGGATGCTCTGGATATATTCAAGGAAATTCTTCTTCTGGCAGTCCTTGGTCGAAAGCGTGCGGTAGATTGTGATCGTGTCGAGGATGATCCGGGCATATTCATCAGCCTTGCCGGCGAGATATTCATTGAAACGCGGAAAGTCGAAATCGCCGGATGAGGTGAGATATTCATTGATGTCCAGTGCTTTGAGAAATGAGACGGCTTTGTTGAAGTCGGTTTGGGAGATTCCTTTGTGGCCGCGGCTCAGAAGAAGCACGTAGAGGGTTTTCGCCTGAGGGGCGGATTTGAACCTGATGATCTCGTCCGAGTCGAGGATGAAGTCGCCTTTTGAGTTGATGCTGATGGGGTTGGTGATTTTCGCCTCTGAACTGAGATAGTCGTACAGGAACTTGTAGTAGCCTTTGTAGGAGAGGAGGTCGCGGCGCTCGTCGAAGCGGGAGACGAATGCCAGGATTCGTTTTTTGACCTCGGATGAGATGTCTATGCAGAGGAAATCCACCGTGCGGCGCATCGTGTCGCTGTCGTCAAGAATATGGCTGTCCCTGATTTTGACGAGCAGGAACGCTTGGTACGGAATCCGCTCAGGGTCAATGTTGAACCTTGAAAGGATGAGGTGGTAGAAGGTTCTGGTGTCGAGGGTCGCCAGTGATTCCTTCAGATTGTTCAGTTTGATTTTGTCTCCGGCCGGCACGAGGTATTCCATCGAACGCTGGAGAAGCCCGAATTTGTCATCGTCCTCAAGATGTTGCCCGAACTCTCGAATAATGTCCGGAAGGTAGAAAAACTCGATTCCGATGTCGCCGAATGCCTTTGAAATGAGTAAGTTGTCGTATTTGTCATCGAGAACCAGATGCGCCGCTTCCGAAGTTTGGCCTTCAAGAAAGACGATTTGCTTTTCAGGCGCTTCGGATTCGGCTGCGTCCGCGGACAGAATCCTGCACCAGTCTCTGGATCCGCTGTCGCAAGACATTGAGATTGAGGACAACAGAAGATTCTCCTCGAAGTCGATGTCGTTGTCCGAGCACATTATCTCGTTGAAAAGGTTGATGATGCGCCTTGTCGGCTCTTCCTCAAGATTCTTGAGACAATCCACTGCACTCTCCAAAGACAGGTAGTGTGTAAGATCCAGCTCCTCTTGATCAAGCCCAAGCCCGGACTGCAATTTGTCCAGCACCGCGACCTCTTTCGAGTGGATCCGGTCGTCCGCTTTCACCAACTCAACCGCAAGTTTCATTACCGCCCGCCGCTGAGTCGCGCTGAGGTCTATGGAATCAAGGTTCTGCATCTGTCTTTTACGTGTTTCCTCGTTTCAAACTTAACGTTTTTCTTACGGAAATCCAAATGTCGGTTTCCGCTCTTTATTTTTCTTGCGCCTTGAGCATCCCGAGGGTGCGCCCGTCCCTTTTGCCGTCAAAGAAGGTGTCAAGAATCTCTCCAAAGACCTTGCATCCATCGTCATCGCCAGCGGCGGATTCAAACAGCGTCATCGAGGAGCGCAGCTTCTGTGCGTCAATTCCTCCCATAATGCTATGAATATCCTCTTCCTTGTGCTCCATCAGCGCCTTTGAAATCTCCAGCAGCCGTCCCCTCAGCACCGCGTCTCCAAGATATTCCTTAGCCTCCTCCAACGATGCGATCCCATAATATTCAGAGTTGTAACTTCTTCCCAACCCCTTGAGTTGCGGGAATATATACCAGATCCAGTGAGATCTCTTCCGTCCCTGCCGGATCTCCTCCAGCGCCGTCTCATACTCCCCGAAGCGCTCCTGCGCCTCCTTGAATCTTGTTATGCTCATATTCTGTCAAAAATGATGGTTGTGAATATAGCCCATAACCGCAAACAACGCAAGTGTGAATACTATCTTTTTCCCTTCCGACAAATTTATGAATATCTCTTCGTAAAACCAATATACCTTGCGGGAACTGCATTCTTTGTCATTATTGGATACGATGGGGCGTGTTCCCGGGCAACGTTTTTGCCAGAAAGTGTCGCCGGGGGACACCTCGTTGCCCTCTACGGGAGCGAAATCGGCTTGAAGTGCTGCCCGGGAGCGTTCCTCTGTAGGTCACGGTGGCATTTCTGTCGTGTTATGCTGCCGTCATACGTTAATTTGCCATCGATGGGAGCGATATTGCCTGTTTTTGCTCCTCCGGAGGGGACCCGTAAACGGTTCGCGTGACCAATAGTCGTGGAGGGCTTTCTTTATCAAGTTAATTTTATTACATTTGCAAGGCCGGTGTCTTGTGGCTCGGGGGGAATGAATGATGTTGACGAAAGGCGGAAGGAAGTATCTGCCGGAGGCTCACTTGGGGATGGATGATGGACTCGGGGCGGCAAAGGCACGGAAAGGAACACAAAAGGTAATATTTAATATTCATAGAATATGGAACTTAAAGGATCGAAGACAGAGGAGAACCTGCGCACCGCGTTCGCGGGGGAGAGCCAGGCTCACACAAAGTATTTGTATTATGCGTCGAAGGCCGCGAAGGACGGCTATGTGCAGATAGGCAAGCTGTTCGAGGATACGGCGAAGAACGAGAAGGAGCACGCCAAGATCTGGTTCAAGCTTCTGCACAACGGCGGGGTGCCTTCTACGGAGGAGAACCTTGCGGACGCTGCGGCAGGGGAGAACTACGAGTGGACCGACATGTACGCCGGATTCGCCAAGACCGCGAAGGAGGAAGGGTTCGACGAGATCGCTTTCCTGTTCGAGAAGGTCGGGGCGATCGAGAAGACCCACGAGGAGCGCTACAGGAAGCTGCTGAAGAATGTGCAGGATGCGGTGGTGTTCTCCAAGGACGAGGATATGATCTGGGAGTGCTCGAATTGCGGCCACATCGTGATCGGCAAGAAGGCACCGGAGGTCTGCCCTGTCTGCAAGCACCCGAGAAGTTATTTCCAAATCAAGGCTGAGAACTATTAAAATTATCGAATATGAAGAAAATCATCATTGCCGCGGCGGTGGCGCTTGTTTCTATTTCTGCAAACGCGCAGCCAAAGCCGGCTCAGCCTGAGGCCGAGTACAAGTTCACCGTTGTGAAGGAGAACCCTATCACATCTGTCAAGAACCAGTACCGTTCCAGTACCTGCTGGTGCTTTTCGGCACTCGGATTCCTTGAGTCAGAGGCCATAAGAATCAAGAACATCAAGGACACGACACTCTACCCGGATTTCTCGGAGATGTTCGTTGTCTCGCATTCCTACAAGGACAGGGCTGTGAAATATGTCCGCACTGACGGGCATATCAATTTTGCGGCTGGCTCAGAGGCTGATGACGTTCTCCATGTCATTGAGGACTACGGCCTTGTGCCTCAGGATGCGATGCCTGGACTCCAGCCTCTCCCGATTCACGGAGAACTCGACGCCACCACGAAGGCTTATGTGGAGGCCATCGCCAAGAATCCTAACAAAACCCTTTCCACGAACTGGAAGAAAGGCTTTGACGCCATCGTGGACAGTTTCCTCGGCGAGACCCCAGAGACATTTGAATATAACGGCAAGAACTATACCCCAGCCTCCTACAGGGACGAGATGGGAATCGTTCCGTCTGACTATGTGACCCTCACTTCGTTCACCCACCACCCGTTCTACACTTCGTTCATCATTGAGATCTCCGACAACTGGAGGTGGGACTCCGCCTACAACATTCCTCTGGACGAGTTCATGGAGGTGATCTACAACGCTATCGACAAGGGTTATACCCTCGCTTGGGGATCAGACGTGAGTGAGAAGGGCTTCACCAGAAATGGAATCGGTGTGCTTCTCGATGATGTTAAGGCGACCACGGGCTCTGATCAGGAGCGTTGGGTCGGCAAGGCCGGCGAGAAGAAGGAAGTTGTCGCCGAGTTGCCAAAGGAGGCTTCCGTGACCCAGGAGTCCCGTCAGGAAGGCTTTGAAAACAAGACCACCACTGATGACCACGGAATGCAGATCTTCGGAGTGGCCAAGGATCAGAACGGTACCAACTATTTCATGGTCAAGAACTCTTGGGGAACATCAAGCAAGTACGGCGGAATCTGGTACTGCTCCGATTCGTTCGTGCGCGCGAAGTCGATGGATGTTCTCGTCCACAAGGATGCCCTCTCTAAGGATCTGAAGAAGAAACTTGGAATAAAGTAAATGAACAACATTATCGTAAAACATATTCCCAACACGATTACCTCTATGAATCTCCTTTGCGGAGTTCTGGGGGTAATCGCTTCTTTGAACGGGCGGCTGGAACTCGGATTCGAACTGATGATCCTTGCCGCTGTCTTTGATTTCTGCGACGGACTGGTCGCAAGGCTTCTGAAGGCATATTCAGAAATAGGAAAGGAGTTGGATTCGCTGGCGGATGATGTGAGTTTCGGAGTGCTCCCGGCCGTGATGCTTTACCAGATCAGTGGGACGGACATCATGATCCTGAAATATTTACCGCTTGTCCTCGCCGCTTTCTCAGCGTTGAGGCTTGCGAAGTTCAACCTTGACGAGCGTCAGCACGACAGCTTCATCGGGCTGCCTACTCCGGCGGCGGCTATGATCTGCGGATCACTTGCGACCCTTGTGACCGTTCGGCCGGACTGCTTTTTGGCGCATTGGTGCCATGGACCGGTTTTCATTCCGGTTCTGACACTTATTCTGTGCTACCTTCTGATCTGCGAGATCCCGATGTTCTCGATGAAGTTCGGTGGCGGAAAGAAAGCCTCTAAACTGGAGGTGGCGAAGCGAATCGCCTTTCTGGTCATCGTTGGACTGGCGGTCATCATCGCGCTTGTCGAACGTTCCCACTGGTCGTTCATATTCCTGACCAGTTTCCTGGGGTACATACTTATCAATCTGGCGATGAGCGACTTGGTCGCCAAAAAATAGCGGATGCGAAAATACGTTATACTTTATGTCCACGGAATGGGCGGGGGCGGTGACAGCCGCATCCCGTCCATTTTGAAGGATAATCTGGGACCTGATTTCGAGGTCATCATCAGGACTTACGATTTTGATCCGGAAATCGCTCAAGGCCAGCTGGCCGCTTGGGCGGAGGAGGTCCGGCCGGAGCTTGTGATAGGGGAGAGTATGGGTGCCACGCACGCCATCGCGCTGAGGGGGTATCCGCATCTTTTCGTTTCCCCGTCACTGAACGCTCCGCGATATTTCATTGCCTTGGCCTGGCTGACTTTGATTCCTGGCGTCACGGCTCTGTTCGACAGGATTTACAGGCCAAAACCGGGTGACCGCCAGAAACTGCATTTCACCTATAAGCCTTTGAAAAAGTGGAGGCGGGTTCTCGGCGACGCTTTGCAAAACACCCCACGCAACGGTGGCAAGGACTATTTCTATGCCTTTTTCGGCACCCGTGACCATTACCGGCGCAGCGGCGTTGTCTCCATCCGCACCTGGAAAAAATACTTCGGCGACGGCACCTGGACCATCTACGACGGCACTCACTTTATGGAGTATGAATATATTCTCTCGTTCCTCATTCCTAAGATCTATGAGGTTTTAGGAATATCGGGTGAATAGTGACCGGTTTTTCACCCGAAAGTAGTCTTGAATGGATTGTGGGGTGAGAAATACTTTACTTTTCACCCGAGCATCTTTGCTGGAGATAGGACTGCATTGATTGCGTGATGTTGGCTGAGGCCGTGACTGGATCAAGAGCCTCGGAGAGAGGCATCCCTTCCGGTGTGATTTGGAGCACGGCATCGAATCCGGCATTGAGAATCTGCTGTCGGTCAGAGACTTGGCCGGCGATCAGGATGACCTTGGGACGATGAACCGGAACAGTATGCGCCCTGACATATTCAAGAACCCCGACAGGTACTTTGCCACGGAGGGTCTGTGCGTCCGCCCGACCTTCGCCGGTGATGACAATGTCGCAGGACTCCAGCTTGCTGTCCAAACCTGAAATGTCCAGAACCTTTTGAATCCCTTGAACCATTGACGCTCCGAGCACTCCGCCAAGCGCCCCTCCGATTCCTCCGGCTGCCCCCGCTCCCGGAATATTCAAGACATCTTTTCCTGAATATTTTGAATAGACTTCGCAAAGCATTGTGAGCCAGACATCCAACGATTCGACCATTTCGGGATCCGCTCCTTTCTGCGGCGCGAACATCCTTGCCGCCCCACCCGTACCACAGAATGGTGCGGAGACATCGTAGAATCCGGTTATCTTGCAGGAATCCAACAACTTGTTTCGTTCCGGGATGTCTATCCCGTGAATGTCTTTGAGAATGACATTGGGGATATTCCTTGAAACGGACTCTTCTCTTGGAGCGGCTCGCTGGACATCCCCGGAAACGAATGAGCCGCTATCGTCCGGCAGAAATCTGTAGCCCAACGCTTGCAGCATTCCGGTCCCGCCGTCGCAGGTGGCGCTGCCGCCAAGACCCAGCCAAATCTCATCACAGTCATATTCAAGAGCGTCCGAGATCAATTCGCCTGTGCCGTAGGAGGTGGCCAGAAGGGGATTGAGCTCATCCTTGCGAAGGAGGCCAAGTCCGCTGGCCGCGGCGGTTTCGATGATAGCGGTCCTTCCGATGATTCCGTATCTCGCTTTGATGGAACGCCCGAGCGGATCGTGGCAGGAAACCGTCCTGAATGATCCGCCCAGACTCTCCGTCAGAATTGTCGAAAATCCTTCACCGCCATCAGAAACCGGAATGACTTCGGCCTCTCCATCGGCGAATGCTTTAAGAGCCGCCTTCCCGGCCTCGGCCGAGGTCAGGCATCCCTTGAAAGAATCTATGGCGATGATCGCTTTCATAAAACCTTTGGATTACTTGGCTGGACTGTTTTTGTCAGACAGTTCTCCCGGGATATTCCTTTAGCCCGGCCTCCAGCGCGTCGAACGCTTTTTCAAGTTCCGGAACTCCAAGGACGTAGGCCAACCTGATCTGGTCGGCTCCGAATCCAGGAGTCTTGTAGAAGGACTTCGCCGGAGTCACCATCGTGGTCTGGCCGTCAAGTCTGAAATCCGTCAGCATCCATTTCGCAAACTTCTCGGCATCGTCCACCGGAATGCGGGCGATTGTGTAGAACGCACCCATCGGGGTAGGGGAATATACCCCCTCCATCGCATTGAGCCTGGAGATCGCATAGTCACGTCTGGCGACATATTCATTCCTCACTTCCGTGAAATAGGATTGCGGGGTGTCGAGCGCTCCGATCGAGGCGAGCTGGCCGTAAACCGGCGGGCAGAGGCGGGACTGGGCATATTTCATCGCCGCTTCCATCACCTCCTTGTTGTGGGAGACGATGCAGCCGACGCGGCAGCCGCAGAGGTTGTAACGCTTTGAGACTGAATCGACAAGAATGACATTGTCGGCGAGACCGGGTATATTCATCGCCGAGAAACGAGGTTCGTCGGTGTAGCTGAACTCGCGATAGACCTCGTCTGAAATCAGGAAAAGGTTGTGCTTTCTGGCTACTTCTCCGAGCGCGAGCATATCCTCTTTCGAGTACAATGTTCCGGTCGGGTTGCCGGGGTTGCTGATGAGGATGGCTTTCGTGCGTGGTGTCACGAGTTTCTCGAACTCTTCGATCGGAGGGACCTTGAAGCCGCTTTCGATGTCGGTGTGGACCGCTTTGAGAATGATCCCGCTTTCAAAACAGAACGTGTTGTAGTTCGTGTAGAAAGGTTCGATCACGATGAGCTCGTCGCCTTCGTCGCAGGCTATCTGAAGCGCGAGGTTGACCGCCTCGCTTCCGGCCACTGTGATGATGATCTCGGGGACGGAGACCTCGATGCCGATGCTTCGGTAGTATTTCTCCGCCAGTCCCTTGCGCAGTTCCGGCAGGCCCGCCGAATTGGTGTAGGAAACGTGGTCGAGAGTGTTTTTGCGCACCGCCTCAAGGGCGCATTCGGGGGATTTGATGTCAGGTGCGCCGACATTGAGGTGATAGACTTTGATGCCGTCGTTTTGGGCCGCGTCGGCGAACGGCACAAGCTTTCTGATAGCGGAAGCCGGCATCAAGCTCGATTTTTTTGAGACTTTAACCATCTTGTCAAGGAGTTTTATACACAATTAAGTAATCCTTAAAAGATTACTTGATAATCTTTGATTGTCTTTTCGGTCTATATTTCTTTTCTCATCAGTTATGTGCCACCGGCACACTCCTTCTTCCAAAAGAACCATATCCTCGAAAATACCGCCAAATCTTTATCAACTTATTTTTTAAGGCTTACTATCTTCAAAGATAGTGAAGATTTTTTTACCTTTGCAGTCTGAATCAGTTTTAATTTGTCTGAAATGTTTTAAAGGTGAGAAATCTTTAGGCGGACGAATCAAGGCAACGGTTCGGAATTGTACGAATTTAAGAGTGGTCCGGGCGGCTATGCCGTCTGGAAGGTATTTGATAACAGTGAAGAGATTTTTTGCGGTAATATTGTTGGCTCTATCCGTCATTGCGGCTTCCAGCTGTTCAAGGCGGGTTGAAAATGGCTATAGAACAATAGCCTACGTCAATTCCCTCCTGACGGATTCCCTTCCGGAACTGCGGACATTGGCTGAAAGCAACGGCAAATCCTCGGGGACGATAGTTCTGGTCGGCGATCCGTCGGGGTGCCTTCGTCTCAGCGAAAGGATGATGGTCTGTGACGATTTCGACAATATTGACGCGCGGAAAATCAGCGACGGCCTGCCGGACTTTGCGGGGGAGACAATCGTCTCTATCCTGAATTTCGCCGACACCGCCTATATGAACCGGCCTGCCACGAAAGACGGACAGACTGTCTTGCGGGAGTTGACGGTAAACGGCGCGCTCGCCGCTCTCAAAATTCCTTCCCGCTGCAAGATCCTCATCATCTGCAACCCGATTCTTTCTGAATATGGCGGGAGCGATGTCAGCGATCTCTTCGAAAGGATAGGCTGCGATGTCCCGGTAATATGTTCGTCTGACACAACGTTTTCATTCACTGAGGCTTGCTTCCGAAAGATGAGGGAAAGGGACGTTTTCACGCACAACATTGCCTACCCTGTCGCAAGGCTTTATATAGCGGTGCGTGATCCCTTGGATTCCAAGGTGTCCGTCCTCCCGTTCATTGACAGTCTTGTCCCGGCTTCGTACCCAGACACGGTCGGGGTTCTTGCTCCAAACACTTATTATTCCTATGTCGTACAAAATCAGCATTAGTCCGGAGGAAATGGAACAGCTGGAGCCTTCGAGCTTTCCAGGTAAGATTAAGGTCATTGACAACCAAGGCTTTGAGTTTCTCAAGGCCATCAGTTATCTGAGGCGGCAGAAGGTTATCGGTTTCGACACGGAGTCCCGGCCTTGTTTCTCGGCGAACCAGCCGCACTACGGGGTCTCTCTGTTGCAGCTTTCCGGCAAGGAGAGGGCTTTCCTGTTCAGGGTGAAGCTTATGGGCGGAATCCCTAAGTCCCTTCGCAAGATACTGGGTAACAAAGAAATAATCAAGGTGGGAGCAGCGGTCACTGATGATGTCCGCGGATTGAAGAAGCATCACGATTTCGAGCCGAAATCCTTCGTCGATCTCCAGAAGATGGTCTGGGAATATGGCATCAAGGACAAGAGTGTCAAGAAAATGGCCGCGATAATCCTTGGGGTGCGGATTTCCAAGACCCAGCAGCTTTCCAACTGGGAGGCGGATGTCCTCTCGGATTCGCAACAGGCCTATGCCGCGACAGACGCTTGGATATGCCGTGAGATGTACTACAAGCTATTGGCCTCGGAGAAGAATCCGTTGACTCCGGAGCAGATGCTTCCAAACCCTCCAAAACACACTGAAAATGACAAAGATAATATTAAAGAAAGGTAGAGAGGACTCTCTTTTGAGATTCCATCCGTGGGTATTCTCTGGTGCCATCGCCCAGATTGTCGGCGAGCCGGCTGAAGGTGACATCGTCGGTGTGTTCTCTCAGGGCGGGGATTTTCTGGCTTACGGGCACTATCAGATAGGATCTATCGCCGTCCGTGTGCTGAGTTTCGCCGGCGAGGATGTCCTTTCGCCAGACTTTTGGAAGAATATGATCGCCCGGGCGCTCCGGGTACGTGTCGCCGTTGGACTGGCCTGCCCGGTTTCTCCGGTCGCCGAGCCGGTTTCTCCGGTCGCCGAGCCGGTTTCTTCGGCCGCCGAGCCGGTTTCTCCGGTCGCCGAGCCTGTCTCTCCGGTCGCTGAGCCTGTCTCTCCGGTCGTTGGGCCTGTCGAAGCGACTGGTCTTGTCAGAGAACCCGCCCTCACCAACTGCTACCGCCTTATCCACGGCGAAGGCGACGGTCTCCCCGGCCTGATCATAGACTATTACGATGGCGTCTGCGTTATGCAGGCCCACTCCGTAGGAATGTTCCGTGCGAAAGGCGCGATCTGCGAGGCCCTGAAATCCGTCTATGGCCCGTCCTTGAAGGCAGTCTATGACAAAAGCTCCGGCACCGCCCCGTTCAAGGCCGGCCTCGACCTTGTTGACGGCTACCTTTACCGCTCCGAGAGCTTCTCCGATGACGAGCAGATCGTCCTTGAGAACGGCCATAAATTCTTTGTCAACTGGACCGAAGGCCAGAAGACCGGCTTCTTCCTCGACCAAAGGGAGAACCGGGCCCTTGTCGGGAAATATTCCCGAGGCCGCAACGTCCTGAACCTCTTCTGCTACACCGGAGGCTTCTCCGTCTATGCCCTCGGCGCCGGCGCAGTTCACGTTGATTCCGTGGACAGCTCCCGCAAGGCCATCGATATGGTAGAAAGGAATATGTTCCTGAACGGTTTCGAGCCATCCCGACACACAGGCTATTGCGCCGATGCCATCGAGTTCCTGCGCAACGTCCCAGAGGACAAGTACGATCTGATGATCGTGGATCCTCCGGCATTCGCCAAGCATAGAGGTGCCCTGAACAACGCCCTCCGTGCCTATCAGCGTCTGAACGCCGCCGCGATCTCCAAGGTCGCTCCCGGAGGCTTGGTCTTCACGTTCAGCTGCTCGCAAGTCGTTGACAAGGAGGCCTTTGCCCTCGCCGTGTTCTCCGCCGCCGCCCAGACCGGCCGCAGCGTCCGTATCCTCGATCGTCTGAACCAGCCCGCTGACCACGCCGTCAACATCTACCACCCGGAAGGCGAGTACCTCAAGGGACTCCTTCTCTACGTGGAGTAGCGATGATGTCATCAGATACCGCTGAATGACGTGGCATTTACGCCTTTGACAATCAACTGATTAAATAAACTCCTGGTGCCGAATCCTGTACCAGGAGTTTGTGTTTTCTTTTGATTATCAGCTAGTTATCTGCCACGCTGCCAAAACGCTGCTTGGCCTTCGGTTGGTACTCTGCTTAAAGTACATTACACTTTAGGCGCTATGTGTCTTCTGTAGATGTTCAGGTTCGCACTGTCCAGTACTGTGTTGATATGATCCAAACGTTCGCGCTGGCTGATCGCGCTATCCTCAAAATCAATATCCTCTCGTATGCGGATGCTTCCTTGTCCTGTGACGCTTATGTATTCATCCCGATAAACGGGCACTTGATGTGATCTTCCATCGCCACCCCATACGCTGACATATGTAAGTCGTTGCATTCTACGGTAACCATAGGCATAGACCGTTATGACCGAATCACCGTTCCCCACCTCCCGTACAGAGTGTTCTATTGGTGTTCCGGACTTCCAAGTGCGAGAAACCAGACGCACCTGGAACACCATAGGCTTGATAGCCAGTGAATTGCTCTTCCAGGTGTGAATATGTTCGCGCACCTGAGTGCTATGGGCATATTGTGGAATAGTCTGTGGAGCCTGCATTGTCTGTTAAACGAACTATTTCACAGGCGTTACTTTGTGTAAATCGCGCTTTTAGAAGGGCAATGATTTCTTTACGAGCGTTTTTCCGTCATATTCCTGCTTTTAAAGGAAGACGGGCAAATTTGGGAATTGACTATCTTTTGGCGTATCGCACTAATATTAAGATAATTATATGCAATGTGCTATTGACTGGATATGCTGACAATTATCGATTGGCTATATTTTTTGGTCAACTCGTATGTATATCAAAAAGCCTCTGACAATAATTCGTCAAAGGCTTTTCCAGAGGTGCCTAGCGGAATCGAACCGCTGTAGCAGGTTTTGCAGACCTGTGCCTAACCGCTCGGCCAAAGCACCGTTGATTGGGAATGCAAAGATAACGCTTTTTCTGTTATCCGCAAATATTTCTGCCCTAAAACGGTTGGAAAAACTTTGGAATATGATGACGGGCTGGTTGAATATTCCTTATAATTAAGTAAATTTGTAGGCTGGCGTGTTGAAAAACGTGGCTGGCTGGTTCGGTTATAGAGTCCGCCAAAGCGATATACACGGTCACTGAGCTTGTCGAAGTGACAATTGTGGAAGGATGTCGGTGAAGGACGCTTCGACAGGCTCAGCGACTGCAAATGCGGTGACTATAAGCTCGAAGGCTGGATGTTTGGCAACAGTTGGCTCAGCGGCCGAGAACAGAAATTGAAATAAATGATGCTAAAATGAATATGAGAAAGGTAATGTCATTGATGGCTGCCGTGTGGGTGTCCGCGGCGGTGGCTGTGGCGCAGGAGTCGCCTATCAGGTTCGCGTTCCTGACTGACCTGCATTATTCGGCTGGAAGCGGTTCCGTAAAGGACCTCAGCCGTTGTGTCAAGGATGTCAACACATTGGACGGGTTGGATTTCGTCCTGGTAGGCGGTGATTTGACGGACTTCGGGACTGACGAGGAGATCGCGGCGGTGAAGCAGATGTTGGACTCGCTCAGGTACAAGTACTATGTCGTGGCTGGAAACCATGACGCCAAATGGTCGGAGAGTGGATGCAACACTTTCCTGAAGGTGTTCGGGTACGAAAACTACGAGTTTGAGTGCAAGGGTTGGCGGTTCATCGGCTGCAACTGCGGGCCGGATATGAGGATGGCTCCCGCGCTGATTCCTCAGGAGAGTATGGAATGGCTCAAAGGCCTCAAGCCGGGAAAGAAGACGATATTCATAAACCATTACCCGCAGGACACATCGGTGCTCAACTATTTTGATGTGACGCGTGAGCTCAAGAGGATCGGCACTCGGTTCGAGATTGGAGGACACTGGCACAGGAATGTGGCGCTGGATTATGACGGTCTGCCGGGCGTTCTTGACCGCTCGACTCTGACGGCCGGAAGGCAGCCGGGCTACAATGTGTTCACAATCCAGAACGACAGTGTGACCGTCTCTGAAAGAAGACTTTATGGATCCACGACTGTGCAGATGGAGCCTTGGTACACGAGGAAACTGACAGAGGTGAAGGACACCGTGACATACGATGCCGACGGCCTGCCGGCATCATACCCGTGGATGCGCTTCGATGTCAATGGCGACAGCCCTGTCAAGGAGGTCTGGAAGCTGAAGGATGACAGCAATATAGTCGCTGGCTTCGCAAGAAATGGAAACCGCGCCTGGTACACCACCGCTTCCGGCAATGTGCGCTGCGTAAGCGTCAAGGACGGCAAGCGACTATGGACGAAGAAGTTTCCGGGCAAGATATTCTCGACTCCGGCCGTGCAGGGAAAGTACCTTGTCTTCGGCTGCACCGACGGCAACATCTATGCGCTGAACGCCAAAAACGGAAGGACGATCTGGAAATATGCCGCAAGGAAATCCGTGCTGGGCAGTCCTGTGATATTCAATGACAGGGTCTATGTTGGCGCTTCGGACGGTTGCTTCAGGGCCCTTGACTTGAAGACCGGAAAGGCTGTGTGGACATATTCAGACGTGCAGGGATTCGTTGAGTGCCGCGCCTATGTCGATCGGGATCAGGTTGTGTTCGGCACTTGGGGAAACAGACTTTATTCGCTTGATCCTCAGACTGGTGCGCTCCAATGGGAGTGGAAATGCGAGAAGCCTTCGAGGATGTACTCCCCGGCGGCCGTGTGGCCAGTCAAGGCATCAGGGAAGATATTCATAGCTGTTCCGGACAGGAGGCTTTATGCGCTTGACGCGGCGACCGGAAAGGAACTCCGGCATTATGAGAAGTCTGCTCGTGAGGCGGTAGGTGTCTCGCCGGACGGGAAGAAGGTCTATTGCAAATCTATGTGGCACACAATTACTTCCGTGGATGCGGCGAGCCTTGAGGTGGATTGGTGCGCTGAGACTGGGGCTGGGTACGAGATTTCGCCGACTTCGATCGTCCGCATTGGAAATGAGGTGATTATGCCGACAGACAAGGGCAACATAATTGGCTTTGGCGCTGAGGACGGCAGCAGGCTTTGGGCCCGCAAGATCTCCATCGCGCTTGTGAATCCGATGGAGGTCTGGAGCGAAGGGGAAGTGACTTACATTCTCGCCTCCACAATGGACGGAACAGTGACATTGCTGCGCAGATAGCGGCTTAGAATGAAGTGACCATAATAAAGTGAATAGTTATATTATCGAATATGAAAAAAACACTACTGATTCTGGCGGCAGCCTTAGCCGCAACCCCGCTTTTTGCGGGCAAGAACGACAAGATGGAGCCTTGGCAGGATCCTAACGTGTTCGAGGAGAACCGCCTGCCGATGGCCGCCACCTTTGTCACCGACCAGCAGAAGACCCTGACTCTGAACGGAGTCTGGAAGTTCAAATGGAACGAGACCATCGAGGGCCGCACAAAAGGCTTCGAGGCCGTGGACTACAACGACACGGACTGGGGCACGATCCCGGTCCCTGGAATGTGGGAGCTGAACGGGTACAACGACCCGATCTACCTTAACGTCGGCTTCGCCTGGAGGGGGCACTACGAGAACAATCCTCCGTACCCTCCGACTGAGCACAACTACGTCGGTCAGTATCGCCGCATGTTCAACGTTGACAAGTCGTGGATCGGGAAACAGATCTGCCTCTGCATCGGCTCCGCCACCTCCAACGTCCGTGTCTGGGTCAACGGAAAGATGGTCGGCTACAGCGAGGACAGCAAGCTGGAGGCCCGCTTCGACCTGACCAAGTACGTCAAGGCAGGCGAGAACCTCATCGCCCTTGAGATCTTCCGCTGGTGCGACGGCTCGTATCTTGAGGACCAGGACTTCTGGAGGCTCAGCGGAATAGCCCGCGGGGTCTATGTCTATACCCGCGAGAGGGAGCGCATCGAGGATGTGAACATCATCGCCGGGATGGACGGGAACTTCACTGTCAACGCGAAGGTCACCAAGGGCGTGAGGAACGTTCGTGTCGCCGTCATCGACAGGAACGGCAACCAGGTGGCTTACAGGGAGGCGACTCCGGTAAAAGGGGAGGCCATCCTGAATGGAATGGTTCAGAATCCTGATCTCTGGAGCGCTGAGATCCCGAACCTCTACACTTTGAAAGTGACGGCCTCCGACAGGAAGAACGTTGTGGAAAGCACGTCCATCGACTTCGGATTCAGAACTGTCGAGATCAAGAACGGCCAGCTGCTTGTCAACGGCCAGCCTGTCCTCATCAAGGGCGCGAATCGCCACGAGATGAACGCCGACAAGGGCTATGTCGTCTCCGAGGAGGACATGATCAACGACATCCGCATAATGAAGGAACTGAATATGAACGCAGTGCGCACCTGCCATTATCCGAATGACCCTCGCTGGTACGCCCTCTGCGACAAGTACGGCCTCTATGTGGTGGATGAGGGCAACATCGAGTCCCACGGAATTGGGTACGGCGACAAGACTCTGGCGAAGAGACCGGATTACAAGGCCGCCCACCTCATCCGTGACCAGAGGATGATGCGAAGAGACTTCAACCACCCGTCGGTTATTATCTGGAGCCTTGGCAACGAGGCCGGATTCGGCGATACTTTCGTCGCCTGCTACGACTGGCTCAAAGCGAATGATCCTACCAGACCGGTTCAGTACGAAAGAGCCGAGAAGGCCAGTCAGAACGACATCATCTGCCCGATGTATGCCTCTCCGAAGTGGTGTGAGGATTTCGCAAAAGGAAACCCTGACAGACCGCTGATACAGTGCGAATATGCCCACGCGATGGGCAACTCGATGGGAAATTTCAAGGAATATTGGGACCTCATCCGCAAGTATCCTAACTATCAGGGCGGCTTCATCTGGGATTTTGTTGACCAGGCGCTCCGCTGGCCGTCCAACGAGGGCGGAACCGACCACATCTTCGCGTTCGGTGGTGATTTCAATGAATATGATCCTTCGGACGGCTCGTTCAACTGCAACGGCGTCATCGCCGCCGACAGGACCCTGCACCCTCACGCCTACGAGGTCCGCTACCAGCACAGGAATATTCATACATCACTTGCAGGCCAGGGCCGCGTGAACGTTTACAATGAATATTTCTTCAAGGATCTGAGCCAGTATCGGATGCTCTGGAATATTTCCGTTGACGGTGAGGCCGTGTCCTCGGGAGTCGTTGAGAACCTGAACATCGCCCCGCGGAAGACCGAGACTGTGGACCTTGGCTTCAAGACCATCCCTCAGGCTGACGCTGACATATTCCTTAACGTTTCGTATGTCCTCAAGACTGCCGACGGTGTGCTTCCGGCCGGAACCGAGGTGGCTTATGACCAGATTATGCTTAGGGAAAAGTCAGGTGCCGCTTTCGTCGCCGGATCCGCTTCAGTTAGCGGCAAGTCATTGGCTCACAGCGAGACCGCTGACGCTTATGTGTTCTCCGGCTCCTTCGCTTTCGCCGGCACGCAGGCTGACCGTGTCGGCGACTGGACCGCTACGTTCGACAAGGCCACAGGATTCCTCACCGGTTACACCGTGAACGGTGTCCAGATGCTGTCCGAGCCGTTGACTCCGGAGTTCGCCCGCGCACCTAACGAGAACGATATGGGTGCGATGACGATCCGCGAGATGTACAACACCTGGCGTTATCCTGTCTATAAACTGAAAGCCGGTTCGCTTGTTGTTGACAAGGCGACCGATGGTGTCGGCCTTATGGCTTTGTCCGCTGAATATGAACCAATAGCCGGCGGGGCGGCCACCGTGAGGATGTTCTACGAGATATTCCCTGACGGAAGCATCAAGGCGACAGAGACGATGAAGGAAGCCGGCGGTCTGGCCAAGGCTCCGGCTCTTATGCGTTTCGGAATGAAGTTCGCGATGCCGGGCCGTTTCACCACCGTGGATTTCTACGGCAAGGGCCCTTGGGAGAACTACTCCGACAGGAACTCCGCCGCCGTTGTCGGCCGTTATGTGCAGAGTGTCAACGACCAGTACCACTACGGCTATGTCCGCACTCAGGAGTCCGGCACGAAGACCGGCCTGAGATATTTCCGTCTCCTTGACTCAAACGGCACCGGCCTTGAGGTCACCGCTGACGAGAGGTTCTCCGCCTCCGCCCTTCCGTTCTCGATGAGGGATCTGGACTGCCTTGAGAACGGTACTCCGAAGCGTGCCAACAAGACCAACACCCAGAACGGCGAGGCCCGCCATTCCCTGAACCTTAAGGCCAAGGCGCACGAGAACGACCGCGCCAACGGCACGACATACGTCAACTTCGACCTCAGGCAGATGGGTGTGGGTGGCATTAATTCCTGGGGGACAATTCCTCTGGACCAGTACCTCATCCCGGCCACCGAGCGTGAGTTTAGATTCGTCATCCGCCCGGTGGGCAACTAGAATCTGTCGTGGCGCTTAACGCCTTGAATATGAGCGTGAAACATTCTGTCCTGGTGCCGTAACAGGTACCAGGACAGTATGTTTTTGCATGAAGACCAGGCGGTTATCCGCCATGCCGGCTTTTACCATTGGTCACTTCGACAGGCTCAGTGACCATGCTAATTGCGGTCGCTGAGCTTGTCGAAGCGCCTCCACCGTTTCAGAAGCGGGAAATACTGCCGCATCTGATCCTTGTACTGTTCCCGGGTGATTGGCTCAGGAATATGCTTGTTCACCTCATCGACAAACCGCGAGCAGTGATCTATCATCTCGTCCATCGTGCAGTCCTGGAGGAACTTGCCGTCCTTATAGCAGTACTGGCAGTAGTCAAAGCTCACGCTTCCGTCAGCGTTGGTCCCGCCGTCCTCGCGGACGATGGTGGCCTTGGAGTACATCACGTGCCCGATGATCTTCCCGTCCTCCTCCATCACGAAGTCGAGCTCGGGGATGAAGTCCGGGTTCTCACGGTACTTGTGAAGCACGTAATGCTCTGTGCAGCCCGGTCTGTAAGTATTCCAGAATGCCTCTCTGGTGAGGTTCTCTACCTCTCGGTAGTCTTTGGGTTGTTCAATTCTGATGTTCATTTCTATTTTATTTTTTGCTTTTTATGAATAAGGTAGATAGAAACCATATTTGTGATTCCGTTGACGGTCAGCAGCGCGAACGCAGACCAGATGAAGTTTCCGAACATAAAGGAGAGGAACGGAAACGCTTCCCTGAGTTGGGGAAGCAGCGGATCCATCTGGAATGTCACCCCGCTCGGGTCGTAGATCATCATTCCGAATCCGACAACAGCTCCGAGCGCGATGAAATATGCCCAGAACAGTTGTATGCCACGAACAATCTTTGTTTTCATAATGCCGTT
>ULVI01013575.1_pt1 | contig 29529 bp, 20 predicted proteins | sample 1959331 | NCBI WGS metagenome assembly ULVI01 (sample SAMEA4835782, study PRJEB28245) | human gut metagenome | biome: gut microbiome; material: fecal sample | place: Denmark | collected 2008 | reverse complement strand
TATAATAATAACAACAATAATGATATGTGTGTTGTTATTAAAGAAAAATGAAGAACGGAATAAACGAAATAGAAGATGGTAAAGAGACATATAACTTTGAACTTAATAAATTAGAAAAAGTGCAATCAAAAAATGAATATTATAATGCAAAAAAGTGTGTAGAATTATTTTATGATTATGTCTCAGATGGAAACAGAGAAAAAATATATGGTTTATTAGATGACGAATATGTACAAATGGCTAATATAACGAAAGAACAGTTAAAAATAAACAATATATCTAAAGTAAAAATTGACATAAACAAAATGTATACAATAAAAATAAGCAATGACGTAGATGTATATTTAATATATGGAAAATTAATTGACACAAATTCAAATAAAATGTTTAATTTAGCTGTTGGGGTTAAAATGAACCCTGCTAATAGTACATTTTCAATATTACCTTATGAATATATGACAGAAAAAAACATGCTAAAAATTGACGAAAATTCAGAAATAAATTTTAATAGAACAGAGAAAATAGAAAATAAAACTTATAATGTTTTTAAATCAATATATTTAAATGATGAGGAATATGTTAAGTATATATTTGAAACATTTACAGAAAGAATGTCATTTAATATTGAACAAGCATATCAGGACTTAGATCAAAATTATAAAGAAAAGCGTTTTGGAAGCTTACAAAATTTTACACAATATGTAAGCAAAAATAAAGAATTATATTTATCATATAATAATAAAAATGCAAAACAATATGGTGATTTTGATAGCATGGAAGAATATATGATATACATGGCAAAATATAAACCACTTGAGTTAAAATCATATAAAATTGATAAGAATAATGATTATACTCAATATGTTCTTATTGATAACTTAGAAAATTATTATATATTTAGAGAAACATCAGTTATGGACTATACTGTTATACTAGACACATATACAATAGATTTACCAGAGTTTCTTGAAAAATATGAAAATGCAAAAGAAGAGGATAAGGTAATATTAAACCTTCAAAAATGTTTTGAAGCATTAAATAATAATGACTACAAATATGTATACAATAAGCTAGATGCAACATTTAAATCAAATAACTTTAAAACAGAAGCTGACTTTGAAAAGTATGTGAAAACAAACTTCTTTGAATCTAATAATGCAAAATCAAGCAATGGTAAAAAACAAGGAGATTTGTATACTTATGAAGTTACAATAACTGATAAAACAGAAAAAAATACTAAAACAGTAAAAAAGACATTTGTAATGAGATTAAATGAAGGAACAGATTTTGTAATGTCATTCAGTATTTAAAAAATGAGGAGATTATTCTCCTCACTTTTTGGCTTTTATATAGTTTATTTTTATAATATATGATATAATAAAACAAAAAAGGAGTAATATATAAATGGAAATAGATAAGTCAAATGAAATAAAAGAAGCAATGGCAAATATTTATACACAAATAGCTGAAAGGGAAGACAAGAGTACTCAAATATCAAATATAACTTATTACAAAGAACTTGCTTTTGATTCAGCGAGATTTATAGAAAATGATGTTTTTGTTACAAAGCTTAATAGAGAAAATGGTAAAAAGGGAGTAGAAGAGGTATATGAAATATATAACAAAGATGGGGATTTAGTTGCAACAGTTGATAAAGCTGGAAAAATTCATTTTTCACCAGAATATATAGAAAAGTTAAGACAAGAATATCAAGAATATTTTGAAATGCTAAATTTAGATAATTCAGTACTTGAGTTGCCAGAAGAAATAAAAGAAAGAAATATTACTTTACAACCAGAAGAATTAGAAAAAGAAATCCAAAAGAAGAAAGAAAAAGGCAAAGAAGATGAAGAGAAAGCTGAAGAGGAGGAAGAAGAACAAGAACAAGAACAAGAGAAATTAGATCCACAAGAAGAAAATCAAGAACAAAAAGCAATTGCAAAAAAGAAGGGAATTCCTGAAAATAATGTTTTAATAGTTAGGGATAATAGTAATTTTTATAAAGATCATCCAGAAGTAGAAAGAGATTTAATATTTAGTCGTGATAAAGATGGACTTGTAAAAGCAGAATATATTGATGAAAATGGAGAATTGCAACCATCAAAGTATATTATGCCATCAACAACAGGTATTAGACAAGAAACAGTATCAATTGGAAGTGATGGTAATCCAGTAACTAAAGAGTCACCACAACAAGTAATGCAAACAAGAAACTTAACAGGAAGAGATCAAGATATAAGAGATGTAAGAATAAACATCAAGTTTGATACTTATGGATATTTAGATATAGAAGAAGCAAGACAAGGAAAAAAAGGAGAATGGGCAGCACATGACATTGAAGTAAGAGGAAGAGATTATAATAGCTCACAAGTAAATGAAAAAACTTCAATTAGAACTGGTGTTGCAGACCCAGATAGAGAAACTGGAACGTACAGTTCCGTAGAGAAAACAGGCTTGATACAAGACGGAGTACAATATGATGAAATGCATTTGATGCAACATTCTGAAGAAATTATTGAGGAATTTATAAAAGATGGATATCAAAGAAAAGAAGCTGTTGAAATCTTTAATTATATGATAGGAGAAGAAGTTCTTACTGAAAAAGAAGCAAAAGAGAGGGTAAATGAAAACATAAAAGAAAGAGAAAAAATACAAGAAAAAGAGCAAAAAAGAGATGATGATGACGAAGGAAGAACTCCATGGGGAGATGCTGAAGCAAGAGATTCAAGAAGATAATTAAATTATTCATAAAAATCACCTTTACAAATATAATGTAAAAGGTGATTTTTGTATATGAAGTTTAAAAATAAAAAAGTAATAAGTGCAATGATTTGTTTATTTGTAACACTTATTTTATCTATAAATAATATGTGTTATGCTAATATAAATGATAATGAAATTATTGATATTAACGAAACAAAGAAGCAAGCAATTGAAACCGTATCTAAAAATATAGAAAACTTAAAGTTGAATTCTAGAATTGGACTAATATTTGATAGAAATTCTAAAAGAATTCTGTATGAAAAAAATGGCTTAAAACAAGTTCCGATGGCAAGTACAACGAAAATAATGACAGCAATAGTTGTTTTGGAAAATTCAGAGTTAAATGATGTAGTTACAATAAGCAAAAAAGCTGCAGGAACAGGAGGGTCACGATTAGGATTAAGAACAAATGACAAAATTACGGTACATGACCTGCTTTATGGATTAATGCTTAAATCTGGAAATGATGCTGCAGTTGCTTTGGCAGAACATGTTGGAGGAGGAATAGAAGAATTTGCAGACATGATGAATAAAAAAGCAAAAGAACTTGGACTTATAAATAGTCATTTTATAACACCACATGGATTAGACAAAGAGAAACACTATACAACTGCGTATGAATTAGCTTGTATGGCTGATTATGCATTGAAAATTCCAAAGTTTAAAGAGATTGTGAGTTCTAAAAATTACAATATAACAATAAATGCAAGAAGTAATTTAATAGGAAATACTAATGAATTACTTGGAAATTTGAATGGCGTTTATGGAGTAAAAACCGGGTTTACAAATGAAGCTGGGAGATGTTTAGTTACAGCTTGTAAACGCGAAGATTTAGATATTATTACAGTAGTACTAGGAGCAGATACCAAAAAGTATAGAACATCAGATAGCATAAAATTAATTGAATATGCATATAAAAATTATGAAGTAATAGATATTGAAAAAAAAATAAAAGAACAATTTGAAAATTGGAAACAATTAAACTGTAATCGCATATATATAAATAAGGCAAAACAAGAGAAGATAGATTTAGATATTGAAAGTTTAGGCTATTCTAAAATTGCAATAAAAAAAACAGATATTGATAACATAAAAATGGAAATAAATTCATTATATTACTTAGAAGCACCTGTTGAAAAGGGAAGAATTATAGGAAATGCAAAGATTCAAATAAATGGAGAAACAATAGCAAATTTAAATATAAAAAATAAGCAAGTGATAGAAAAAAAGAATATATTTGATTATTTTATAGATTTTTTATCATTAGTACCTTGACTTTTATATAAAAATTTGTTATTATAAATATGCTTTGAAAAAAGCTTATGCGGGAATAGCTCAGTTGATAGAGCGCTGCCTTGCCAAGGCAGAGGTCGCGGGTTTGAGCCCCGTTTCCCGCTCCATTTTTTTATTAAGCTTAATATTTATGGCGCCTTAGCCAAGCTGCTGAGGTCGTTCGAGCTTTAGCGAGTTACAACCTCAGTATGCAGGGAGCGATAGCGAGTCGCTGGTAAGTAAAGTAATTCGTGACTATAATTTAATATTTATGGCGCCTTAGCCAAGCGGTAAGGCACGAGTCTGCAAAACTCTGATCATCGGTTCGATTCCGATAGGCGCCTCCAGCGAACCAAAAGATAAGAATTATAATTCTTATCTTTTTTAAAATTCTATTAAGCAAGACGTAAAAAACTAGGGAAATAAGAAAAAGAGGCAATATTAGCACCAAAAATATTGAAAATATTACAAAAATGTAATATAATTGTAATATAAGGGCAAAAAAATAGAAGTTAAATCCAAGAACCTATATCCGTAGGGGAAAAAAATGCAATAAAAAAAGGCATGAAATTATAGGAAAATACTGCTATTGACATGTTCTTAATAGGCTATTAAAATAATATTAATATAATAAAAAAGGAAGGTAAAGATAATGAAATTAAAAAAAGGAATAATGTTTATAATACTTTTACTTCTATCAATGTGTTGCTTAAGTGTATTTACACAAGTAAATGCAGCTTCTGGAACTGGAAGTCTATATCTTAACTTAACAATGGTTGGAAGAAGATCAGGATATGGATACCAAATAGCAAGTGGTAGTAAAAACGTATGGAAAATCTATGAAACAGGAAAAAATACTGATGATACTATTTATTGCTTAAGAGGTGGTCCTGGTTTTGGATCAGCAGATTATTCAGCAATTAGAGCACCTGTTGAAACTCATTATACAAAATATTTTGATTTAAAGGATCCAGATGATATTCCTGCAGTATACCAAGCACCATTACCAGATGTTAATGGTACAGAATATCAAGCATTATTATGGATTTTAGATAATTGTTATGTTGCACCTAAAATTGATGCATCTTCAACAGCAAAAGCTGAAGCTAAAATTAATAGAGATACTTTATTAACTGCAGCAACTAATTATGCGGTAGAACAAGGAAATCCAGAAATAACTGAATTTGCAGATATGGACTTATTAACAGATGATGATATAGATGCAGTACAACAATTGGCAGTATGGTATTATACAAACCCTACAGGTGATTATCATGTAGAAAACGTAGAATTCTATGTTAATATAGTACAAGGTGTAGATGCAAACTATAAAGCATTAAGTGAAGATATACTAGAAAATGGATGGGAAAGAGCACTTGCATGTCAAGCATTATTTGATTACTTAGTAAAAACACCTCAAAAAGAAGGTTTTAGCTATAGTCCAAGTGATAGCAGTGTAAACACTGTACCAGTTAAACTTTCTGATACAAGTAATATAACAGTTCAAAAAGTAAATAACAGATATATAGTTGGACCATATAAACTAGAACAAGTAAGAGATACACAATATAGTTTAGATGTTTTCGTTAATGATGAAAATGACAATGAAGTAACAGATGTAATATATTTAGATAAGAATAAGAACGAAATTATAAATATGACTGATGACAAACAATTAGTAGGAGAAGAATTTTATATTTCTGTACCATCTACTAATAATATTAAAAGTGTAAAATTTAATATTTCAGGTTCTTATACAGAAACTAAACTTACATATTGGTCAGTAATTGATAAAGGAAATAACAACTTAGAGTTAGAACAACCTGTTGTTAAAGTTGAAAAAATAACAAGAAACTTTTCAGAAGAAGTTGTTACTGATATACCAGAAGAACCAACAGTAGAAGAATTCGACTTAGCTTTAAGAAAATTCATTATCTCAATAAATGGAGTAGCACCAGCAGTGGATAGAACTCCAGTAATAGATGCACAAGAATTAGAAAAACTTAAAAATGGAACTACAACAACAGCAAGAAAAGTACATCCTAAAGATGCACTTGCAGTAAAAAAAGGGGATAAAGTAGTATATAAGATAAGAATATATAATGAAGGTAATGTAAATGGATATGCATCAACAGTTATAGACTACTTGCCTACAGGACTAAAATTAGCAGACAATAGTACAATAAATACACAATATGGATGGAAAACAACAAAAGATGTTGGAACAGCTAAAACAACATATTTAGCAGATAAAATGATCAATAAATTTGATGGAACAACATTAGACTTTGTTGATTTAGAAATAGAATGTGAAGTAACAGCAGTAGTTGAAAGCAAAAATCAAAACTTAAAAAATATAGCAGAAATAACAATGCATAAAGATGAAGATGGAAATACAACAGTGACAGACCGTGATTCACAACCAAACAATGTTGATAAAAATAATTATGGAACAACAAGCCAAGAAGATGATGATGATTTTGAAGATTTAATAATGCTAGGTGAAGCAATGGACTTAGCTTTAAGAAAATTCATTACATCAATAAATGGAGTTGCACCAACAGTGGATAGAACTCCAGCAATAGATGCACAAGAATTAGAAAAATTAAAAAATGGAGCAATTACAACAACAAATAAAGTACATCCTAAAGATGCACTTGCAGTAAAACCAGGAGACAAGGTTATATACAAAATAAGAGTATATAATGAAGGCAACATTGATGGATATGCAGCAGTTGTTAGAGATTATTTACCAGAAGGATTAAAACTGGCAGACAATAGTGCAATAAACACACAATATGGATGGGAAACAACAAAAGATGGTAAAACTGTAAAGACAACATATTTAGCAGACAAAATGATTAATAAATTTGATGGAACAACATTAGATTATAAAGATTTGGAAATAGAATGTGAAGTAATTGCAACAATAGGAACTGAAAACAAAACTTTAAAAAATATAGCAGAAATAACAATGCATAAAGATAAAGACGGAAACACTGAAGCAGAAGATCGTGACTCTAAACCAAATAACGTTGATAAAAATAATTATGGAACAACAAGCCAAGAAGACGATGATGATTTTGAAGATTTAGTTGTATTAGGACAATACTTTGATTTATCTTTAAGAAAATTCATTACAGAAGTTACAACAGGAACAAAAACAAAAAATTATAATAGAGCACCACAAGTTGATGTAACAGACTTAAAAAACGAAACAGCAACAACAGCAACATATAATCATGACAAAACACCAGTAAGTGCTTCTAATGGAGACATAGTAACATATACAATTCGTATATACAATGAAGGACAATTAGATGGATATGTAACTGAAATAACAGATCATTTACCAGAGCAACTAGAATTTATAGTAAATGATGAACTAAATGCAAAATATGGATGGACAGTATCACAAGATGGAAGAACAGTAAAAACAGATATAACATCTTTAACAACAACAAGTTCAGCTAACAGAGACAATATATATGCAGGAAGAACAAATGTGGATGATAAAGTTTTATTAAAAGCATTTGATGGAACAACTCTTGATTATATTGATGTACAAATTAGATGTAAAGTTAAAGAAAATATTGACTTATATGAAAAAATTACAAATATAGCAGAAATAACAGGATTTGCTGATCAAAACGGTGATAAAATTATTGATAGAGATTCTCAAAAAGATAATGTTGTATTACCAACAGATGATACATTACCAAATTATAAAGATGCTGAAATTGATCGTGGAGATACATATATTCCTGGACAACAAGATGATGATGACTTTGAAAAATTAGTAATAAAAAGATTTGACTTAGCTTTAAGAAAATTTATAACAGGAGTTAATGATAAAGAAATAACTAGTAGAGCTCCAGTATTTACAATAACAGAGAATAATGAATACAAATATGTACATTCAAAAGAACCAGTAGAAGTTGCTAATGGAAATACTGTTGTATATACATTAAGAGTATTTAATGAAGGTAATATGGCAGGATATGCAGAAGAAGTAAAAGATGATTTACCAGAAGGACTAGAATATTTACCAACTAATGCAATAAATACAGCTTTTAGATGGAAAATGTATAAACAAGATGGAACAGAAACAACTGAAGTTAAAGAAGCAAGTTATATAAAAACTGATTACTTAGCAAAAATAAATGATATTGACAATAAAAACTTACTAGAAGCCTTTGATCCAGAAACAATGACAATGCCAGACTATAGAGATCTAAAAATTGCATTTAAAGTAACAGAACCAAATACATCTGATAGAGTAATAATAAACACAGCAGAAATTACAGAAGATGCAGATGAAGATGGTAAAGAAGTTGAAGACGTTGACTCAACTCCAGACAACAATAATCCAGACGAAGATGATCAAGACATAGAGAAAATTAAAGTTAAATACTTTGACTTAGCACTTAAAAAATGGGTTACTGAATCAATAGTTACATACAATGGAAAAACAACAATTACAAAAACAGGACATACAGGAGATGAAAATCCTGAACCACCTGCAAAAGTTGAAATTCGTTCAGACAGAATAAACCAAACAACTGTAAAATTTAAATTTAGCATAAAAGTAACAAACGAGGGAGAGATAGAAGGATATGCTAAAGAAATTATAGATTATATCCCACAAGGTTTAAAATTTGTTCAGGAAGATAATCCAAAGTGGAGATTAACAGATGACGGAAAAGTTTTAACAAATCAATTAAAAGACGTGTTAATAAAACCAGGAGAAAGTCAAACAGTAGAAATAATACTAACATGGATAAATGGAAAAAATAACATGGGATTAAAAACAAACTGGGCAGAAATTTATGAAGATGATAATGATTATGATTCACCAGATATTGACTCAACACCAGGTAATGACAAAAAAGGTGAAGATGATGAAGATGATGCACCAGTCATAATCACAACAGCAACAGGTAGTGCACAAACATATATTACATTAGCTCTTGTATCAGTTAGTATAATTGCAGGAGGAGTAATATTAATCAAAAAATTTGTAATTGAATAAAATAAAAAATAATGCTAAAACTTATTTTAGCATTATTTTTTTATTTCTACATTTACATTAAAAAATGCTTATGATATAATAATGATGGTAGATTGTAGCAAAGGAGACTCGAAGTACATGAATCAAATTCTTGCTGTTGGAAACGATAGAAATGAAAATGAAAAAAATAATAACATACAAACAGAGCAGATAAAAAGAGAACCAATAAAACAAAACATAAAAACATCTGCTTCTAATATTAAAACAAAAATAAAAAGAACAAGGTCTGGAAGACCTATTGAAATAGAAGGAATAATAAAATTCTTCTCTGTTGTACTTATAGCTTTTGGAGTTATCTTTGTAGGAGAAGGAGCTTATGCTATGTACAAAGATGCAGATGATAGAAAACCTGCAAATATACCATCTGTTATTATAGGAAGAAAGAATGACAAAGCAGTAGTCCATGTTGAACACAATGTAGAAATATCTAAAATTGAATATTCATGGGATAATGGAGAAAGAAGTACTACTCCAATAGGAAGTACAACTGCAGATGAAGAAATTGTACTTTTAGGATATGATAGTACTTTAAATTTAGTTATAGAAGATGTAAATGGAAAAAGAATAAAATATCAAAAACCATATAAATTAACAGGAGTTGATATTACAAAACCTTCTATTGAAGTAGAAACTGAAGACGGAAATAATAATATGACAATAATTGCAAAAGATGAAACAGCTATATCATATATATCATATCAATGGGAAGGCGAGGAACCTATAGTAATTCAAGCAAATCAACAAGGACAAAAAGAAATTAGAAAAGATGTAGCTTTGACAGTGGGAACTAGAAAAGTTAAAATAATTGCTGAAGATATGAATGGAAATGTTGAGAGTTTTGAAAAAGAAGTAGTAACTTCAACTTCAAAACCTAAAATGGTAGTTAAACGTAATAATCAAGACATAACAATAGAAGTAGAAGACAAAGATGGAATAAAAGACATAATAGTTAACTTAAACGGAAAAGTATATGCTGCAAGAGATTTAAATAGAAAGAAAGTTACAGTAGGACCTGTAAAATTGAGGGAAGGAAACAATACTATTTCTGTTCAAGTTATCAACACAAGTGGATATGACATAACTAAGACAGCAGAACTACAATATAATCCATAATAAAAGGAGACAAAATATGTCACAAGAAATTTATTTGATTGATGAAGGAAATGAATTAAAAAGCAAACTAATAGATTTATTTAAAAAAGAAAAAGAATATAAATTTAAAAAAGCTAAAGAAGCGGAAATTGAAAGTGTGTTAAAAAACATTCCAGCACTTATTATTATAAATGAAGATGGAATAAAAGAAGATATTATTGAACTTTGCAATAAAATCAGAAAAAATGAAGATAATAGCATAACACCTATAATTGTAATATCTTCAGTAAAAGAAAAAGAACATAGAATTCAAGTATTAAAAGCCTGTGTTGAGCATTATATAAAAGCACCAATTGATGAACAATATTTATATTACACAGTAAAAAATGTAATAAGGCTTTTAGATACTAACCGTAGAGTAAGTCCATTAACTGGGTTACCAGGAAATGTTCAAATTCAAACTGAAATAAAAAAGAGATTATTAAATAATGATCAATTTTCAATATTGTATGTAGACCTAGATAATTTTAAAGCATATAATGATGTATATGGATTTTTAAATGGAGATGAAATAATTAAATTTACAGCAAGATGTGTAGCAAATCATTTACATGATACAGAAGATGAAAGCAACTTTGTTGGACATATTGGAGGAGATGATTTCGTTGCAATAACGGCTAACACAAATTGTGAAAAAATATGTCAAGATATAATTTTAGAATTTGATCAAGGAGTACTTAAATATTTTAACAAGTCAGATATTGAAAAAGGATATTTAGAAATACCAAATAGAAAATGTGTAATAGAACAATTTCCATTAACAAGTATTTCTATAGCAGTAGTAGTTGTTGATAAAGGAAGATTTAAAAATGTACTTGAAATAGGGGAATCTGCAGCACAAGTTAAACATCTTGCTAAAATGACTCCAGGAAGTACTTATGTTATTGATAGAAGAAAAAATATATAAAAAATATTTACAATTTTCGACATAAATGCTATTATATATTTGAAAATAGGGAGAATGGGGGGAAAATTATGAATCAAAAAACAAGAGCAATATTAGCATATATATTTGGCTGGTTAGGAGGTTTAATTGTACTATTTGCTGTAAAAGATAATGAAAAAAATACAAAAATACATGCAGCACAAGCAGTCGTAATAGGACTAGGATATACCATTATTAGTGTAGCTTATGGATTTATTCCGGTTACTATTCCTTTCTTTAGTACAGCTCTATGGGCAGTATATATTTTAGCTATAATATTTGGTATAGTTAAGGCAAATAAAGAAGAAGATCCAGAATTGCCAGTAATAGGAAATATAGCTAAATCAATATTTAAAAAACAAATTGAAGAATAAAAAATAAGAAAAAAAGTCTCTCTTGTTAAGGAGAGACTTTTTTGACATTTTTAATTCAGTCATTTGACTGTAAAGATATTATACCACAAAACATAAAATATTGCATTAGCTATTATAAAAATAATCCATAATTCCATTATAAATTCCCCATGCTAACCTATTCTGATAATCATCACTTAAAAGTTGTGTTTCTTCTTCTGGGTTAGATAAAAAACCACATTCTACAATAGATATTGGAATTTCAACATGTTTGATAATATAAACATTATCAAGCTTCATAGAAACTCTTTTATTTTCTTTTTGAATAGAATCATTCAAATTTTCTTGTAAACTCTTAGCTAAAGCAGTGCTTTTTTCATCGTTTTGCTTATAAAAACATTGCCAACCATAATATTGTTGCTGAGAAATTTTATTTAAATGAATAGAAACAAAAATGTCAGCAGAACTCTCATTACCAATTTTAACTCTATTATGAATATCAGAAATTTTCTTTTGCCTTAAAGTAGTTTTATCTAAATCATAAATAGCATTTTCGTCGCTACGAGTTAAAACAACAGTTGCACCAGATTGCTCTAACAAACTTTGAACTTTTAATGTAATTTTTAAATTTGTTTCAGCTTCAGTAGTGCCATTACTAGACTGAGCCCCCTCATCAGGCTTTCCATGACCAGCATCTAGAACGATTACTTTGTTAGAAACAGGAAGAGAAACAGTTTGAACAGTTTGTTTTGAACTAGCAACTTGAAAAACAAAAACAAATAAAGAAATTAATAAAATTGTAGTTATTATACCAAATCTTTTTTTACTTAAAATAATCATAAATACACCCCATACATATATATTTCATTTATTTAAAATTATGTCAGTCAGAGCCTGTTTCTTCAATTAAAAAATATCAGATGAATAAACTGTATTTGATTGATATTAAAATGAATAAAATTTCCACTTTTGAGAAAAATATGTGTAAAACATATAATACAAGGAGTGGAATTTTTTAATGCAATATAGAAATTTGATGATAAAGGGTGCAATTTTAGGAAAAAGTCAATTAGAGGATTATTTGGAAAAGGAGGCTTCAAGCCATAATTTACAAAATTATTCTGATAAAAATACTTATCCTATTCCAAGGTTGAAGGAAAATTTTGAAATAATTTCTGATGTATATAATTTGTTGAATGAACATGCAAAATTAAAAATACCAATACATCCAGCAGGAGAGTGGATTTTAGATAATTATTATGTAATAGATGAAACTGTAAAAAATATTAAATTAGAATTGTCTAAACGTAAGTATACTAAGTTTTTGGGAATATCTAATGGTAATTATGCTGGATTTGCTAGAGTGTATGTTTTGGCAAGTGAAATTATAAATTATACTGACAATAAAATTGATGGAAAAAGCTTGAAAGATTATTTGGCTGGCTATCAAAGAAAAAAGACTCTTAGTATGGAAGAAATATGGAGTATAAGTATTTTTATGAAAATTGCTTTAATAGAGAATATTAGGCAAATTTGTGAAAGAATATATATTTCTCAAATACAAAAATACAAAGTTGAAAATATAGTAGAAAGATTAGTTGAACAGAAAAATAAAGGAGAATTACAGTTTACTAAAATATCGGAATATAAAAACAAAATAGAAAAATATGCTGAAATGAAATATTCATTTATTGAGTATTTATCATATAAATTAAAAAAATATGGTAAAAAGGCATATCCATATTTAGAAATTTTAGAAGAGCAAGTTAATAGAGCTGGAATGGATTTGGATGAGGCTATAAAAAAAGAGCATTTTGATATTGCAATAAATAAAATTTCAATGGGAAATTGTATTACAAGTATTAAAAATTTAAATAGAATTAGTATGTTAGAAATATTTGAAGATATTAATGGAGTAGAAGATATATTAAAACAAGATCCAGCATATGTGTATGAAAAGATGGATTATCAAACTAAAATAATGTATAGAAATGCAATTAAAGAGATTTCTCAAAAAACTAAAATATCTGAAATATATATTGCAAAAAAAGTTTGGAGTTTAGCTCAAAATGCTGAAAAAGAAAGTAAGAAAAGTCATGTAGGGTATTATTTAATATCAGATGGAAGGCAGAAGTTGATACAAGAACTTAATGGAAAAACAACGAAAAAGCTTTCAAATGATAAAAAGATTGCTATATGGCTTACTATACTATGTGTTTGTACAGCAATAATTTCAATATTACTTTCAAGTTATTTTTATATAAAAACAAAAGCATCTATATGGTTTGCTATTATTTTAGGAATTTTATTAATTATACCAATACAAACAATTATAGTACAAATTGCTCAATATATTTTAGGAAAATTTATAAAACCGAAATCAATACCTAAATTAGATTTTGAACAAGGAGTTCCAAAAGAATACGCAACTTTTGTAGTAATACCCACAATTGTGAATTCGAAGCAAAAAGTACAAAAGATAATGAAGAATTTAGAAAAATATTATATGGCAAATAAAAGTGACAACATATATTTTGCTTTATTGGGAGATTGTACAGCAGGCAAAAATGAGACGGAAAAATTTGATGAAGAGGTTATAAATGCAGGAATAGAAGAAGCTCAAAAATTAAATAATAAATACCCAGACGGAACATTTACTAAATTTAATTTTCTATATAGAAAAAGAGTATGGAATACATCTGAAGAATGTTATTTAGGTTGGGAAAGAAAAAGAGGCTTATTAAATCAATTTAATGAATATATTTTAGGAAAAAGCAAAAGTGAGTTTTTAATAAATACAATTGAAAATTCAAAAGAAAAGTTTGGACAAATACCAAATATTAAATATGTAATTACTTTAGATTCAGATACTGAACTATGCCTTAATACAGGATTAGAGATGATTGGCGCAATGGCACATATATTAAATAGACCTGTATTAAATCATAAACAAGATTTAGTAATAGATGGACATGGATTAATTCAACCTAGAGTAGGAATTTCCCTTGAAGATATACAAAAAAGTTATTTTACTAAGCTGTATGCAGGTTCTGGAGGAAAAGATGCATATACAAATGCAATATCAGATATATATCAAGATAATTTTGAAGAAGGAATATTTACTGGAAAAGGAATTTATGATTTGCCAGTTTTTTCAGCAGTTTTAGCAAATGAAATTCCTGAAAATACAGTTTTAAGCCATGATTTGTTAGAAGGAAGTTATTTAAGGTGTGGACTTGCATCAGATATAATGTTACTAGATGGCTACCCTTCTGGATATAATAGTTTTAAAGCAAGGCTTCACAGATGGATAAGAGGAGACTGGCAATTAGTTCAATGGCTAAATAGCACAATTATAAACAAAAGGGGAGAAAAAAAGCAAAACCCATTAAGTATATTGTCAAGATATAAAATATTAGATAACTTAATAAGAAGTTTATTAGAAACCACTATTGTAATTTCAATGATTTATGTATGTGTTTTTAAATTATTATTTAATATAAAAATATGGCCAATAATGATTTTATTAATAATATCAGCAATAATTCCAACAATTTTGGAATTGGTAAATCGTATTTTATTAAAAAAAGATCAAGAAAAACCTCAAAAAACTTTTACTAAAACAATATCAGGTGTAAAAGCTGCAATACAAAGAGGAATTTTAGCATTAGGTAATTTGCCAGATAAAGCATATTTTAGTTTAAATGCTTGTGTAAAAACACTAAAAAGAGTATTTTCTACAAAAAAACATTTACTTGAATGGATGACTGCAGAAGATGCTGAGAAAAATGCTAAAAAAGATGTACTTTCATATTATAAAAATATGGCATCAAATATTGTTTTAGGAATATTGGCATTAATTTTGCTATTTATTTTACCATTTAAATTTAGCAATATATTTATACTATTATTTGCACTACTTTGGCTTATAGAACCATATATAATGTGTAAAATAAGCAAAGAATATAAGATTGCACCAAAAATTGAAGAACTAAACCAGGGAGAAAAAGAATATTTATTAAATTTAGGAAAAAGAACATGGCAATATTTTAAAGATCTTATAAATGAAAAAAGTAATTTTTTACCACCAGATAATTATCAAGAAGATAGAAGACCAAGAATTGTAAATAGAACTTCACCCACAAATATTGGACTAGGCCTATTAGCAGTAATATCAAGCTATGACTTAGGGTATGAGAATTTACAAGATACAATAAATTTATTAGAAAAAATGTTAAATACAATTAGTAGTTTACCAAAGTGGAATGGGCATTTATACAATTGGTATGATTTAAACACTTTAGAACCACTAACTCCAAGGTATGTATCATCTGTAGACAGTGGGAATTTAGTAGGTTACCTTTTTACAGTAAAACAATTTTTAATAGAGCATGAGAGTACAGGTACAACTGAACAACTAATTCAAATGGTAAATACGTTAATATACAATACAGATTTTTCGAAATTATATGATGAAGATACAAGGCTGTTTTCTATAGGTTTTAATATAGAGGAAAATGCTTTAACAGATTCGTATTATGACCTTTTAGCATCAGAAGCAAGACAAACCAGTTTAGTTGCAATAGCAAAAAAAGATGTACCTGCAAGGCACTGGAACAATTTAAGCAGAACACTTACAATATTAAACAAATATAAAGGTTTAATATCATGGTCTGGAACTGCTTTTGAATATTTTATGCCAAATATAAATATACCAAAATACCCAGGAAGTTTATTAGATGAATCTTGCAAATTTATGCTAATGAGCCAAAAAGAATATGCAAAACAACTAAACATTCCGTGGGGAATATCTGAATCAGCTTTTTATTTAAAAGACTTACAAAATAATTATCAATATAAGGCATTTGGAATACCATGGCTAGGATTAAAAAGAGGACTTTCTGATGAAATGGTAACAAGTTCTTATGCAAGTATTTTAACAATTAATGAAAATCCAAAAGATGTGGTAAATAACTTGAAAAAACTAGAGAAAAATGGCATGTATGAAAAATATGGATTTTATGAATCAATAGATTATACACCAACAAGATTAAAAAAGGGCGAAAAATATGCTTTAGTAAAAACATATATGGCACATCACCAAGGATTAATATTAGTATCAATAAACAATTTATTTAAGCAAAATATAATGCAAAAAAGATTTATGGAAAACCCAGAATTAAAGGCAGTAGACATTTTACTTCAAGAAAAAATGCCAGAAAATATTATAATAACGAAAGAAGAAAAAGAAAAGGTTGAAAAAATAAAGTATATATATGATAATGATTATTCTCAAAGAGAAATAACAAAGCCTAATATTAGAATACCTCAAATAAATGTAATTTCAAGTGGAAATTATACAATAGTTATGAATTCAAAAGGAGAAAGCTACAGCAAGTATGGAAATTTATTAATTAACAGATATAAAAAGACAAATGATTTAAACCAAGGAATTTTCTTTTATATAAAAGATGTAAAATCCAAAAGAATTTGGACAGCAAATCAAATGGATTATTTAGGAAAGCCTGATAAATATGCAATATATTTTTCAGAAGATCAAGATAAAATAGTAAGACAAGATGGAGCTATAGAAACAATATTAAAAACTACTATTTCTGAAAACGGACCAATAGAACTAAGAAGCTTAGAATTGACAAACCATGGTTTAGAAAATCAAACATTAGAAATTACAAGCTTTTTAGAGCCAGTACTATCAGAAGAATTGCAAGATAATAGTCACCCAAGCTTTAATAATTTGTTTTTAAGCTATGAATATTTAGATGATGAAGAATCAATGATTGTGACAAGGAGAAAAAGGCAAGAAAGCGAATCACAAGTTTTTTTAGGTATAAAATTATATACAGAAAATGAAACAATTGGTAAATTAGAATATGAAATTGATAAAGAAAAATTTTATGGAAGGAATGAACTTGGACTTCCAAATGCAATAAAAAATTCAATTCCATTAAGTAATAATGTACAATTAACAACAGAGCCTATTACTGCAATGAAAAGAACAATAAGTATAAAACCAGAAGAAAAAGTAATTTTGAATTTGATTTTAGCAGTTGCAGAAACTAGAGAAGAAGTTGTTAAAAATTTAAAAGAATTTACAAGTCAAGCTACTATTAAGCATAACTTTGAATTATCAAAGGCAAGTAAAGAAGCGGAAAATAAATATTTAGAAGTTACAGCAAAACAGACAGAATTATATCAAAAAATGCTTGGTTATTTGCTGTATAACAATCCATTAAAAACTTTAACATGTAACCAAATAAATGCTCCAGTAAGTAAGTTGTGGAAATATGGAATTTCTGGAGATTTACCTATCTTATTATTAAATATGAAAGACAAAGATGAAGTAGAAAATTTAACTGAAGTATTAAAAGCATATAATTACTTTAGAGTAAAAAATATAATGGTGGATTTGGTAATTGTAAATCAAGAAAAATATAGTTATGAAGATAATTTAAAAAATGAAATATATAATTGTATATCAAATGAAAATTTATCTTATTTGCAAAATATAAAAGGTGGAATATTTGTATTAGAAAATTTAACATCTGAAGATATAAAATTTTTACAGTATCGTGCAAATTTGAGTTTAGACTCAAGTAATGGAAATATATATAGATACTTAAAAGAACAAGAAGAAGAGTATTTAGAAAAAATTAAAAATTTGCCATTTGAAGAAACACCAAGAACTATTGAAAATATACAAGCAAAAAGAGAAAAACTAGAAGATTTAAAATATTTAAATGAATATGGTGGATTTTCACAAGATGGAAAAGAATACAAAATTAGAGTAAATAAAGATGAAAAATTACCAACTGTATGGAGTCATATTTTAACAAATAAACAGTTTGGCACATTAGTTACAGAAGGAATGGGAGGTTATACTTGGTATAAAAATAGTAGGCTAAATAGATTAACATCATGGAGTAATTTACCAGTACAAGATATTCCATCGGAAATTATATATATGCAAGATAAAGATACAAAGAAAATATGGTCATTAGGTTTAAGCCCATGCCCAGATGAAAATGATTATTATATAACTTATGGTCTTGGTTATGCAAAATATCAACATCAAAGTAATGAAATTGCTCAAACTTTAAATATGTATATACCAATGGAAGATAATTTAAAAGTACAAGTACTAAAACTAGAAAACCATGGGTTAAAAAAGAAAAGGATTAAATTAATATATTATATTAAACCAGTATTAGAAGAAGATGAAATTAAATCAAATGGATATTGTAACTTAGAATTTGTTCCAAATTCTAATATAGTTTGTATAAAAAACACAGGAGTGGAAAATACCTTTTCTGATTATATGTTTGTATCATGCAGTGAAAAAATAAAATCATATACAGGAAGCAAACAAAGCTTTATAGGAAATGGAAGTATTATTAACCCAGATGGAATATATCAAATTGAATTAGATAAGCAAAATAGTTTATGGCAAAATGAAATAATTGCAATAGAATGTGAAGTGGAATTAGAGACATTAGAAAATAAAGAAATTATATTTACATTAGGTGTAGGACAAACAGTGCTTGAATGTCAAGATATAGCGTATAAATACAATAATTTAAGCAAAGCAAAAGAAGAATACAAAAATACTAAAAATTATTGGAAAAACATGACTGAAAACTTACAAGTAAATACACCATTAGAGTCAATTAATATTTTATTAAATAGTTGGTTAATTTACCAGACTATAACTTCAAGACTACTAGCAAAAACAGGGTATTATCAATCAGGTGGAGCTTATGGATTTAGAGATCAGCTTCAAGATACAATTGCACTTAAATATGTAAATCCAGATATAACAAAACAACAAATAATTAAGCATAGTAAACATCAATTTATAGAGGGAGATGTGGAACATTGGTGGCATGATGAAACTTCAAGAGGCATACGCACAAGGTTTTCGGATGATAGACTTTGGCTTGTGTATTTAGTAGAAGACTATATTGCATTTACAGGAGATAAAGAAATACTAGATATAAAAACTCCATACTTAAAAGGAAATTTACTTGAAAATGATGTAGATGAAAGATATGACATGTATGAGCAATCTGAAATAGAAGAAAGCATATATGAACATTGTAAAAAAGCTATCAACATTTCCCTAAATTTTGGGGAAAACGGCTTACCTAAAATAGGTTCTGGAGACTGGAATGATGGCTTTAGTACAGTTGGAAATAAAGGAAAAGGTGAAAGCATATGGTTAGGATTTTTCTTATATGATGTTTTGAAAAAGTTTATTCCAATATGTGTAGAAAAAGATGAAATAGAACTTGCAAAAAAATATGAAGAAATAATGGAAAAATTAAAAAGAGCACTAAATTCAAGCGGTTGGGATGGAAGATGGTTTAGAAGAGCTTTTATGGATGATGGCAATGTTTTAGGAAGTATGCAAAATGAAGAATGTAGAATTGACTCAATTGCTCAGAGCTGGTCAGTTATATCTGAAGCAGGAGATAATGATAAAAAATATATATCAATGGAAAGTTTAGAAAATCATTTAATAGACAAGGAAAATGGTGTTATAAAATTATTAGATCCTCCTTTTGATAAAGGAATATTAAAACCTGGCTATATTAGTAGTTATGTACCAGGAACAAGAGAAAATGGTGGACAATACACACATGGTGCAATATGGTCTATTATTGCATTTAGTTTGCTGGGCTTTGGAGATAAAGCAGGGGAATATTATAGAATGATAAATCCGATTGAGCATAGTAGAACAAAAGAAGCGGCTAACAAATATAAAGTAGAACCTTATGTTATAAGTGCTGACGTATATACTCAAAAAAATTTAGCAGGAAGAGGTGGTTGGACATGGTATACAGGCTCAAGTAGCTGGATGTATGAAGCAGGTATTAAGTATTTATTAGGCTTACACATAGAAAATGGGTATTTAAGCATAAAACCTTGTATACCAAGCGATTGGAAAGAATATATCATAAAATATAAATATAAAAATTCAATATATAATATTAATGTAAAAAATCCTAACGGAAAAAATAATACAGTAGAAAGCTTTAAAGTAAATGGAAAAGAGATTGAAGAAAAGAAAATAGAATTAAAATTAGATGATAAAGTGTATGAAATAGATATAGTTATGTAAACTAAACTTGATTTATAAGGTAAAATGTGTTATAATTATAATAACCAAAATTTTATTTTAATTAATAAGAAAGAGGAAACAAGAGAAACAAGATGAGGAAGAACAACGTTGTAACTGCCAGAATTCTGGCGTTCCTGATGTTGATTGCAATCACCATCACTGGGATGTTGATTGCAAACAAGATTCTTATTACTGCCATTAACATGGCAATAATAAGAGAAAACATCCTGTTCTACAATGAACAGGAGGTAAAAACGAGTCAAATGACTCGTGAGGTAGAATTTTTCTTCCGTGAGCGGGAAGAAAAATTCTATAAAAGTAGTGACCCGCTCGTGCGCGGGTTTGCAAACTTACCAGGGCTAATCAAAGCCTTGGTAGTGGTCCTAATAATTGCATTAGTTGCAATTATTGGATATATCTGGATATATATACCATTATATATATTCAGATGGTCGAGACGGCGTCGTAGAAGACGCCGTAGGAATTAAATTCAGCCCCCAGTGGGGCTGAAGAAAGCGGAATCACTTCAAAAGTGATTCCGCTCTTCTATTACAGAAACGTTTCAAAATTATTTCAAAAATGTGACAAAAATGATTAAAAAAACTTGTACAAAATTTGTTATTATGATATAAATATAATATCAAAAATATAAGTCTTAATATTAAGAAAGGTAGGGCTTTTTGGTGGAAAATAAAAGAGAAAATTTTAATGAAGAAGTAAGTTTAGAAGAAAATTCTGCAAAAGCAAATAATGCAGAAATGGCTAAAAAAACTATTCTTGTTGTAGATGATGAAAAACCAATAGTAGACATTTTAACATATAATTTACAAAAAGAAGGATATTCTACATTAGAGGCAAATGATGGTGAAGAAGCAATAAAAATCGCTACAGAAAAAAAACCAGATTTAATTTTATTAGACATTATGCTTCCAAAAGTAGATGGGTTAACTGTATGCAAAAAATTAAGACATACATTAAATGTTCCTATCTTAATATTATCAGCAAAAGATGAAGAAATTGATAAAATATTAGGTCTAGAATTAGGTGCAGATGATTATATAACTAAACCTTTTAGTGTTAGAGAATTGATGGCAAGGGTAAAAGCAAATTTAAGAAAAGCTGAAATACAAGTTCAATCAACAGATGCAATTGAAGAACCTAAAAAGGAAAGTATTTTAATAGAAGTAGGAGAACTAAGTATTAATATAGAAAAATTTGAAGTAAAAGTTAGAGGAAAAGTAATTGATTTAACTTTAAGAGAATTTGAGGTATTAAAATATTTAGCAAATCAACCTGGTCAAGTAGTAACAAGAGAAACTTTACTTGAAAAAGTATGGGGATATGAATACTACGGAGACATTAGAACGGTAGATGTTACAGTAAGAAGAATTAGAGAAAAAATTGAAAAAGATACATCAGCTCCAAAAATTTTGATTACTAAAAGAGGCGTTGGGTACTATCTAGCAACCAACTAATTAGAAAGGGAGCACTCTTAAAATGATAAAAAGTATACAAACGAAAATTATTTTAATTTTCTTTATACTAGGAATAATTATAATAGGAGCATTATCAATATTTAGTATAAATAGTATAAAACAAGTTGAACAAGAAGTACTTGTAAATAATGCTCTAATAAATGAGGAGTTTATTCAAACCGGCATTGACGAAAAAATTTCACAAATCAAAGCAATTACTGCAATTGAAATTGGAGTTTTTACTATAATTACTATATTAGTATGCTATTTTACTTATAAAGCTGTAGTAAAACCAATAAAAGACTTAATTCAAAATGCAGAAAAAGTTGCAAATGGAGAAGAAGTTGAGTTTAATAAAATAGATCCAAAACAAAATCAAATTGAAGAACTATCAAATGCATTTGATATTATGACAAAAGAACTAAAACAGAATTTAAATGAAGTTGCTAAGCAAAAGAAACAAATTGAAACAATTTTATTACACATGACAGATGGAATTATTGCATTTGATATGGAAGGAAATATAATTTATAGTAATCCAGCTGCAATGGAATTACTAAACCTAGAAAGAGAAAAACAAAATACATTTAAAAGTATTTTTGAAGATTTAAAAACAGATATAAACTTAGAAAAAATAGTTTACCTAGAAAATTGGACTTCATCAGAACAGAGAATAGATGTTGGAGATAAATTTATTAATCTTTTATTTGCTCCATTTCAAGATGAAAATGACAAACCAGATGGAGTTATAGTTGTAATACAAGATATTACAGAACATGTAAAGCTAGACAATATGAGAAAAGAATTTGTAGCAGACGTATCACATGAGCTAAAAACACCTATTACATCTATTATGGGATATGCAGATACTTTATTAGAAAGTGAATATGATAAAGAAATGCAGACAAAATTCTTAGAGGTTATAAGTTCTGAAGCAAGAAGGATGGCAAGATTAGTTACCGACTTATTAGTACTTTCAAGATATGACAATAAAAAAGTTACAAAAGAAGAATCTATATTTGATTTAGGAGAAGTAACCAAAAACTGTATTGAAAGATTAAGATTTGAAGTAGAAAAGAAAAAACATAATATTGAATGTTTTGTAACAGCTAATGTTCCACCTGTGAATGCAGATAAATATGGAATAGAGAGAGTAATATTAAATATTATATCTAATGCTATTAAATATACACCAGAAAACGGAACTATTAAAGTATATGTGGGGTTTGTATATAATGATGCATATATTAAAGTTATAGATAATGGAATAGGAATTCCAGAGGCAGACTTAGCCAGAATATTTGAAAGATTTTATAGAGTTGATAAAGCAAGGTCAAGAGAACTTGGAGGAACTGGATTAGGACTTCCAATAGCAAAAGAAATAATAGAGCAAAATAATGGAAGCATAGATATAAAAAGTGAAGTAGGAAAAGGTACAGAGGTTGTAATTAGAATACCTGCACTAAAAAAATAGAAAGAAGGTTTAACCACATAATGATTATCAGTGATAAAACACGAAATATATTAGAATGGATTTTTTGCATTGTAGTTGCATTTGTATTAGCAATATTAATTAAGTACTTTGTTGGAACACCAACAATTGTTAGTCAGGTTTCAATGAGACCAACATTACAATCAGGACAAAGACTAATTTTAAATAGATGGATGAGAACAATAAATGAAATGCCTAAAAGAGGAGAGATAATTACTTTTGAAGCACCTAGTAAAGTAAGTTATAGTAGTGAATCAGAAGTAGATTTGAAAAATCCAGTTGCAAAATATGAAAAAGAACCAAAAAGTTGGTGGGGAAAATTTGCATATTATGTATTGGAAATTGGAAAAGAAAGCTATATAAAAAGAGTAATTGCACTTCCTGGAGAACATGTAAAAATTGAAAATGGAAAAGTATATATTAATGGAGAAGAATTAGCAGAACCATATTTACAACCAGGAGTGACTACAAATGCAAATTATGAGACTACTTATTCTAACTATAACTATTTTTCAGAATTTACTGTACCAGAAGGGTATATTTTTGCAATGGGAGACAATAGAAGTCAATCAACAGATTGTAGAGCATTTGGATGTATTCCAATTGAAAAAGTTGAAAGTAAGGTGTGGATACGTTTCTGGCCATTAAATCTATTTGGAAAGGTATAAAAAATGTCCTTTGAGAATTTAATTGGAAATGAAAAAATAAAAAAAATACTTGAAACAACTGTACAAAACAAAAATGTTTTACATAGTTATATGTTTGTTGGAGAAGAAGGAATCGGTAAAAACTTATTTGCTAAAGAGTTTGCAAAAATGATATTATGCACTGGACAAGAAAAAAGACCATGTGGAAAATGTAAATCATGTATGGAATTTAATGGTGAAAGTCATCCTGATTTTATGCAAATTATACCAGAAGATGGTAAAACTATAAAAATAGAACAAGTAAGATTTATGCAAGAAAAAACTCAAGAAAAACCAGTAACTTCAAGTAAAAAGGTATACTTAATATCACAAGCAGATACAATGACAAGAGAAGCAGCAAATAGTTTATTAAAAACATTAGAGGAACCGCCAGAATATGTAGTTATTATTTTAACAACTTCAAATGAAAGCAAAATTTTAACTACTATAAAATCAAGGTGTATGAAAATACACTTTGAACCTATACCAGAGGAACAAATAATAAATTATTTAAAACAAAATGGAATGAGCACAGACATAACTAAGAATATGCTTAAACATTGTGAAGGAAGTATTGGAAAAGCAATAAAAATAAATAACCTAAAAGATCAATACATGCAAATAGAAAAAATAATTAATACATTAGAAAAGCAAAATATAACTAAAATATGGAGAGAAGCAGAAGTACTTTATTCAGCTAAAGAAGATATTATTGATTTACTAAACTATATGGAAATAGTAATATATAATCTAATAAAAACGGAAAATAAAATTAATTATATAAATACAATACATATAATAGAACAGACAAAACAAAGAATATTAGCAAATGCTAATTATGATATGTCAATTGATAACTTATTACTAAAATTGTGGGAGGAAGTTAATTGAATAGTATAGTAGGAGTTAGATTCAGAAAACCAGGAAAAGTGTATTTTTTTGATCCTGACAACTTAGATATTGAAAAAGGACAAAAAGTTATAGTAGAAACAAACCAAGGTCAAGAAATTGGAGAAGTTACTACAGCTAAAAAAGAAATACATGAAGAAAGCTTAAAAGCACCTTTAAAAAAGGTTATTCGTATTGCTACACCAAAAGATATAAAAATTGATGAATCTAATAGAAAAAAAGAAAAAGAAGCATTTAAAATAGCTGAGGAAAAAATAAAAAAATATAAATTAGATATGAATTTAACAGAAGTTGAATATAAATTTGATAACAGTAAAATTATATTTTTCTTCACAGCAGATGGTAGAATTGATTTTAGAGAGCTAGTAAAAGACTTAGCTGCAATTTTTAAAACAAGAATTGAATTAAGACAAATAGGGGTAAGAGACGAAGTTAAAAAAATAGGCGGTAATGGAGTATGTGGAAGAGAGTTATGCTGCTGCTCATTTTTAGATAACTTTGAAACAGTATCAATAAAAATGGCAAAAGAGCAAAATGTATCATTAAATCCATCTAAAATATCTGGAAATTGTGGAAGACTAATGTGTTGTTTAAAATATGAACAAGAAGTTTATGAAGATAAACTAAAAAGACTTCCTAAAATTGGAGCAATAGTAAAAACTGAAGATGGAGAAGGAACAGTTGATTCTATACAAACTTTAAGAGAAATAATAAGAGTTAAATTTAAAGATGGAGAAGACACATTTTATAAAAGATATCCAGCATCAGATATTAAAATTATAAAAAATATTGAAAAAGAAGAAATTGATCCAGAAGAAAAAGAACATGAAAAAGAGCTTGAGGAACTTGAAAAGCTTGAAGAACTTGATGAAAAAACACAGGGAAATGATGATGAAATATAACATGATTAACAATGAGAGGTGGTGAATTAAATGGCATATAAAATTACAGATAAATGTATTAGTTGTGGAGCATGTGCAGCTAGCTGTCCAGTTTCTTGTATTTCACAAGGTGATGATAAATATATAATAAATAAAGATGTATGTATCTCATGTGGAACATGCGAAGGTGTTTGCCCAGTTGGCGCACCAGAACCAAACGAAGAATAAAATAATAACAAAAAAGCTCGGCAGTAAGCCGAGTTTTTTTTATCTATTTGTTGTTTCTTCTAGTTTTAAAAGAGCTTCCCAACGTTTATCAACTTCTTTTTGAAACTCTTCTATCATCCATTCATTACCAGGTTTAAACATATGTTTAAAACGTTTTTGAGGTTTTAAAAATTCTTCAATAGGTAACTTTTTAGCTGGTTTATAATTTATTACATATCTGCCATCAATAACTTCATATAAAGGCCAATAACATGTTTCAACAGCTAATTTGTTTATTTGCATTAACATATCTGTTGGATATCCCCAGCCTCTTGGACAAGGTGATAATACATTTAAGAAACATGGACCTTCTGTATAAATAGCTTTTTCAGCTTTTTCATATAAATCCTTAAAATTTGCATAAGCAATAGTTTGCGCAACATAAGGCAAATGATGTGCTTCCATAACTTCTGTTAAATCTTTTCTAGATTGCATTTTACCAGGTATAACTGTTCCGGCAGGAGAGGTTGTTGTATCTGCAAACTTAGGAGTTGCAGAAGAACGTTGAATACCTGTATTCATATAGGCACCATTATCATAACATACATATACCATATCATGACCTCTTTCCATAGCACCTGATAAACTTTGAATACCTATATCATAAGTTCCACCATCTCCACCAAATGTAATAAATTTAGTTGTTTTATCACTAGGCAATTTGCCTTGTCTTTTTAATGAACGATAAGCTGCTTCAACACCTGAACAAGTAGATGCTGCATTTTCAAAAGCGGTATGTATAAATGAGTCAGTCCAAGAAGTATATGGATATATAAAACTTGAAACTTCCATACAACCAGTAGCATTACTAATTACTGCATGATCTTCTGGCTTTAAAGCTCTTAAAACCATACGAGCAATAGGTGGGGCACCACAACCAGCACACATTCTGTGACCAGCTGTAAATCTAGATGGCTTATTTGCCATTACTTCTTTTAAATTATATGCCATAAAATTTTCCTCACTTTCTTAATCCTACATAACGATATGGATTATCAATTTCACCAGTTTTAGCAACTTGTGCTAAATAATCAAATACTTCATGAATATTATTACTTGTAGTATCTCTACCACCAATACCATAAACATAGCTTACAGCAGGAACCTGCTTTTTAGCTGTATACATGCTTGAGATAACATCTTCATATAATGCACCACCCATAGCATTTAAAGAATCAGCTTTGTCCATTATTGCAACAGCTTTTAAATTTCCTAAAGCTTCAGCAATTTCTTCTGCAGGGAAAGGTCTAAATACACGAACCTTAACCATACCAGCTTTAATTCCTTTTTCTCTTAACTCATCTACAACTGTTTTAGTAGTTCCGGCAGTTGAGTTCATACAAACAACAGCAATTTCTGCATCTTCCATTCTATATTCTTCAAAAAATGAATATTTTCTACCAGTCATTTTTTCAAAGTCTTTGGCAACTTCTAAAATAACTTTTTTAGCATTTCTCATTGCTTCAGCTTGTTGATATTTATGCTCGAATAGATATGATTGAACATCTAGTGGACCAACAGCAATTGGTTCTTTATCATTTAATAAGTAGTGCTCTGGTTTATATGTTCCAACAAATTCTTTAACCCTATCATCTTCAATTAGTTCAATATTTTCAATTGAATGAGAAGTAATAAATCCATCTTGACATACCATTAAAGGTAATAAAACATCTTTATTTTCAGCAATTCTATGAGCCATAATTAAGTTATCATATGCTTCTTGGTTATTTTCAGAAAATAGCATAATCCATCCAGCATCTCTTACACCCATTGCATCTGAATGATCATTGTGAATATTTAATGGGCCTGAAACAGCTCTATTTACTAAGCTCATAACAATAGGAAGTCTTAAGCTGGACGCAATATATATCATTTCCCACATATATGATAAACCATTAGCAGAAGTAGCAGTCATAGCTCTTGCACCAGCAGCTTCTGCACCAACACAAGCACTCATAGCACTATGCTCACTTTCAACAGCAACAAATTCTGTATCTACAGTGCCATTACTAACAAAAGTAGAAAAATATTGAGGTATTTCTGTTGAAGGTGTTATAGGAAAGGCAGCTACAACATCTGGATTTATTTGTTTCATAGCAATAGCAGCAGCTTCATTTCCACTTAATCTTTCTCTAATTCCCATACTATAATCTCCTTTACTCAGTCATTTCAATGGCATGGAATGGGCACACTTTAGCACAAACTCCACAACCTTTGCAATAATCATAATTAAAATCTTCACGCTTTCCTTCTTTATTTACAGGAATAGCATCATCAGGGCAAACTGGAAAACATAAACCACATTGAGTACATTTCTCAGATATGTAAATAGGTTTAACACTTCTCCAGTCACCTGTTTTAAATTCTCTAGCATTACCAGCTTTATAAATATTACCACCAATAGTCATATCACAAGCTGGAGTATTCCTATCAATCATTTAAACCATCCTTTCTAAACTTTATTAACTTCTTTTAAAGCCATTTCTAAAGCTTTCATATTTCCATCAATAACTTCAGGTTTTTTAGCAAATTTGTGTTTAAAGGAACCTTCCATATCAGCTAAAAAGTCTTTTTCTTCAATTACTCCACTTACTTTTACAATTGCAGCAAGCATAGGAGTATTTGGAAAATATTTACCTAAAGTTTCTAATGATATTTTTCTTGCATCAATAGTATAAACATCTCCGGTATATCCGTTAAGTAAAGGCTTTAATTCATTTCCACTTTTTGTAGTGTTTATAACTATTGCACCATCAGGTTTTAAACCAGCAGTTACATCAACAGCTTCTAACAAACTATCGTCAACAACTACTACATAATCTGGTTCATATATATTACTATGAATACGTATTGGTGTATTACCAATACGGTTATATGCAGTAATAGGAGCACCCATTCTTTCTGGACCATATTCAGGAAAACCTTGAATATATTTACCAGTGTTAAAAGCAGCATCTGCAAGTAAAAGAGAAGCTGTTTTAGCACCTTGACCACCTCTACCATGCCATCTAATTTCAATTAAATCTTTCATAGTTTAAGTATTCCTCCTTAAATATTTTTCAAGTATTATTTTATTCTTAAATAAGCATAATGTCAAGAAAAGAAATGTATAAGAATTGCTCAATATGAAAGAAATGTATAAGG
>ULVI01099710.1_pt1 | contig 30438 bp, 26 predicted proteins | sample 1959331 | NCBI WGS metagenome assembly ULVI01 (sample SAMEA4835782, study PRJEB28245) | human gut metagenome | biome: gut microbiome; material: fecal sample | place: Denmark | collected 2008 | reverse complement strand
ACGCCAGCGAGCCGACGCCGCGCGCGAGACCGTAGTTTATATGTATGCCGCGCAGCTCCATGAGGTTATACAGCTGCGTGTTGACCGGATTTATGCAGACCTCAATCGCTATATATAGTGTGTATATCACGGCGACAGCTGTGCCGTGCCCGGGTATCAGCGCGAAGGCAGCAAGCAGCACAAGCTCGAAAAGCTGCAATGCCCAGAGCGCGTGGTATACCGTGAGGCGCTTCGAACTGTCAAGCCGCTCGGCGAGCATAGGCGAGAGGATGAAGCCGCAGATGTTGCCGGCGGCCATTATTCCGCCAAGCTCCGCGTTCGAACAGCCGCGCGCCTGAAGCATCACAGCGCCGAAGCTGAACGCTACGCAGAAGCCCATCCAGTATCCGGCCTGTACGAACGCGTATTTTATGTTTAGTTCTCTTGATGATGTTTCCATAGCAGCACTCCGTTCCAGAGACTATGATTATATCATCATCGATGGGGAATGTAAATGAGGTACTGCGATGCGCCAATGCCCAGTCTTTGCCGCATCGCGCTGCCCCTTCTAGGGGAAAGGGGTCGCCGGAGGGGAGACGCTGGCAGAGGGGAAAAGAAAGTATGCACCGAACAAACAAAGAATGGGACGGCAGATGCCGTCCCATTCTTTACATACAATATGTAAATAATAATATGTAAATTACATTATGTTAATCTAACGCCGATCACGGCCTGCGGGATTTGTCGAATCCGCCGCCCATGTTGCCGCCCATGCCGCCGAAACCTCCGGCGGGGACGTTCGACGCGGAGCCCATATGCGCTTCACTCTGGGTGAAGCTCTGGGACGCGCTGCCGTAGCTGAGGGTATATTCGCTGCCCTCCGAAAGCTCCGGACAGCTCACGACGATGCAGGAATAGTCGTCCGCGGGGGTGCAGCTGAGCAGCACATTTCCGCTTGCGTTGTAGTCCGTGCTGCTGTCGCGTTTGGTGAAAATGCTGGAGTCGACAGCGGCGGTTTCAACGGAAGCCTGAAGCTCCGTCACCGTCGGGGATGGGGTTTCCGCAATGGTTTCATTGCTGCCGCAGGCGCTGAGGGAGAACAGCATTGCTGCGGATACTGCGATGGAAAGTGCTTTTTTCATGGTAAATCCCTCCTGATGCTCAGATGATATCATCCGGGCTTCGGGAGGGATAGCGGTTTTTATGAAAATTTATCGGATATTTTTTGAATGCCGCTCACTCGGTGAAGTGAATGTGGTTGTTTATGTGATCCTGGCAGAAGCAGTGATATCCGGCGCACTTCGAGCAGTAGCGGAACTCAAGATCGGGATAGTCGGTGTCTGTGCGGCCGCACACGGCGCACTTATGGGTGTAGAGTTTGTCGCGCTGCTCCTGACGTATGCGCCGCGATTCGCGCCGGAAGTTTACGGTGTTCGCGCTGGGCTTGTGTATCTTCGCCGCATGAAACAGATCGCCGCCGCAGAATATCATAAAGTTCAGCAGCGCCACGACGGGGAGCATGTTGAGAGGAAAGCTGGTGGTGAAGATATTTATAAGGAAGAACGCGGCGTTGACGTAGGCGAGCCACTTTATCTTGACCGGGATGATGAAGAACAGCAGTATGGTCATGTCCGGGTAGAGCGTCGCAAAGGAGAAGAACATCGAGAAATAGATGTATGTCGCCGTGATGTTCAGGCTAACGCCGGAGACAAAGTAGACGATGAAGGCGAATATCTCGGAGAGAATGACGCCGGAGAAGAAAAATATCGTGAACTGCGGCGTACCCCAGTAGCGCTCCAGCGTGTTGCCGATGAGATAATAAAAATAGAAAGCGAACAAGGCGAGAAAATCAAAGCTGACGGGGTAGAATATGAAGCTGATGAGCCGCCAGACCTGCCCGTGCAGAATGGCGGCAGGGGAGAACGACAGGTAGCTCATCAGAACGGGATTGACAAGACTCAGCAGCCAGAACACGACGTTTCCGCCGACGATGTATTTCATCAGGTTCGGGATGCCGAAGTTCGGGTGCTTATTGCAGAAGCGATAGACATAGTCCATGGGCTTTTTCATATAGAGTTCCTCCTTGGGAATGCAGGTCGTTTCGCGCGCAGGGTGTGCGCCATGTGAAGAGTATATATAAATATACCCTTATTTTAAGCTCAAGTCTATGAAAATTTTGTTAAAGGCGAAAAATTATCTTTATGTTTCGGTAACATTGTGTTATTATGAGACTTGTCATATTATGTTTACCGGAGATTTTTCTGATGATAGATAACAACGAGATAAAAAATGAGCTTATTGAAGGCCGCAACGCCGTTATCGAGGCGCTGCGCGCAGGCCGCGCGATAGACAAAATATTCATCGCCCGCGGCGACGTGGACAAGACGCTGGGACACATCGCGTCCAAGGCGCGCGAGAAGGGCATAGTCGTCGTGGAGAGCGACCGGCGCAAGCTCGACTTTATGAGCCAGACCAAGGCGCATCAGGGCGTCATCGCCGTGTGCGCCGTGCGCGACTACTGCTCGATCGAGGATATTCTGGCGCTCGCGGCAGAGCGCGGAGAGCCGCCGTTCGTCATCGTGTGCGACGAGATAAGCGACCCGCACAACCTCGGCGCGATAATCCGTACCGCGGAATGCGTCGGCGCGCACGGCGTCGTGATACCGAAGCGCCGCTCCGCGGGGCTGACCGCGATAGTTGACAAGGCGAGCGCCGGTGCGGCGGAGCATATGCTCATCGCCCGCGTCGCGAACCTGCCCGCCGCGATAAAGACGCTCAAGGACAACGGACTCTGGATATACGGCACCGCCGCCGGAGGTCAGAACGGCCTCTGGACGACCGATTTCACCGGCGCGCTCGCGCTTGTGATCGGCTCCGAGGGCGACGGGATGGGGCGACTTGTGGCTGAGAGCTGTGATTTTATCGTGAGTCTGCCGATGAAGGGGCAGGTCAGCTCCCTCAACGCCAGCGCCGCCGCCGCGATAACCATGTACGAGATACTCAGACAGCGCATGGGCTGAACCGCGGCGAAACTTCACCGACATTTTTCTCCCCAGTCGGGGGTTTACATATACAGTAAGGGATAGATTTGATGGATAACTGGAACGAAGAGATAGATCTCGAAGCCATACTCCGCGAATACGGCGGCGAGCAGGACGTGACGTTTCCCGAACCGGAAGCGGACGCCGCAGAAGCTGCCGAACCGAAATTCGAGTTCCCGCACGAGATAGGTGAGCGCGGGGAACCGGACTTTGACGCGTTCAATCTCTCATTCGACACGGAACCGGAGGACGACGTGCGCGTCTATTCTCCGAGCCCCGCGGCAGACGCGGAGGACGAGGACGACGTAAGGATATACTGTCCCGGCAGCGGCGCGAAGAGCTTCGCGGCCAGCGCCGATACGGACGCGGAGGAGATAGAGTTTGACCCGCGCTTCAATCTCGGCGGCAAAAAGAAGGACACGGAGCTGTCATTCAACGGGAAAAGCGTTGACCTGAGCGCCGACTACGACTATGCGCCGCCCCTGCCGCATGACGCGGACTTCGTCTCCGCCTATGCGGGAGCCGACTCCGCGGAGGAGCCGGAGGAGGAAGCGCCGCGCGGATTTTTCCGCAGACTCGTGGATAAGCTCGATCAGGCTTCGCTGGGCAAGCCGCGTATAAAGCGCCGCCGCCGCACGGACGACGCATTTGCCGCTGCCGCGACGGCATACGACCTTTCGGAGGATCAGTATGAGCGCCGCGCCAGCGCCTATGAGGCGGTGGAATCGGAACAGGAATACGAGGACGATGCGTACGAGCCGGAGGAGCCCGCGTACGAGGCGGTGTATCAGCCACAATACGGCGAGGCTGACGAAGCCGCGGACGAATACGAGGACGACGCCCCGGCGGAGACGGACTATGCCCCGCCCGAGGAGACGCCCTGGCAGGAGCCGGAGTTCGACTTTGCGAAGTACGACGAGCCGCAGCCCGAACCGGAGTCGACCCAGCCGCCCGAGGAGCGGTCGCCCTATGAGTTTGACAGCTTCAACGCGTTTGACCCCGCCGGTGCGCACCGCACGGATGACGACGGGTACGCCGAGGGCTTCGTGGACTACGATCTGGGCGACGATTATGCCGAAAAGATCGACTATGAACGTCCGGAGTCGGAGTTCAGGGAGAAGGAGGACTTCTTCCCGTCAAGCTTCAAGGAATACATATTCTCCGTCATAACCACGCTGCTTTACCGCCTGCGCGGCGGCAGGGGCAGCTCGCTGACGATGGAGGACGAGCCGGAGGAGCTTGGGGCGGAGGTCAGCCCGCTCAACGCGTCAAAATATTATGCCAGCTTTACGAATTCATTGCGGCTGCGCCTGCGAGTGAGTCTTATAATGCTGGTCGTGATGATATGGATAACCGTGGGACTGCCCGTCCCCGGCATGCTGAAGGATTATAAGTGCGCGTCCGCGGCACTGCTCGCAATGCAGCTTACAGTGTCGCTGCTTGCGCTGGACGTCGTGACTACGGGAATAATGAATCTCGTACGCGGCAAGCCCGGCGCGGAGACGCTGGCGGTGTTCTCCTGCTTCCTTACGGGGGCGGATGCGCTGGTAGTCTCGCTCGGCAATATCTCAAGCCCGCACGTCTCGCTCTGCTGCATCTCCACGCTCTCGCTCATCGGCGCGCTCGCAAGCTCGCTGATAAGCTGCCGCGGGATGCGCAAGGCGCTGCGCGTACCGGCGATAGGCCGCCGCGCGTACACCGTGACCGGTGAGATGGACGTCAAGGCGCATGAGATAACGCTGCTCAAGTCGCTGCGCCCGTTCTCCGGCTTCGTCCACAGGACGGAAGAGGCCGCGCCCGACGAGGAGATATTCCAGAAGGCGGCGCTGCCGCTGATGTTCGCGGCGCTGCTGCTGGCGATAATCGTCGCCGCGGTCAAGAAGAGCTTCGGCGACCTGATATTTATCTATTCGGCAATCTTCGCCCCCGGAGTGCCTATTGCGGCGCTGCTGTGCTTTGCGCTGCCGTTCCTGCTCGGCTCGCTGCGCATCTTCTCCAGCGGCGCGGCGATAGCGGGCTGGTCCGGGCTGAGCGACATCGGCCGCAGCAAGAACCTCATCGTTACCGACCGCGACCTCTTTCCTGAGGGCAGCGTTGAGCTTGAAAATGTGCGCATCTTTGCCGACGGTGATCCGGAGCGCATAATCTCCTTCGCGGGGAGCATGATATGCGCGGCGGGATGCAGTGTCAGCGAAGTGTTCGGCAAGCTGATGGAGGATAACGGCTACACCACTTGCAGGATAGATAACTTCGAGTATCTCTCCGGAGGCGGTATGAAGGGCATCATCGACGGCAGCGTGGTTATCTGCGGCAGCACGGAGCTGATGCGGCTGATGAATGTGCGCGTGCCGTACAGGCTTGTCGGCAAAACCTCGGTGCTGCTGGCCATAGACGGCGTGCTCTACGGCATCTTCAACGTCAAGTATACCCCGCTTCCGCAGGTGCGGCAGGCGCTGATAAATCTCATCCGCTCCGACCGGCACCCGATATTTGCGATACGCGACTTCAACATAAACCCCGAAATGCTTGCCAAGACCTTTGATATTGCGACCGACGGCTACGATTTTCCTCCGTACGTGGAGCGGTTCAAGATATCCGCGGCGGCGCCGGGGGAGGACAGCAAGATCGCGGCGGTCGTATGCCGCGAGGGGCTCGGGCCGCTCACGCATGTGGCCGAGACGGGACGGAAAATGTACCTTGCCGTGCGCGCAAATCTGGCGGTGACGCTGGCGTCGTCGCTGCTTGGTCTGCTGCTGGTGTTCATAAAGCTTATCTCCACCGGAACGGTAAGCCCCGTGTTCCTGCTGGTGTATATGCTGCTCAGCGCCGTGCCGGTCGCCGTGATAAGCGTGGCGGAGGGCTGAGAGCACCACGTTTGTGCCATTTTTTCTTAATTTTAATATTGCCAAGGCTAAAGCCTTAGTGTATAATAAATTGATTGCTGATTAAATTTTGCAATTAAAATTTGCATCTTAATATATTCTGACAGAGAGGAAGCAACACATGAGCTACGAAACCAAGAACATCCGCAATATTGCCCTGCTGGGTCATGGCAATAACGGCAAAACCAGTCTGGCCGAGAGTATGCTGTACGTCACCGGCGCTATCGACCGTCTCGGCAAGGTCTCCGACGGCAATACCGTATGCGACTACGACGCAGAGGAAATCGCCCGCCAGATAACCATCGCCACCTCCATTGCTCCCGTCAGCTACGACGGCTGCAAGATCAACGTATTGGACTGCCCCGGCTTCTTTGACTTTGTCGGCGACGCGCTGTGCGCGCTGCGCGCGGTCGAGGCCGGTATGATAGTCACCTCCGCGAAGGACACTGGCGAGAGCATTCCCGTCGGTGCACAGCGCTGCTGGAACTATCTCAAGGCAGCTTCCCTGCCCGTCATGTTCACCATCTCCAAGTGCAACGAAGAGCACGGCGACTACTTCAAGGCTCTTGAGACACTGAAGGGCAAGTACGGCTCCATCGTCTGCCCTGTCACCATCCCCACCTCCGACGGTACCGGCGTTATCGACCTCGTCCACAACGTTGCCTACATTACCAAGGGCAGCAAGACCGAGAAGGGCGCAGTCCCCGCGGCAGATGCCGACCATGTTGAGGAGCTTCGCGCAGAGCTTATGGAAGCCGCCGCAGGCGCTACCGAGGAGCTCATGGAGAAGTTCTTCGAGACCATGGAGCTTGAAGAGGCTGACATCGTTGAGGGTCTCAAGGCCGGTATGAAGGATCGTTCCGTCGTTCCTGTTTTTGCAAGCGACGCGATGACCAACGTCGGCACCGTCGCAATGCTTCAGGGCATCGCCGACTACTGCCCCGCCCCCGTCGAGAAGAACGACGGCGTGACCGGTTTCGTATTCAAGACCGTTTCCGATAAGTTCGGCAAGTTCAGCTTCGTGAAGGTCGTCTCCGGCAAGATCGCAGCCGGCATGTCCCTCTACAATCTCCGCGCCTCCTCCAACGACAAGCTTGGCCGTATGTACACCATGTGCGGCAAGAAGAGCACCGAGGTCACCGAGGCCTGCTGCGGCGACATCGTTGCCATCGGCAAGATGGATTGGAAGACCGGCGACACCGTGACCGACGATAAGAACGGCACTGAGCTGCCTGCAATCGAGATCCCCGAACCCTGCTACTCCATGGCTATCTCCCCCAAGACCAAGGGTCAGGACGACAAGGTCGCCGCGGGTCTTGCAAAGCTCAACGAGGAGGACATCTCCTTCACTCTCGTCAACAACGCCGAGACTCACCAGATGGTCGTTTCCGGCGCAGGCGATATCCAGATCGGCGTTCTCTGCTCCAAGCTCAAGAACCTCTACAATGTCGAGACCGAGCTTAAGCCCGCACGCGTCGCATACCGCGAGAAGATCAAGGGCAAGGTCGAGGCACACGGCCGTCACAAGAAGCAGTCCGGCGGTTCCGGCCAGTTCGGTGACGTTTGGATCCGCTTCGAGCCGCAGGATGAGCAGGACGACATGATCTTCGCCGAGGAAGTCTTCGGCGGCTCCGTCCCCAAAAACTTCTTCCCCTCCGTCGAAAAGGGCCTGCGCAACGCGGTCGTCAAGGGCGTTCTCGCCGGATACCCGCTGGTCGGCCTGAAGGCTACTCTGTACGATGGCTCCTACCATCCCGTTGACTCCAACGATATGGCCTTCCAGACTGCCGCCCGTCTCGCATATCAGGACGGTATCCCCAAGGCCAAGCCCACCATTCTTGAGCCTATCGGCCAGCTCTTCGTCACCATTCCTGACGAGTATCAGGGCGCCATCATCGGCGACATCAACTCCAAGCGCCGCGGCACCATGATGGGCTCCATGCCCGCTGAGGACGGCATGACTACCATCGAGGCCGAGGTTCCCCTCGCCGAGATGACCTCATACACCATCGACCTGCGTTCCATGACTCAGGGTGCCGGTTCCTTCACCTGCAAGTTCGTCCGCTACGAGGAAGCTCCCGGCAACGTGCAGCAGAAGGTCATCGAAGAGGCAAAGGCTCTGGCAGAGCAGGAGTAAGCTTTTAATTTCAAAAATGATCCGGCGGACTGGCAACAGTCCGCCGAGTTTTTAGAGGCAGTTTTTTGACCGATGCGGCAGGGCCGCATGGAGGATTTTTATGATGGGCAAACTTACCGGACTGAAGGATACGCTTTGGGCGATCGGCATAGGAATATGCCTCGTCGCGGTGCTCTTTGGTCTGATCTTCGCCATGGCGCACGGCTACGGCGGCAGCAGCGAGAAGCCGGGAGTCGATCTCGGCGCGGCGACGAACATCAAGGACGAGGGCACTGCACAGCAGGCGCCGCTCGCGCCGGGCGAGCTGAACGAACTGAAGGAGACAAAGAATGCCGGACAGGACTATCTCGCAAGCCTGACCTTCATATGCGACAGCACCATGATCGGGATGCGCGACTACGGAATGCTCTCCGGCGGCAGCGCGAATACGCAGGTCTGGGGCAGCACCGCGGGCACCATACCCATCGAGAGCCTTTCGTCCTGCGTCATCAAATATCCGGCCGACGGCTCTGAGGTATCCGCAGCAACTGCGGCGATGATAGCCCAGCCGAAGCTGCTAGTGCTGTGCGTCGGCAATGACGGGCTGGCCTCCGCATCGGAGGAAGCGTTCCGCGCGGCGTACAAGGGACTGATCGATTCCATCCGCTCCGCAAGTCCGGACACGAAGATAATTGTCTGCTCGCTCCTGCCCGTGACCGAGAATTACACCGGCGCGGACGGACTTACGAACGTGGCCGTCGCGCAGGCGACAACGTGGCTCAAGCAGGTCTGCACCGAGGCAAGCGTCTATTACGCGGATATCTCCTCCGCCCTGACACTGAACGGCTCACTCGCATCGGAGTATTCGACCGGCGACGGACACGCGCTCAGCAGCGCCGGATGCAGCAAGGTTCTCGAATACCTCAGCACTCACGCCGTGGGCTGACAAAAGCTGATAATAAACAAATCATCCGTATGATAATCATACGGATGATTTGTTTTGTGTCAGGACAAATATAGAGGCAAATATAGTGGAGACTTGATTATTTAACGCTGAACAGGATGTCACCGTAGGAGGGGTACGGCCAGTACTCGGCGGAGGTGTGTGTCTCAAGCTCGTCTACGACGATGCGCAGCTCGTTCATTGCGGAGAACACAACGTCCTTGTAATACTTTGCCTGTTCGAGCGTACCCTCGACATCCTTCACGCCCATGACCGCGTACTCAAGCTCGCGGGTCTTCTTGACAGCGGCGGCAGTCAGTGCGCTGATGCGCGCGGCAAGATCGGTCTCAAAGCTGCAGTCGATGTCGGCGCTGAGCGCTTTCTTCGCAAGTGCGGTGTCGGTCAGCTCCTTGGAGTATGCGCTGACGGCGGGGAGAATATCCTTCCAGACCATGTCGAGCATCGTCTGCGCCTCGATGTGCAGCACCTTGCAGTAGCCATCAAGCTTTATCTCGTAGCGGGCGTGCAGCTCGGTGGGGGAGTAGACGCGGTGGCGGGTGAACAGCTCAACGTTCTTGTCGGCGAGGTAGTAGGGGACGCAGTCGGGCGTGGAGCGCAGGTTCAGCAGTCCGCGGCTTTCGGCCTCGTGAATCCATGATTCGTCATAGCCGTTGCCGTTGAAGATGATGCGCTTGTGCTTTGCGATGACGGACTTTATCAGATCGTGCAGGTCAGCCTCAAAGTCGGTGGACTTCTCCAGAATGTCCGCATACTGACGCAGCGACTCGGCAACGGCGGTGTTGATGACGACGTTCGCACCGGAGATGGACGCGGAGGAGCCGAGCATACGGAACTCAAACTTGTTGCCGGTGAAGGCGAACGGGGAGGTGCGGTTGCGGTCGGTGGTGTCCTTCGGGAACTTCGGCAGGACGTGAACGCCGACCTTGATGAGCTCCTTCTCCTTACTGCCGTAGGGAATGTCGTGCTCGATGGCGGTGAGAATGTCCTCAAGCTCGGTGCCGACGAACATGCTGACGATGGCCGGAGGCGCTTCGTTCGCGCCGAGACGGTGATCGTTTGCAGCGGAGGTGACGGAGATGCGGAGCATGTCCTGATAATCATCGACGGCCTGAATGACTGCGCAGAGGAACAGCAGGAACTGTGCATTCTCGTACGGCGTCTCGCCCGGCTCGAGCAGGTTCACGCCGGTATTGGTGACGAGCGACCAGTTGTTGTGCTTGCCGCTGCCGTTTACGCCCGCGAAGGGCTTCTCATGCAGGAGGCAGACCATGTCGTACTTCTTTGCTATCTTCTGCATCAGCTCCATGGTGAGCTGGTTGTGGTCGGCGGAAATGTTGGTGGTGGTGAAGAAGGGCGCCAGCTCGTGCTGTGCGGGGGCAACCTCGTTGTGCTCGGTCTTGGCCATGATGCCGAGCTTCCACAGCTCCTCGTTCAGCTCCTTCATAAATGCGGAGACGCGGGGCTTTATCGTACCGAAGTAGTGATCTTCAAGCTCCTGACCCTTGGGCGGCTTCGCGCCGAAGAGGGTGCGGCCGGTGTACATCAGGTCTTTGCGCTTCTCGTAAACGCTCTTGTCGATGAGGAAATATTCCTGTTCGGGGCCGACGGTGGTGCGGATGGAGGTGACGTCGTCGTTGCCGAAGAGCTTGATGACGCGCATGCCCTGACGGTTGATGGCCTCCATGGAACGCAGCAGCGGAGTTTTTTTATCCAGCGCCTCGCCGCCGTAGGAGCAGAACGCGGTCGGGATGCAGAGCACGTTGTCTTTTATAAATGCGTAAGAGGTGGGGTCCCATGCGGTGTAGCCGCGAGCCTCAAAGGTGGCGCGCAGGCCGCCGGAGGGGAAGCTGGAGGCGTCAGGCTCACCCTGTATAAGCTCCTTGCCCGAGAATTCCATGATGACCTTGCCGCCTTCCACGGGGGAGATGAAGCTGTCGTGCTTCTCGGCTGTGATGCCGGTCATGGGCTGGAACCAATGGGTGAAATGGGTGGCGCCCTTTTCGATAGCCCAGTCCTTCATGGCGTTTGCGACTACGGTCGCGGCGGAGCTGTCAAGACGCTTGCCGTCCTGAATGGAACGCTGCACCTGCTTGAATACGTCCTTGGGGAGCCGTGCGCGCATAACGGAGTCGTTGAAAACCATGGAGCCAAAAAGTTCGGTGACAGTGTTCATGTTCATACCTCTCATATCTTTGAAAAAATAGCGGCAAAGACACCATGCCAATGCACGACGTCTTTGCCGTTTCAATATGTGCGGATTATATTCCAAGCCGCCTCATTTGTCAATGGGGCGGCCTGTAAAAAATCCATAATTTCAACAGAAAATTTTTGTACACTATTTTTATTCTTCGTAGGTGCGGATGATGCCCTCGGCTACATCGCGGCGGGGCAGACAGGAGTCCATCGCGGTCTTTTCGATGTAGCGGTGCGCGTCGCCCTCGCTCATGCCGAGGTGCGAGATGAGCAGGAGCTTCGCGCGGGCGACTATCCTGCTGTCGTCCAGCCGTTGCTGAAGTGAGCTGGTCTTGTCGCGCAATGTGCGCAGCCGCTCCGCGGATGCGAGCAGCGCGGGCAGAACAGCTGCAAGCTCATCCGGATGCGCGGTCATAACTCCGGCGCGGATGCAGCGGCGGGGAAGTGCGGCGTCGTCCGTCAGCAGGAGTATTGCCGCGGATGAGCGCTCCGCGGCGTCGACCGCGGCGGAAGCGCCGCCGGATATCACCACGGCGTCAGGCTTCTGCGCCGCGACTATCGCGGGGATGTCCTGCGACGCGGACGCGCGCAGGACGGCGGAGATGCAGCCGCCGAGGGCGCGGGACTTTATCGCGTCCACCAGCCCATCGCAGCAGTCGACCGCCAGCAGGCGGTATTTTGCCGTTTCCTGTGCCTTCACTGCATCACCTCCGCAAGTCTTTGTATATTATATTCGGGCTTTATTCGCCGTAGCCCATGGGATTCTTCGTCTGCCATGCCCAAGTGTCGCGGCACATGTCATCGAGATTGTACTGCGCCTTCCAGCCGAGCAGCTCCGTGCTCTTGTCGGGGCTTGCGTAGACGGTTGCAAGATCGCCGGGGCGGCGCGCGGTTATCTCGTAGGGAATCTTCTTGCCGGTCACGCGCTCAAAGGCGTGCACCATGTCCAGCACACTGTAACCGATGCCGGTGCCGAGATTGAACACGTTCTCGCCCTTGTGGGTCTGCATGTAGTCTATCGCGGCGACGTGGCCGCGCGCGAGGTCAACAACGTGAATATAATCGCGCACGCCGGTGCCGTCGGGCGTGTCATAGTCGTCACCGAAAACGTTCAGATGGTCGCGGCGGCCGATGGCGACCTGCGAGATATAGGGCATGAGGTTGTTCGGGATGCCGCGCGGATCCTCGCCAATGAGGCCGCTGCTGTGCGCGCCGATGGGGTTGAAGTAGCGCAGCAGGGCGATGGACCAGTCGGGGATGGCCTTGCCGGTGTCGCGCAGGATCTGCTCGCACATGTATTTCGTCCAGCCGTAGGGATTGGTGCACATGCCGGTGTGCGAATTCTCGCGCAGGGGCATGGTGTTGTCGCCGGAATACACCGTGGCGGAGGAGGAGAAAACGATGTTCTTCACGCCGTGATCGCGCATCGTCTTGCAGAGAACGACGGTTGAATACAAATTGTTATCATAGTATTCGAGAGGCATGGCAACGGATTCGCCGACGGCCTTGAGCCCCGCAAAGTGGATGACGCAGTCAATGTCGTGCTTTGAGAATATGCGCTCCATCGCGTCGCGGTCGCGGACGTCGTTCTGATAGAAGTCGAGTGATTTGCCGGTTATCTGCTCCACGCGCTCAAGCGATTTCGCGCTGGAGTTGACCAGATTGTCGATAACGACAACGCCATAGCCCTTTTCAAGCAGCTCCACGCAGGTGTGGCTGCCGATGTACCCGGCGCCGCCGGTGACAAGAACGTTCATAATGATACCTCCGTTTAATTTGAATTCCGCGGCACAGCGCCGCGTGTCAGAAGCTCATTCCCAGAGCTTTTCGGGATAGACGCCCGCCTTGCGCATCGCGGCGATGGAGCCGACAACGCTGGGCATATCCTCTTTGTAGGTGATGCCGTGCCAAGTCTCGTGGCAGGGGAGAACGCGTATGGTGCCGCGCCCTTCCTTGATGAGCGCGTTTGCGACGAAGGGCAGGAAATACTCGCACTTGAGCGGGTTCACGGGCAGATTCTCGTCCAGCCATGCGGGGAAGTGCTCTTTAAGCTCCTGCATCATCGTCTGCTTGAAGCCCCAGAAATTCATCGACACGGGGAGCGAGCCGGAGAGCGGGATGAAGTGCTCGCCGTCCTCGGTGTAGGCCGCGTCGTCGCCGCGCTTTTCGATGTGCAGCCGCTCGACAACGTCGGTCAGCAGGCCGTTTTCAACCTGACATATGCCGCGCGCGACGTGGCCGTGCTCGGTGACGGTGTTGCGCAGCTGATAGGCGACCATGCACTGCTCGCGGTCGTTCGTGTCGTTCTTCAGAAAATCGTAGAGCGCGGAGAACGCGCCGGGGCCGTAGAAATCGTCCGCATTTATGACGGCGAACGGCCCTTCGACAGTACCCGCGCAGCAGAGCACGGCGTGCGCGGTGCCCCACGGCTTGACGCGCCCTTCGGGGACGCTGTATCCCTCGGGCAGGCAGTCGAGCTGCTGGTAGACATACTGCACGTCGAAAACCTTCTCCATGCGCTTGCCGACGCTGGCCTTGAAATCGTCCTCGATCTCATGCTTGATGATGAAGCACACCTTGCGGAAACCGGCACGGTATGCGTCGAACATCGAGTAGTCGATGATGGCGTGACCCATCTCGTCCACGGCGGTTATCTGCTTGAGTCCGCCGAAGCGGCTGCCCATTCCGGCGGCGAGGATCATAAGTGTAGGTTCCATTAAAAACACCTCTGAGTATAATATTCGCGGCGGGGGCGTTATTTTGACGCCTCGCGGCAGTAATAGTTGAAGTTGCGCTCGCGCTCAAGCGTGGTGGGATCCATATGGCCGGGGTAGACCTCATAGTCGCCGGGGAGGGCGCAGAGCCTGCGCAGCGACTGCATCTCGTCCTTTGCGCTGCCGCCGGGGAGATCGACGCGGCCGCAGGAGCCTTTGAACAGCGTGTCGCCGGTGAAAAGCGCTTCGCCGCAGACAAGGCTCACGCCGCCGGGCGTGTGTCCCGGGGTGGCGATGACCTGAAAATGCAGCGCGTCCACATCCACGCAGTCGCCGTCGTCATAGAAATTGCAGCCCTCGGGCGGCGCGTAGCGGTACGGGTCGTTCTCGGTGGGCTTGCGGGTGTCGCGCCTGTTCATCCAGACCGGCGCGCCGGTCTCTTCCGCGATGGCGGCGACCGCGCCCGTGTGGTCATAGTGGCCGTGGGTCAGCAGAATGGCCTTGCAGCTGAGGCGGTTGTCCTCAAGATAGTCCATAATGGTGTTGCTCTCGTCGCCGGGGTCGATGACGGCGCAGCCGAGCGTATTTTCGTCGGTGACGATATAGCAGTTCGTCTCAAGATGGCCGACGGGGATGGTCTTGATAAGCATGATTCAAAGCTCCTTAGTGTCAAGAATTATGGTTACGGGGCCGTCGTTGACGGATTCGACGAGCATATCCGCCCCGAATTCGCCGGTGCCGACGGTAAAGCCGCGCTCGCGGCAGAGGGAGATGACTTTCTCGTAGAGTGGGATCGCCTTCTCCGGGCGGGCGGCCTTCGAGAAGCCCGGACGGCGCGATTTGCAGTCGGCAAACAGCGTGAACTGGCTGATTATCAGCAGATTCGGGCAGCCCGCGGCTTCGGGATTGAGGTTCATTTTCCCGTTTTCATCCTCGAATACGCGCAGCCCGCATATCTTGTCGGCAATTTTCACGGCCTCGGCCTCGCCGTCGTCCTCGTGGACGCCGAGCAGGACGAGGAAGCCCTGACCGATGCTGCTTTTTATTTCTCCGCCGATCTCGACCGAGGCCGAGCGCACGCGGGTAACAACTGCTCTCATGTGATTCTCCTTATAATGTGGTAAATGCGGCGACTCCGTTACTTCCCGTTTCTCGTTACGGACGAGACGCCGGGGATGGAGGCAAGCCTGCTCATTATATATTTCAGATCCGCGAGACAGCGCACCTCAAGCGATACGTTTACGAGCGCCTGCCCCGCGCCGATGTCGCGCGCGGAAAGCGTGCGCACCTTCGCGTTTATCGAATTGAGCACGGTGGCGATATCCATGACGAGCCCCGAACGATCCTTCGACGCGATGGCGAGCGAGGTGACGTAGCTGTCGGTAATATTATGCGCCCACGAGACGTTTATCCACCGTTCGGATTCCTCAGGATGCGCGAGACTGCGCTGGTAATTCTCGCAGTCGCGGCGGTGTATCGACACGCCCTGACCGCGGGTGATGAAGCCGACAATATCGTCCCCCGGCACGGGGGTGCAGCAGCGGGAGAACTTGACAAGACAGTTGTCGATGCCCTGCACGAGGATGCCGTGGATGGCCTTGCCTTCCTTGGCTGCCTTCTGTTCGCGGCGCTCCGCCGCTTCGGCGACCTTGTCGAGTGCGGTTTTCTTGTCGGTCTTGCTGCTGCGGGCGAGCTCGTCGCGCAGGCGGTTCGCCACGCGCGTCGCGGTCACGCCGCCGTAGCCTATCGCGGCGTAGAGATCGTCGACGTTGTTGAACGACAGGCGCTTCATGATGGGAGATATTATCTCCGCATCCAGCGCGTCGTCCACGCTGACGCCCGCGTGCTTCAGTTCGTCCTCAAGCGCCTCGCGGCCGCGGATAACGTTCTCCTCGCGGCGCTCCTTCTTGAACCACTGCTTTATCTTCGTGCGCGCGGAGCCGCTCTTTGCGACGTTCAGCCAGTCGCGGCTGGGGCCGGACGCGGACTTCGATGTGCGTATCTCGACGATGTCGCCGTTCTGGAGCACATAGTCGTAGGTCACGATGCGGCCGTTGACGCTCGCGCCGACCATGTGATTGCCAACGTCGGAGTGTATGCTGTATGCGAAATCTATCGGGGTAGCGCCGGCGGGGAGGTTTATAACGTCGCCTTTTGGGGAAAAGACGAACACCTCGTCGGCGAACATGTCTATCTTGAGGTTATGGAAAAAGTCCTGCGCGTCGGACTCCTGCTGGCTCTCCAGCAGCCTGCGCACCCACGCGAACTTGTCCTCATCACCGGCGCGGACAGCCGTGCTGCTGTCGCCCATCTTGTATTTCCAGTGCGCCGCGATGCCGTATTCGGCGGTGTGGTGCATGTCCCAGGTGCGTATCTGCACCTCGAATGGGATACCCTCGGAGCCGATGACAGTCGTGTGCACGCTCTGGTACATGTTCGGCTTCGGGGTGGATATATAGTCCTTGAAGCGGCCGGGCACAGGCTTGAACATATCGTGGATGACGCCGAGAACATTGTAGCAGTCGGGTATCGTGTCCACAATGACGCGGAAAGCGCAGAGGTCGAAGATGCCGGTGATGTCGAGATTCTGCGCGTACATCTTGCGGTAGATGCTGTATACGTGCTTGATGCGGCAGAATATCGTGGCGTTGATGCCCTCGGAGTCGAGCCGCTTCTGCATCTTTTCCTCGACGCTGGACATGAACGCTTCCAGCTCCGGCATGCGCTCCTCAAGGGTCTTGGTTATCTCGTTGTAGCCGGTCGGGTCGAGGTACTGGAGCGAGAGGTCTTCAAGCTCCCATTTCGCGCGCTGCATACCAAGGCGGTGCGCGATGGGAGCGTATATCTCCATCGTTTCAAGCGATTTTATGCGCTGCTTTTCGGGGGACTGATAGGCCATCGTGCGCATATTGTGCAGGCGGTCGGCAATCTTGATGAGAATAACGCGGATGTCCTTGGCCATGGCCATGAGCATCTTGCGCAGGTTCTCCATCTGCTCGTCCTCTTTGCTGGTGTACTGCACGCGGGTCAGCTTGGTGACGCCCTCTACGATGTCCGCCACTGCCGTGCCGAACTGGCGGGCGATGTCGGCGTGGGTGAGGTTAGTGTCCTCGATAACGTCATGCAGCAGCGCCGCGATGATCGAGTCCTCGTCCAGCCCCATATCGACCGAGATATCCGCCGCCGCGACGCAGTGCGTTACGTACGGCGAGCCGTCCTTGCGCAGCTGACCGGAGTGCGCGACGCGCGCCATCTCGTAGGCCGCCCTTATGCGCCCGAGATCCATCGGATGTCCGCAGTTTTTGATCTTCTCCTCAAGCTCGGCGTACATCTTGTCCGGATCCAGAGGGGAGTGCTCCTCGCGTTTTATATAGGGTCTGTCAGAGTCCTGTATGGGCATTTTTGTCCTCCATGCGGTCATCCCGCACAAATAGTTATCATAAATCTCCTCACGCGGAGGGAGCGCCGCTCAGGCGCGGGGCCTGACGGCGTTTGGTTCTTATATGCTTCTCAGCAGGCGGATCAGCCGAGTGCCTTCAAGGTCGGCCTTGCCTGTGATCGTCTGCGGCACGGCGCCGAATATGCCGCCGCTGCTTCCGGGGGACAGCAGTCCTACCTCGAGAAGAACCATCAGGCAGATGCAGAAGCGCTCCGGCTCCATGCCGTGCGGCGTCTGGGCGATTATGCCCGCCGCATCGTCCGCAGCGGTGAAGCCGCGGTGCTGTATGCCGCGCCATATGCGGACAAAGTCCGCCCTGTCGGGGCAGAATGGCGCGGCGGCGTAGAGCGGCTGCTCGTCTCCTGCAAGTATCGCGGCGCAAAGCTCCGCACCGTCGTGCGGCCGCGCTTCGCTCACGACGAACTGCACCGAAACATGGCCGCGGAATTCGTTTATCTGCGGCGTGAACGCCAGATCCACAAGCTCACCCTCACGCAGACCAAGCTCGGCCGCGGTGTGGGAGAAGAATATCGCCTCGAAGCGCTCCTTACGGAGCCGCACGCGCATACGCAGATGGCGGCCTCCGCCGACGGCGTCCGCAGATTCAAGCTCCGCGCCGAAAACGCAGAGCGTCGGGCGCGGGTTCGCGTTGCCGTACGGTTCGAGCTGGTCGAGCGAGCGCACGCTGTCAATGCTCAGCATGGCGGGGTCGCTGATGAGCAGGTCGCAGTGAACCTCCGGCTCGGCGGCGGGGCGGTTCTCACGGTAATACTCGGCGAGCGCGGCGCGGAAAGCGCCCACCTCACCGCGGCTGATGTTCAGCCCTGCGGCCAGCGCGTGACCGCCGAAACCGGTGAGATGCTTTGCGCAGGCGGAAAGTGCTTCAAAGAGATTGAAGCCGCCGTAGCTGCGGCAGGAGCCTTTGCCGTTTTCGCCGTTGAGGCAAATCATTATGGCGGGCAGCGAATACTGCTCGGCAAGCCGCGAAGCGGCGATGCCAATGACGCCCTGATGCCAGTGGTCGCTGGCGAGGACGATGGGCGCGTCGGGAGTTTTGCCGGCGAGGATGGCGTTGGCTTCCTCCCAGATGCCGGTCTCTATGCTCTGACGCCTGCGGTTAAGCTCGCACAGCTCCGCAGCGAGCGCGTTTGCTGCGTCAGTGTCCTGCGTCATGAGCAGCTTTGCCGCCGTCATTGCCTGGCCGAGGCGGCCTGCGGCGTTGAGCCGCGGGGCTATCGAGAAGCCAATAGTCGTCGCGGTCAGCTTTTTCGCGTCCACCGACGCTTCGCGCAGCATGGCCGCGATGCCCGGACGGGGCGAAGCCGCAAGTCTGGCAAGGCCGCGGCGGACGAGATAACGGTTTTCGTCAACGAGCGGCATCACGTCCGCCACCGTGCCGATGGCGACGAGATCGACGTAGCGCTCAAGCATGGCGGCGCTGTCGCCCTCGCAGGCGCAGACAAGCTTCAGCGCAACGCCGACTCCGGCAAGCTCCTTGTTCGGGTATTCGTCCCCGTCCTGCTTGCAGTCTACCACGGCGGATGCGGCGGGCAGCGCGCCGGAGGGGCACTCGTGATGGTCGGTTATGAGCATGTCCATGCCGAGCAAGGCGGCATACTCGGTCTCTGCGGCGGCGGTGATGCCGCAGTCCACGGTGATGACGAGCGTCACACCCTGCGCGTGCAGCGTGTCGAGCGCGCCGTTATTGACGCCGTAGCCCTCGCCGTTGCGGTCGGGGATGTAGGGGATGCATTTCAAGCCCTTACCGCGCAGATAATCGGTGACGACGCAGGTGGAGGTGATGCCGTCCACGTCATAGTCGCCGTAGACCGCGACGGTCTCCCCGCTGCTTATCGCCCTGTGCACACGCTCGACCGCGGCGGGCATGCCCTTCATCAGCATAGGGTCGTGCAGGCAGCTCTCGCTGCCGCGGATGAGCCGCGCGGCCTCGTCCACGGTCGTTATGCCGCGCAGATCGAGCACCGCTGCGAGCAGGGGAGTATAGCCCGCTGCAAGCAGCTCCGGCGGAATCACGGGCCTGGAGTATGGGATTTTCCAAATCTTCGATTTCATAATCTGTTCTTCGTATTTCTATCTTACATATATTTTTACTTATTCTAACATAATATCAAAAACGGAGCCGCAATTCAATAGGAAGCGGCGAAAAAAGTGAAGATATGGGGCGGCTGCGGGCGAATCGCGGCGTGACGGCACAGAGACCGCCCACTGCGGGCACGGCAGCGGCGCGATTATCCTTTCGTCGAAATTATAACAGGGGCAAAGCCATGCTCTGCCCCTGACTGATTGATATTTCACCCGTTATTTTCTGTGCTCATACAGGCTCGTGATCGTGCCGCCGCTGCTGGCGGAGGTCACAACATAGTTCAGCGCCTCGTCCGGCTGATCGCACAGGACGAACATATCAAGGCAATTCAGCCCCATAAAGCCCTTTTTCGCGCAGTTTTCTATCACAAGCTCCAGCGCGCAGTAATAATCCAACGTGTTCAGCAGCGCGATCGGCTTGCACAGCTTGTCGAGCTGGCGCTGGGCGAGCGTGTCGAAAAACTCGTCGAGCGTACCAAGGCCGCCGGGGAGGATGATGAATCCGTCGCTCTGTTCCTGCATTATGCGCTTGCGTTCGGCAACGGTGTCGGTATATATAAGCTCCGTGCAGCCCTGAAAGGTGACGTCCGGCAGGTCGTATTCGCGCGGCATCACGCCGATGACCTTGCCGCCGCATACAGCCGCGCCGTGCGCCGCCGCGCCCATCAGCCCGTTCCGGCTCCCGCCGAACACCAGAGTGTGGCCGTGCTCCGCGATCAGAGCGCCAAGCTCCTCCGCGGCCTCGTAATAATCCCGGTCAAGCTCCCTGCCCGACGCGCCGAATACGCATATTTTCATGCCTTTCCTCGCTTCCCGGTTCTTGCACCGCTTCCTTCATAATATAATTATTATAAGGGGAGATTGTGAATATGTCAACGTTGTCAGGTTGTTTATGGACTTTCCGGGTATCTTAATACATATTTATCGGGTTTGGGAATGGAGTCTTAACGGGCTGTGACACTATAATCAATGCATGAGCCAGCGGGGAACCGCTGAAATGTTACTGGGAAAAATTTGTAAGGGAGGAATAATTTTGGTAACATTCATAATTGGCCTTGCGGTGCTTGTTGTCGGCGCATATCTGTATGGCAAGCTGTGTGAAAAGGTGTTCGGTCCGGACGACCGCAAGACACCGGCGTACACAAAGCAGGACGGCGTGGACTACGTGCCGATGAAGGGCTGGAAGAACAGCCTTATAAACCTGCTCAACATCGCGGGCACAGGCCCGATCCTCGGCCCCATTCAGGGTATTCTCTTCGGCCCCATCGCATTCATCACAATCCCCATCGGCAACATCATCGGCGGCGCGATGCATGATTACTTCTCCGGCATGATCTGTCTGCGCGACGGCGGCAGCCAGATGCCGGACATGATCAAAAAGTACACCAACAAGGGCGTTTACTGGATATACAACGTGTTCGTGTGCGTACTGCTGCTGCTCGTCGGCGCAGTGTTCATCTACACTCCGGGCGACATCGCCGCAAAGCAGGTGTTCGGCTTCTCCGGCGAGGCCACCGCAGTCTCCACTTGGGTCATCTACGGCGTCATCTTCGTCTACTACCTCGTTGCAACCGTGTTCCCCATCGACGCGATAATCGGCCGCATTTACCCGGTGTTCGGCGGCATACTGCTCTTCTCGGCAGTCGGCGTGTTCATCGGCATCTTCGCCAAGGGCTACCCGCTCGTTGAGCTGTGGAACAGCACCTGGGCATACGGCGGAGTCAACTACTCGCAGTACTTTGCGGATGGCCACTTCCTGCCGGTGTTCTTCGTCACCGTCGCCTGCGGCATCCTCTCCGGCTTCCACTCCACTCAGACTGCCATCATCTCCCGCACCATGAAGAGCGAGCGTCAGGGCCGCAACACCTTCTATAACATGATGGTGCTTGAGGGCTTCATAGCAATGGTCTGGGCGGCGGGCGCAATGGGCGTCTACAACCTCGGCCTTCAGGAGGCGAACGCACAGCTCGCTACCAGCACTGTCGGCATCGTCTGCAAAGACATCCTCGGCAACGTCGGCGGCATAATTGCCCTGCTCGGCGTCATCGTCCTGCCTATCACCTCCGGCGACACCGCTCTGCGCGCGCTGCGCCTGACCGTGTCCGACACGCTGCATATCGACCAGAGCACGAACGGCAAGCGCCTCGGCCTGTCGGCCATCATCTTCCTGCTCGTCGCGGGTATCCTCGTCTGGGCAAAGTTCGACGTCAACGGCTTCAACACCCTCTGGCGCTACTTCGCGTGGTCGAACCAGACTCTCGCGCTGTTCGCGCTGGCATCCGTGACCGTGTGGATGTTCGAAAACGGCAAGGGCAAGTGGTCGTGGATGCCGATGATCCCGGGCGTATTCTACGCGTTTATCACCTGCACCTTCATCGCAAACGCGAAGATCGGCTTCAACATCCCGTGGACTGCCGCATATATAATCGGCGTGGGCTTTGCCGTTGCCTACGGCGTGATCGTCGTCTGGTACGGCAAAAAGCGCAGCACCGCAACGCTGAAAGCGTAAGCCGTGCTGAAAAGATAATAATTAATTCTAAGACCTCCGGCTTTGCCGGAGGTCTTGTGATATGCGGAGAATTTTTTTGGCTCCCTCATCAGAGGGAGCCAAGGGTTATTGGCCTGTCATATCCCGAAAAGCCGGCGGCCGTTTTCGAGGGAGATCTTCGCGGCGTCCTCGGCGCTTATGCCCTTGACCTCGGCGATTTTCGCGGCGATATATTGCAGATTGCGCGAATCGTTGCGCTTGCCGCGCATCGGCACGGGGCTGAGATACGGGCTGTCCGTCTCGATGAGTATGCGGTCGAGCGGGCAGATCTCAAGCGTTTCTATGTTTTTGCGCGCATTCTTGTAAGTTATCGGCCCGTCGAAGCCGAGATACCAGCCGCGCTTCAGAAGCTCCTTTGCCATCTCCGCGCTGCCGGAATAGCAGTGGAACACGCCGCGCAGCTCGGGATACCGGCCGACGATCTCGAACGTATCCGCGTGAGCCTCGCGGTCGTGGATGATGACGGGCTTGTCAAGCTCCAACGCCAGCTCAAGCTGCTTCGCAAACAGCTCCTTCTGCTCCTCGCGGCGGCTCGCGTCCCAATAATAATCAAGCCCAATCTCGCCTATCGCGGCGCATTTTTCGTGCGCGGCAAGCTCGCGGATGACCGCGAAATCGCCCTCGGCGGCGCCTGCAAGCTCCTCCGGATGGATGCCGACGGCGGCATAGACAAAGGGGTATTCCTCCGCAAGCGCTATTGCGGCGCGGCTGCTTTTCACGTCGCAGCCCGGGTCGATGATAAGCCCGACGCCGGAAGCATAAAGCTCCGGCAGGAGCGCGCCGAGGTCGGCGTCAAAAGCGGAGTCGTCATAGTGGGCATGAGTGTCAAAATACATGGCTTTCTCCTGAAGTTATATAATGAGGTCATTATATAAAAAAATCGCTTGGATTGCAAATGCAATCCAAGCGATATGTGAGCCTTTTATTTTATCTCCAGTCTGCGGCTGGCGGGGATCAGGGCGGCCTTCTTCGGCATGGTCAGCTTCAGCACACCGTCGCTGTACTCGGCATCGATCTTGTCTACCTCGACGGCGGACACATCAAAGCTTCTGGTGTAAGAACCGTAGTAACGCTCACGCTTTACGTAGTTCTTCTTGCCCTTCTCGGCCTTTTCTTCAGCCTTTTCATCATCCTTGCTGTCGTAGCTGTGCTCAGCGGAGATAGTCAGAACGTCGTTTTCAACGTCCAGCTTGATGTCCTCTTTCTTGAAGCCGGGCAGCTCGGCCTCCAGCTCGTAGCTGTCGCCGGTGTCGATAACGTCGGTACGGAAGCTTCCCATTACGGAACTGCCGCCGAAGACGCTGCGCTCAAACTCTTCAAGGTCACGGAACGGATCATAAGTGGCAACACGATTAGCTCTGCGTTCAAAAGGAATCAGTTCAAACATAATATATATACCTCCATATTTCATTAACACTTTTAACTTCGGGTGAAACATTTATCTCTTTCGTTTCATCCTGTATATAAGATACTGCACAAATGTTAATAAATATAGCAATAAATATGAATAAACTGTTAACGTTAGCACTCGAATAAAAAGAGTGCTAATTATTTTTTGCCGAGCAGAGAGAACAGGCCGAAGCATATCAGATCGGAGATAACGATGCTTGCGCCGGTCGGCGTCTCCCAGAAATACGAGGCCAGCACGCCCAGAATGAAGCACACCACCGATATTGCCGCCGCGCACAGCACGACCATGCGGAAGCTCTTGCACACGCGCATTGCGGACAGGGCAGGGAAGATTATCAGGCTGGAGATGAGCAGCGCGCCCATCATACGCATTCCGAGCACGACCGTGACCGCGGTCAGCACAGCGATGAGCGTGTTGTAAGCGTCGGTGCGCACGCCGGTGGCGCGGCTGAAGGTCTCGTCAAAGGTGACGGCGAAGATGCGCGGGTACAGCAGTGTAAAGGCCAGCAGCACAGCGATGGAAAGTATCACGCTCAGTACCGCGTCGCCACGGCTGAGGGACAGCACGCTGCCGAACATGTAGCTCGACACCTCGGTGTTCATGCCGGTAGTGACGGAGATGACGACGACGCCGATGGCCAACGCACTGCTGGATATCATGGCTATGGCCGCGTCGCCCTTTATCTTCGAGTTTTGACTCAGCCGCAGGAGCAGCACTGCCGCGAGAACGACGACCGGCACCGCAACGGCGAGCGGAGCAAGCCCCAGCGCCGACGCGATTGCGAGCGCGCCGAAGCCGACGTGGCTAAGTCCGTCGCCAATCATCGAATAGCGCTTGAGCACCAGCGACACGCCGAGCAGCGCCGCGCAGAGACTCACGAGCACGCCGACGATGAGCGCGCGCTGCATGAAGTGGTAAGACAGCATATTTATTATCTCGCTCATACTCGGTTACCTCCCAGAAAGCGCCGCGCGAGGTCGCTCTCCCTGTATTCGGCTGCGGTGCCGAAGAAAAGCTGGCGGTGGCCGAGATGGAGAATGTGCGTGGCGTAGCGCACGGCTTCGTGGATGTCGTGCGAGACCATGATGACGGAAATGCCGTCGCAGAGGTTCACAAGCTTGATGAGATTATACATCTCACCTGCGGCGATGGGGTCAAGCCCCGTCACCGGCTCGTCGAGCAGCAGGAGCTTTTTCGTGGCGCACAGCGCGCGGGCGAGAAGGACTCGCTGCTGCTGACCGCCGGACAGCGCGTGATAGCTCGTGTCGGCAAGCTCTTCGATGCCCATACGCTCCATGTTCATCTGCACGTGCTCGCGGTCGGCCTTGCTGTAAAACAGCCGCCCGCCGAGGGAATTTAGGCAGCCGGACAGCACGACCTCGCGCACGCTCGCGGGGAAATCGCGCTGGACCTGCGTCTGCTGCGGCAGATAGCCGATCTCCGTTTCGCGCAGCCCGTCGCCGAGGATAAGCTCGCCCGACGCGGGGGCTTTAAGGCCGAGAAGCCCTTTTATAAGCGTCGATTTGCCGGAGCCGTTCTCGCCGACGACGCACAGATAATCCCCAGCGCTCAGGGAAAAATTCACGCCCTCAAGGACTGTCTTGCCATCATAGGCAAAGCTCATGTCCCTGCATGTAAGTATGGCCATCAGCCAAGCGCCTCCTTTACCGTTTCAAGATTTCCGCGCATAAGCTCAAGATAGGTCACGCCGCCGCGCAGCTGATCGGCAGTGACGTTATGGCAGGAGTTGAACAGCAGCTTCCCGCAGCCCGTGTCCTCGCAGACGATATCCGCCATCTTCTGGTTTGAAAACTCGATGTACAGCACCGCGGGCGCCTGCTCCTCGCGGACGCGGTCTATGAGGAACGCGACCGTGCGCGCCGAAGGCTCGGCGTCGTCGGCGCAGCCGGGGAAGGCGGCGAAGTAGTCAAGCCCGTATTCCTCAACGAAGTAGCGCACGGGGAAGCGGTCGGCAAATATCAGCGTGTGCCGCTTCGCGTTTGCGATGACGCTGCGGAAATCCGCGTCCAGCTCCTGAAGCTCCGCGCAGTAATCAACGCAGCGCGCCGTGTAATCGGATGCGTGGGCGGGATCGGCCTCGCAGAGCGCCGCGGATATCGCGCGGCAGATGAGCTGCGCGTTGACGGGTGAGGTCCAGACGTGCTCGTCATATTCCTCCTCGTGCTCCTCATGGTCATCGTGGTCGTGGCCGTCATGCTCATCGTGGTCGTGGCCGTCATGCTCATCGTGGTCGTGGTCATCGTGGCCATGGTCATGCCCGTGTACCTGCATCCCTTCCTTGACCTCCTCGGTCAGCGCGTCTACACAGTCGAGCATTACGACCGCCGGTATCTCCCTGTCCATGCCGCCCAGGATCTCGTCCAGCCATGCTTCGGATTCGCCGCCGTTGCAGACAAGCAGATCGCAGTTTTGTATGCGGATGATGTCCTGCGGCGTCGGCTCATAGCTGTGCGCCTCGGAGCCGGGCGGGATGAGCAGGGTCACGTTCCCGTCGTCCCCCGCGATCTGGCGGGCAAAGTCGTAGGCCGGGAACACCGTGGCCACGATATTGACCCCGCCGTCCGTCTCCGGCGCCTGCGCCTGCTGCCCGCAGGCGCACAGCGCGAGGCACAGGGTACATATTAAAATAAGAGCGAAAAATTTTTTCATGCATTCCTCCGGACAGGTGCTCTTGCCCGCCGCGCGGTCAAGACCGGCGCGGGCTCACGCAAACGATCCCGCACAGGTTTTAGTGCGGGATCGTTTTGGTATCAGCAATGATATACCACGGGCGGCTCTGTAAAGGAGTAGAGCGTCGCGGTGACGTTGCGGAGGTACCAGACCTCGGTGTTGCCGTCGTCCGGAGAGTAGAGCGCTTTCAGGTTCGGGTACGCCTTCAGCATGCTCACGCGCGCCTCACGGTCGTCATCCTCGGCGGCGGTCGCCTCCACGCGCATCCACTTGCCGTCCTTCATCGCGCATATCTCAAGCTTCGGGTTCTTGTGCAGCTGGCGCGAAACGGACTTCGATTTGCCGGTCTGGATGTAGAGCCGGCCGTTATATATGTTCACGGTCCCGAACGGGCGCACACGCGGCTGCCCGTCGTCACAGGTGGCGAGGAAGTAATCCCCGCAGGCCTTCAGAAACTCATATATTTCTTCCATGTCATTAAACCTTTCATGCAATAATATAGATCTGCCAAAGTTTATATAATATATTAACCTTTGTCCGGCAGAATTACAAGCCGTTTTTATTGACTTTTTTGTAAACACGCGATATGATAATAAAACTTATCACAATAATCGAGGTCATGCCATAATGAGTTTTATTGGACTGTTCCTCATCGCCGTCGGCCTTAGCATGGACGCCTTTGCCGTGTCCATATGCAAGGGCCTGAGCGTCAAAAAGCTCAGCCCGAGGCATGCGCTGTTGGTCGGCGTTTATTTCGGCGGATTTCAGTTTCTCATGCCGGTCATCGGCTATCTGCTCGGCTTCCGGTTCGAGCATCTCATCACGAACATTGACCATTGGATAGCTTTCGTGCTGCTGGCCTTCATCGGCGGCAACATGATAAAGGAGTCCTTCGGCAAGTCCGAGGAGCTCAACGACGATTTTGGCTTCAAGACCATGTTCCTCATGGCGGTCGCGACGAGCATAGACGCGCTGGCCGTCGGCATAACCTTTGCTTTCCTGAACGTCAGCATCATCCCCGCCGCGAGCCTGATCGGCGTGACCACTTTCATAATCGCCGCGGTGGGCATATACATCGGCAACGTCTTCGGAGCAAAATATAAGTCAAAGGCGGAGCTTGCGGGCGGCATAATCCTCGTCCTCATCGGCGTGAAGATCCTGCTTGAGCACCTCGGCATAGTGAATTTCTGAATATGTATAAAGCCCTGCCGGTTTCCTCCGGCAGGATTTTTTTGCGCTAATTCTTAAGAATTCACCGCACAGTTACAAATTTTGCCTAAAAATATACAAATTTGATACAAGTTCGTGTATAATTAAATAAGCTCTGAACACAGCGAACACGACAGGGAGTGAGAGCATGATACGAATCCTCATCGTGGAGGACGAAAAGCCGATATCCGAGCTTATGCGCCTGAGCCTTACGAAGGCCGGCTACAGCTGCCACTGCGCCTATGACGGCGCGCAGGCGGCGGACATACTTGAAAAGGAAATATTCGACCTGGTGCTGCTTGATGTGATGCTGCCGAAATACAGCGGCTTCGAGCTGATGGAGTACATCCGCCCGAGCGGCACGCCCGTTATATTCATCACCGCGCGCAACTCCGTGGATGACCGCGTGAAGGGGCTGCGCATGGGCGCGGAGGACTATATAGTCAAGCCCTTCGAGGTCATAGAGCTGCTGGCGCGGGTCGAGGTCGTACTGCGCCGCTGCCAGAAGACCGGCGAGCATATCACCTGCGGCGACCTCGAGATAGACCTGCGCTCCATGCAGGTGCACCGCAACGGCGAGGCCATCGACCTGACCAAGACCGAGTGGGATCTGATGCTGCTGTTCGTGCGCAACCGCGGCGCGGCGCTCTACCGCGACACGATATATGAGCGCGTCTGGGGCGGGGAATACCCCGTCGGCAGCCGCGTGGTCGATCTGCACATCCAGCGCCTGCGCCGGAAGATCGGCTGGGAGGACAAGCTCCGCACCGTCAACCGCGTCGGCTACCGGCTGGAGCCGTAGAAAATTTTGCTTCATGGAGAGCGCCTGTGAAATTTCGTCTGAAAATCACGATATGCATGATCTGGCTCCTGACGCTGGCCTTCGGCATCGGCGGGAGTATGCTCATTGCGCTCAATTTTTCAAACGCGTTTGAGCGGGAGAAGGCCACGGCGCTCTCCTCGCACCAGATGCTTCTGAGCGCGCTGCAGATCGTCGACGAGGCGGGCGCAGACCCCGAGCACAAGGAGCTTGCCTCCACGCTTGAACAGCTCAACGGGCAGGAGTGGACAGGCTTTGCGATGCTGAGCCTGTGCGGGCCGGACGGCGAGATAATATATTTCTCCGGTGAGCGCAACATCAACACCATCGTCCAGCTCGCGCCGGACGACGGGATGAGCCGCATGACCGTTATACGCGGCGACGACGGCGGGAGATATATCCGCTTGACCTCGGCCTTCAAATCCGGTCAGGACACGCTGATTCTCGACCAGTGCAGCAGCGTCAGCGACGTGTACACTGCGCGCGGCGAGCAGCTGAGGATATACCGGCGCGTGTTCGCGGCGGTCGTAGTGCTGGGCGGAGGGCTGAGCTGGCTGCTGGCGTATTGGCTGACCCGACCGCTGACCGCGCTGTCGCGCGCGTCACGCCGCTTCGCCGCGGGAGACCTCGAATACCGCGAGGCCGTCCGTTCGACGGATGAGCTCGGCACGCTGACTGCGGACTTCAACGTCATGGCCGATAAGCTCGCCGCGAACATCCATGAGCTGCAGGACGCCGCCGCGCGGCAGGAGAGCTTCATGGGCAGCTTCGCGCACGAGATGAAAAACCCGATGACATCGATCATCGGCTACGCGGAGCTTATCCGCTCCCAGCTGCTCACTCCGGAGGAGGAGCAGGACGCGGCGAACTATATATTTTCCGAGGGCAAGCGGCTGGAGAGCCTGTCGTTCAAGCTGCTGGATATTCTGGTGCTCAAGAAAAAGACCGCCGAGCTTCAGCCGTGCAGTCCGGCGCAGCTTGTCGGCGGCACGGTGGAGCACCTGCGGCGCGTGTACGCGGAGAAGAACATCGTGCTGCAGTGCCGCTGCGAGGAAGGAATGTGCATGCTGGAGCCGGATCTCGTGAAGTCCCTGCTAGTGAATCTGCTTGATAACGCGCGCAAGGCCATGGACGGCGGCGGAAATATCTATGTCGTGTCCGAGATGCTGCCCGACGGCTGCCGCATCCGCGTGCTCGATACCGGGCGCGGCATCCCGCAGGAGGAGATCGCGCACATCACGGAGGCGTTCTACCGCGTGGACAAATCGCGCTCCCGCGCGCAGGGTGGCGTCGGCCTCGGCCTGTCGCTGTGCAGCGAGATAGTGCAGCTGCATAACGGGACGATGTCCTTTGCAAGCCGCGTCGGCAACGGCACCTGCGTTACGGTCGAGCTGAAAGGGGGAGCGGTGTGAAAAAAATCAGAAGACCTTTCGCCGCGCTTCTGGACCGGCGATACTTCCCGGCGCTGCTGATAGTCCTCGCGCTCGCAGTGGGAATGCTCCTGCCGCAGGCGGTACTCGCGGTGCAGGGCGTGCATCTTGAAAAAACGGACACCCTGCTGCCGACCGGCATCTCCGTTGGCAGGCAGAGCAGCGAGACGGCGAAGCTCGACATCCTAACGCGGTTTTACAATGCCATGGAGAACGGCAGCGGCGATGAGATCGAGCTGAGCAGAGGGCGGTACATGACCGCAGAGCAGGTTCTGGAGCGGGTCACGGAGCTGAAAACCATTGCGGACGCCGCGGGGCTGCCGTTTGAGATGCCGCTTGACGGCATTCAAAGCACTTCGGGGCTGCAATCCGAGATACAGCCGGACGATGTCCAGCGCATCGCCATACCGGTGCTGGTCGTTTTCAACGACGACTCCAGCATGACCTCGTCGATAGTATGGGTCGCACAGCTGTATTGGGAAAAGAACGAGCTAAACTTCGTCGTCGACGACGAGACGGGCATGATCCTATCGGCCTACTTCTACTTATACAATAACGACGCAAAAGTCAACGGGCGGTCGGACGAGACGGCTCCCGCCGGTGCAGATGAGACGGCGCGGCGCCTCGGAGAGGCGCTCTGCAGAAGCTACGGCTTCGAGAATGTCACCGTCGAGGCTGAGACTGGCAGCCTCGGAGACGAAACCGGACTGCTCATTGCCGAGACCGATTACAACGCGGAATATTTTGCCGAGTGCAATATACGCTTTGCACTCAACGGCGAAACCAAATGCAGAATGAGCCTGTCCTTCGAGGGGCAGAACTGGCACTTCGGGGTGTAAACTATAGTATCGGTTAACAAGGGCAGACACGGTTTTGACGGGCAGAAATGCGCCCATAC
>ULVI01083361.1_pt1 | contig 30575 bp, 24 predicted proteins | sample 1959331 | NCBI WGS metagenome assembly ULVI01 (sample SAMEA4835782, study PRJEB28245) | human gut metagenome | biome: gut microbiome; material: fecal sample | place: Denmark | collected 2008 | reverse complement strand
CATGACCTCATAAAGACGGTCTACGCCCTCACCAAACTCCTGACTGTAATCGGTCATATCTGCCGCAAAATGATCTCCATCATCTTCGCTGTTCTCCGTGACAACACTCCTTATGTCCCGGCTGTCATCTCAGATTAACCCCTTGGCTTTTCATAGCCGGTCTCAAACAAGTCTGTTTCTTCTCGTTTTTTCCCGTCCCATCGCATACCTGCAAGCAGGGCACATCGGTACCCTTTTGTGCATCTGCTTGTTGGTGGCGTTGCCCCCCCAAACCCCTGTTTCTCGCAGTCCTTCGTCCTGCGGCTGCGCATCTTTCTGCGGAAAGACGCTGTTTTCAGAAAACCGAATCTGAGTAAAATTCCGTTACCGCGCCTGCTTTTTCTGTGCAGCATCATTCCCATGTTCCATTGGCTCGTTCAGAATCCGTTCCACGTTCGCCCGAATGGTCAGCAGTTCGCGCATTTCGTTCTTCGCCGCTCGATACTCAGCATAATCCTTTTTCCTCTGTGTCATAAGAGCTTCATATTCCGTTTGCAGCATTTGAACAGTCGGGAGCTTTGTCAACTTCCGTTCATCAAAAGCCTGTTTAGCAGCTCGATGAATCAAAATTTCCTGTTCATGCTCAACGAGAAATTTCTTGGCATAGCCGGACTTTTTATAAGCCGCATACGTTTCGCGCGTCCTCAAGTAACCAAGGACGTGCTTTTTCAGTTCTGTAATTTCCTTCATCCGCGCTTCTTCGTTCTTCACTTTCTTGAGTAGATCACTGTGCCGTAAAGTCGCCGCTTTTGTCTTTTCTGCCAATTCTGCAACGTTTTGAATATGATGCTCTGAAAGATAAGTCAGCGTCTGCGCCATCTGCTTGGCATTAAACACCTTCGCCCATCGCGCATAGCCGCCGCCTTTACCCTGTTGCAGCTTTGCCTGCACATCGACCAACAGACTTACGCTTGTGTGCTCAATCTTAGGCTTTTGTCCTTTTCGCCGTTTCTTCGGTTTCCATTCCAGCTTTTCATCCAACGCCGCGCGCAGTACCTTTTCTGAATACTCCTCACCCAGCGAATCAAGCCGCTTAAACCGAACCTGTCCCGGCGCACGAGCGCTCATACGTTTTCCGCGCTTAATTTCCCAGCCTTTTTCCTTCAATACGGAAAGAAGCGCATCAAAGCTCTCTGGCTTTTGTCGCATGATTCCATCTATGGTTGCCCGCATTTCTTCCCGCTGCGATTGCTTTGCTCTGTCGCCTAACCATTTATCATAAGTCAGTGTTGTATGCTGCGGTTTCTCAATAATCGACAGCCCATTTTCCACGCACAGTGTATCACTCAGCCTACCCAGTGCCCGTCCGCTCCCTAAAAAGTCGCGGAATTTTCGGTCACAATCCAGATTTACCGCTGAAAAAATAATATGCGAATGAATAGCACTTGTATTATTATGAGTTGCAACGATAAACGCATGATTTCCATGTGTAAACCGCTTTGCCAGTTCGCAACTAATCCGATTTGCTTTCTCCGGCGTAATCTCTCCCGGCTTAAAAGACTGCCGTAAATGATAGGCAAGCACGTCATCTTTACCGCGTCTTCTCCCCGTGATTGTCAGATACTCCCGCCGCATCAGCATGAACTCCGCTTCTGCCGTCTGCGGTGTACAGCCATAGCTCGTCACCAATATACCATTCTCAGTTTTCGTCGGGTCTTTAATGTAGCCGAGCGCGCGTTTAACCGCGTCCCCAGCAGTTTGCCCCTTGCCGACATGCAGGGACATCAGTCGTGTTGTTGCCAAGCAATCTCTCCTTTCCAGCAAAAGTGTTCTAAATCCACCTGTCTTTCCGAAACAACTCATAAAAACAAGCATTTCCATATATAGCCGAATAATAAACTCTTCATCAAAAAAGCCGCCCGATTTTATCAGGCGACTTCGTCCTTCATCTAATTTGTCCATTTTCTAAACATTTGTGATTTCATTGTCGGAACATAGCCCATGTCCCGATATCCCAGTTTCTGAAGCAATCTCATACTTGCGATATTCTGCGGTTCTACAAAACTGATAAACGCTCGATCGGGTGCCATTTGATGAAGCTGAGCGATAAGTGCCGTTAGCGCCTCAAACGCATATCCACATCTATGATATCTATAAGAAAACGTATATCCGAGTTCAGTCGTATCTCCCTTTGGTTTGACAACAATCTCGCCGATTATTTCATTCGTTTCTTTTAGCGCAACGGCAACCATAAAAGGCGCTTCAACCGACAAAACATCCGCTCGACGACGCTCAATCATTTTCACAATTTCCGCGTAATCCTTTGCCTGCCCTTTTTGATAGCGGAAACAAACCTCGTTGTTTCGATAATCAAAGATGGTATCCACATCTTGGGGCATTAGACTCCGCAAAACAAGTCGTTTCGTTTTCAAAAAAATCATAATTTCTATCAATCATCCGGCGTTTTTCTCAGTATATTCCTGTTCCAGTTCTTCTGCCAGATACGCATCGCTCATGCAGTGCATATCAGAAACACCGTCACGGATGAGCTGATAGATCTGGGAATGGTAAAAAAAATCCAACGCCGCATCCAATGAAAGTCCCTGTCGTTTGGCAAAGCACTCAATAACACGACTGTACTTTTTTTGAAGTAAAATTGGATTTGCCGTCACAGTGTTTCACTCCCTTCAAAATGCAGCAAAGACAATGCCTTTTCTGTGCGGAAACATATTTGCAGATTCGGTTTTTCGTACCGCAGACGGTTGATAGCCTCCGTTTTATCAATCAGCCTGTCAAAAAACAATTCCACCGTATTGAACACCTTATCATTGGCAACACCGCCCACAACAAGGTCATAATCCGTCGAATCTTTCCCACTGCGGCAATCCAGAATAAAAACCAGCCATTCCTCGGAATAGGAATCAAATTTCAGTGTTTTCAGTTCAGTTTCCCGGCTTTCATCATATTCATACCGGGAAATAATACCGTCTTTTCCACGGCGTTTGAACTTGCCGCACCACTTCGCCGCCTGTTCATACAACGGCGTAACATAGAAGCCACGTCCAAAGTCTACATTAGGGCGTGAATGAACCAAATCCGGTTTTGCAATTTCTAAGAAAGAACCATGATAGAGCGTCATACTTTCACCCCCCTTTCTTTCATCACATCAAGGAGATCATCAACGATATACTCCCTGCTCTGGGTATGCAGCACTTCATATTCCGGCACAATGTAACCATTGAGAATGTCGCTCTGTTCAGTAAACGCCTGATAGACGCGCTCAGCATCCACACCCAGCTTTGCCGCAACGTTTTCAATGCAAAATACGGCAAACTCCAGCTCATCGGAGGTTTTGATTTTTTCATCCATCGTCATACGCAAGCCCTCCTCATATAACAGAATTTCATACAATATGTCTTACTCTACATTAACTGATTCCGTCAGGACTAAACTTACATTGTTATTCTCTTTCCATTATTGTACCACATCATTTCCGCTCTTTCCATCCCGATTATTCTCTGATCCGCCCCTTCACCGCGCAGCACAAATCATCCAACCCAAACACCACACGATCCGCCACCCACGGCAGCCCAATCGGGCTAATCAGCCACGCAAGTGCCAGCAGCATCAACCCGTTTCGGACAGACAGCAGCATCGCCACAAACGCCATCGGAATGAGCATCCGCAAAAGAATCCCCAGCACCGTCGTGGAAAGCACCATCACCAACTTGAGGACAAATACGACAACCTCCAGAACCAGCCAGATCGGAAAAAGCAAAACCTTGAACATCTTCTTCATATCATTCGCACTCCTTTATGCGTTATATATACCTCATCTTCATTTGTTTGGCAAGGATGCCGCCCTACGAAAAAAAGCGCGGGAGAAGCTACCGGTGTTTCGGCGCTCCTCCCGCGTTTCAATTCAGTCCGCTCAGCTTTTCCAAAAGCCGCGCCATCTGTTCAAGCATCCGCTCCTGTCTTTTGCTCACGCCACGAATGTCCATCTCGTCAATTACGCCGACCTCGTTCGCCCTTTTGGCAATCTGGTTGACATTGTTGCCCATGTAGCGAAGCTGGGAAAGCATCTCCTTCAGCTCCGGCAGATCGAGCCGCAGAATGTAGCCGTCCAGCGCCATCTTCCGCAGGTATGCGCCCATGTTCGTCGTGCCCGCTTCCCGCATCTTCCGTTCCAGCAGCGCCCGTTCGTCTGCCGTCACGCGGAATTTGATTTGAATATTCCTCTTTTGCCGCTCGATGCTTCATCGCTCCATTTCATTTTTCGTCGAAGGTACAGGCGCGTTTTTCGCTGCTGCCTTCAGCTTCTCCCGCACCGAAACCTTTTCCGATTCGTAAGCCTTCGCCTGATCGCAGAACAGATTGAGCAATCCCGGATGCGTCTGCCGCACAACCAGCGTCAAATTTCGGTTGCCGCCCCAACTGTCGATGTCCGGCTCAATCGGAAACGCCTGCGCCCATGCTTTATTGGCGGACGAGAATCGCCCGTCGTAGAGCTTGTCCCGAATCGTAATCGCCAGCACCGTCATCACACGCTCTTTGCCAAACTCGTCGATGACCTCTCTGGCTCCCGCTTTGTTCAGACAGTTATCTCTGTAATGCTTCGCAACGGCTTTTTCTATCGCATCCCGGCAGGCAACGCCTGCCACCCGGGACGTCTTGTATGCTTCCAGCTCGCCATGCTCCACCGCATAGGCGGCGCTATGCCTGTACACGGGAATATTCTTCATCGGTTCCATTCGTTTGTTCCTCCCTTTTCTCCCTGACTCTGAGCGTCCGCCCGCTCCTGATACGCCTTCAACACATCCTTCATCGGTCGCTTCTCCATCGGCTCCTTCCTTTTTTCGTCAATGTTCAGCGCGGCGTTCAATTCGGCAAGGCGCGCGGCTTTGGCTTCCAGCTCCTTCTCCTGCGCAAATGGTTTGCCCAGCTCCGCCTTAGCCTGTTCCGTCTGCCGTTCCAGTTCGGCAATCCGTTCTTCCGCCTTTTCGAGTTTTTGCGGCATATTCGCCAGCGCGTTCTCGATGCGCGTCAGATTGCCGTACACATCCGTTCCCATGGTCACGGTATGCGACATCTCACCGCGCAGAACGAGCTTGACCTCCTGCCGATAGCTGTCATAATCCACCGTCATTTTCATGCCGCGGTATTCGCCCAGCTCCATATCATGCGGCGAAAGACGGCAGGCTTCCAGAAGCATTTTGCCCGCTGCCTCTTTATCGGCAATCCACTTTCCCTTGATCGCCATGCCGACAAAACCATCCTTGGGCAGCGGATGTGCTTCCAGCAGCGCCATATCCGCCCGATAGCCCTTCGCGCGTTCCTGTGCCTGACGGATTTCTTCCGGATACTGCTTCAAAATCTGGTCTTCCAGTTTGAACTGGTTGCTCTGATAATCCGCTTTCATCAGGCGCAGTTTTGCAACCTCGATGTCCAAATCCATCTTCTCCCTGATGCGCGGGTCGCCCGCGCACAACGCCTTGATTTCCGCATAAGAGAGCGCGGTTTCGTCCACATCGTCGCAGGCACGGACGGGCGATTTGCTGGACATGATCTGGCTGATAAAGCGCTGCTTGTTCTCGATGGTCTGCCACAAATAGCTGTCAAACGATTTTTCTGTGACATATCGGTATATATGCACGTCCGGATTCATGTTGCCCTGCCGCACAATGCGCCCTGCGCGCTGCTCCAAATCGCCCGGCCGCCACGGCGCATCCAGATCATGCAGAGCGATCAATCTGTCCTGAACATTGGTGCCTGCGCCAAGTTTTTGTGTGCTGCCAAACAAAATCCGCACCTGTCCGCTCCTGACCTTGGCGAACAGATCCTTCTTTTTGATTTCCGTATCCGCGTCATGGATGAACTGAATCTCCTCTTTCGGAATCCCGCTTGCAACCAGTTTGTCCCGGATATCGTCATAGACGTTAAACGAACCGTCCCCATGCGGCGTGGACAGGTCGCAGAACACGAGCTGCGTCAGCTTTTGCGCATCCCCTTCTTTGTAGATACGCAGGATGTTTTCCATGCAGGCGTTGACTTTACTGCCCGGTTCGTCGGGCAGCAGCGGGTTCATCAGCCGCTGATCCAGCCCCAGCTTTCGTCCATCCGACGTAATCCGGAGCATGTTGTCCTCCTTCGGGTCAACCGCGCCCGAATGAACCTTCGAAGCGCGCTCGGACAGTGCCTCCACCATCTCCTCCTGATAGACGGACGGCTTGACCGCCATCGTCTCATAGTGCGCATTCGGCACAGGCAGATGAAGCTGATCCGCCGTTTTGATATCCGCAACCTCCTTGAACATCGCCATCAGTTCCGGCAGGTTGAAGAACTTTGCGAAGCGCGTCCGCGCGCGGTATCCCGTCCCCTCCGGCGCAAGCTCAATCGCCGTCACCGTTTCGCCGAACGTCGAAGCCCATGCGTCAAAATGAATCAGCCCCATCTTTTCCAGCGTTCCATATTGCAGATAGCGCTGCATCGTATACAGCTCGGTCATGCTGTTGGACACGGGCGTGCCCGTCGCGAAAATAACGCCGCGTCCACCCGTCAATTCATCCATATATCGGCATTTCAAAAACATATCGGTCGATTTTTGAGATTCGCTGGTCGCAATTCCCGCCACATTGCGCATTTTGGTCGCCAGAAAGCCGTTTTTGAACGCGTGCGCCTCATCCACAAAGAGCCTGTCCACGCCCAGCTCCTCAAAGGTCACGACGTCATCTTTTTTCTCGTCGGCTTTCAGCTTTTCCAGCCTTGCTTCCAGCGATTTGCGCGTCGCTTCCATGCGCTTGATGGTAAAACGCTCGCCATTCTCCCGCTCCATCTCCTCGATGCCCGCCGCGATCTCGTCAATCTGCTCGCGCAGCAGCCGCTCCTGACGTTCCTGCGAAATCGGAATCTTTTCAAACTGGCTGTGCCCGATAATCACCGCGTCATAATCGCCCGTCGCGATGCGCGCACAGAACTGCTTGCGTTTGGCTTTTTCAAAGTCTTTTTTGGTCGTCACCAAAATGTTCGCGCTGGGATAGAGCCTCAAAAACTCGCTCGCCCATTGTTCCGTCAGATGATTGGGCACAACGAACATCGACTTCTGGCAAAGCCCCAGCCGTTTGCTTTCCATCGCCGCCGCCACCATCTCGAAGGTCTTGCCCGCGCCAACCTGGTGTGCAAGCAGCGTATTCCCGCCGTACAACACATGGGCAATCGCCGTTCGCTGATGTTCCCGCAGCGTAATTTCCGGATTCATCCCGTCAAACACGATATGAGATCCGTCGTATTCGCGCGGCCGGGTCGAGTTGAACAGCTCGTTATAGCGCGTCACCAGCTCATGCCGGCGGGTCGGGTCTTTCCATACCCAGTCGTGAAAAGCGTCCTTGATCGCCTGCTGCTTCTGCTGGGCAATCGTCGTTTCCTTCTGATTCAGCTCCCGCTTTTCCCGTCCGTTTTCATCCTGCACAACATCGTATACGCGCGTATCCCGCAGGTTGAGCGTATCTTCCAGAATTTTGAGCGCAGGCGCACGTCTGGTGCCGTATTTCATGTGGTTATTCACGTTCTCCGACAGAAGGCTCTTGCCGTCTATCGACCACTCCGCCGTTTGCGGCGCATAATTCACGTGGATTCGCCGCTGTTCGTAATAGGGAATTCCCAGCAGCTCGATCATAAAGCGCTGAATGTACGCCTTGTCCACCCATGTCGTACCGAGCCGCACGTCGATTTCGGATGCGTCCAAATCCTTGGGCTGTGCCGCCTGGAGCGCCTCAACGTTGACGGCAAAGGACGGGTCGCTTTCCGCTGCCGTCTGCGCCACGCGCAGCTTGGCGCGCACGTTGCCGGACAGATATTCATCCGCTGTCTGCCACGTCTGTTCCAGCGGATCAAGGAAGATAACGCCCTGCAAGTCCGCAATGATTTCATCCTCCGCTTTGCCCGTCAGCCGTGCCATAAACGGCAGATCAACCTTCGCCCGCTCTCCAATGGATACCGCAAGTGCTTCGCTCGCCGTATCCACCTGCGTAACCGGTTTCCTCCGACGGATCGTTCGTTTGCTGAAAATATCCGCCTTGCGTTTGAGCTTCCTGTCTTCATCCAATATTTCAAGCGAGCAAAGCAAGTAGTATGAAGAATCGCCTTCAAACGCCCGCCCGTTGGCTTTGCCGTTGATGATCCCGTATTCGGCGCTGAACGCATCATACAACCGACCCAATTCCTCCTGCTGTGCCCTGATCTCCGCGTCGTTGCCGTCCGTAAGCTGCAAATCAATCAATTTTCGCACACAATCCCGCAGCTCAATCATCCCCTTGACGCGCTCCTGCGTCGTCTGATTGAGTACGGGACGGGTCATCACCGAATTTTCGCGGTAGTAAACCTGACCGTTCACAAGCGCATACGAGAAATTGCGCACATCGGGATCAGCCGGAATGGTTCGCTCGCTGTTTATATCCATTTCGGATATTTCTATCCTTTTATATTCCCCGTCGATGTTCCGCACCGCCGCATGGAGCTGCTGCGCGAGGTCTGCGCCGGGAATCGGTTCGCATGTAGTTTCCTTCTCGTTTCCGTACATGCTTTTGTCCCATTGCATCCTGCCCAGCATCATGTCGGGATGATCGACAAAGTAGCTGTTGACGGGGATGCCGTCCGCCGTCTGCCCCAGATGGATCCAATCCGACTCTATGTCGATGGGATGTTCCCTCTTTTGAAGAAAGAGAATATCCGATGTGACTTCCGTTCCGGCGTTGGCTTTGAAGGCGTTATTCGGCAGGCGAATCGCGCCCAGCAGCTCCGCCCGCTGCGCAATGTATCGGCGCACATCAGGGGAAGCCTTGTCCATCGTGCCTTTGGACGTGATGAACGCGATCACGCCGCCCGGACGCACCTGTTCCAACGCCTTTGCAAAAAAGTAGTCGTGAATCAGGAAACCGTATTTGTCAAACGGTTTGTCCGCGACTTTGTAATTGCCAAACGGTACGTTGCCGACAGCGACATCAAAAAAGTCTTTGCGGTTGGTCTTTTCAAAGCCCGTGATCTCGATTCTCGCATCGGGATAGAGCTGCCGCGCCATGCGTCCCGTGATGCTGTCCAGCTCCACGCCATAGAGCTTGCTGCTCTGCATCGCTTCCGGCAGCATACCGAAGAAGTTGCCCACCCCGCAGGCGGGTTCAAGCACGTTTCCGTCCTGAAAGCCCATGCTGGCCAAGGCTTCATACATCGCCCTGATAACGACGGGGCTGGTATAGTGGGCGTTCAGGGTGGAGCCGCGCGCCGCCGCATATTCTTCATCCGTCAAAAGGCTTTTGAGCTGCTGATATTCCTTTTGCCAGCTTGCATTTTCGGCGTCGAATGCCTGCGGCAGACCGCCCCAGCCGACGTATTTGGAGAGCGTTTCCTGTTCCTGCGGCGTTGCCTGTCTGCCCTCGGCTTCAATCTGCTTGAGCGTCTGGATGGCGGCAATGTTGAACGCATACTTCGTCTTTGCGCCGCCTTCGCCCAGATGGTCATCCGTGATGCGGAAGTTCTGCGCTTTGTACGGCTCGGCTTCTTTGCGCTCCGTTTCCTGCCCCGTCAGGTCAATAACGAGGTTGTGCAGCCTAATCTCTTCCTGCGGTTGTTGCGGCGCTGGATCACTCGGCGCTTCCTCTGTCAGTACGAAATTCTCAGATTCCGCAGGCATTGCATCCGTCTGCTTGTAAAACAGTTCATCGTTTCGCGTATCTTCGGCAAGCATCTGCTCAAACGTGTCCCGCCGCTCCACCCTTGAAATCGGATAAAGCAGCGTCGGGTCGCGCAAATTTACGTGCGTATCTGTAATTTCTTCGATGAGGAACGCCGTATTGCCCAGATAGACCGTATCGCCTACCTGATAGGACGGCTCATCCCGCCTGCCGTCCAGCTCCTTGACGACTTCATATCCGCCTTGTTCGGCAGGCTCGGCAAAGTAGATGCCGTGTCCGTTTTCCGTCATCGCTTTTGCCGCAACGCTCCACCGTCCGAAGGGCATCCCCGTAACCGATATCGTCCCCATGCCGGGGATATCCCGCTCAAACAGCCTTGTGTCCATCAGCGGTGCGGCAATTTTAGCGTCATCTTCGTAAAAGAGCAATGTATCGTCCACTCTTACGCCGACCAGCCGCCGGGGATGTTCATCCTTCAGCCTTTTATACGCTTCCACATCCGGCGTAAAGCTGATTTCCGGCTCTATTCGGTCTGGCGCGTCGGATTTCAAATAATGCCCATCGTGAATAAGCCTGTCAATCCGTTCGGCAACCTGATTCCATTTCAGCAGCATGTCGGGACAGTTGCTTTTCCTGAGCTGAATCCCCTTTGCGTCGTGGCTTTCCGAACTCCCGCGTTCACCCGATACGCCGGGCATTTTCCCGCCTATCCCGTACTCGTTTTTCAGAAATTCCAGTTTTTCATTGGTGCTGTGAGGTGCTGAAAAGAACTGGTAAATTCGGCTGCCCGCACCCGCAATCGGAGCGCTTTGGGTCAGCACTGCGTCGATTTCATCCTGCGTCATAAAGCCGCGAACATCGGGCAGCAGCATCTCGCCTTCGGGCAGCTCCTTCCGCGCCAATGCCAAATCCCTGAGACGGGGGAGAATGTCCTTCGGCAGAAGAAAACGAAAGCGCATCAGATCGGGCTGCATCGCGACCGCATCCGCAAAGACCTCCATCTGCCGGATCAACCCGTGCAGAAATTCGGGCTGCTCCATTTTCTCGGAAAGATGATTGACGCAATCCGGGAAAATCAGCGGCGTATCTGTCATCAGGGAGAGATACCCGTTTTCTCTTGCGGCGCTGTCGCGGTACATATAGATCAGCCGCTCGGCGACCTTCCGTCGAATGGTTCCGGGGGCTTCCACGTTTTCGAGCTGTGTGCCGAATTGCCCGGCTTCAATCAGCGCGCCGACGCGCTTTGCGGCATCCGTCCACGATATGACCTGCGCATTGTTGGCATACCGCGCACGATCTCCGGCGGCCATTTGGATTCCGCTTGGGTCGAACCAGACCGAAAAACGCCGCCCGTCCAATTCAAAGCCGCTGCCGTCGTGGTAAAGGGTCTTCATTCGCAGCGCGATTCCCTCGTTCGTTTTGCCGATCATCGCATCAAACGCCAGCTCCATGCGGGTATCCTCGCCATTTCCGCCGAACCGCAGTGCCGTATCAAGCGCTTTGGATATAAAAGAAGGAGCGGAAACCGCTCGGTCATCCGCTCCCTCGCCATATTCGGTTATCGTTTCAAAAAGGCTCGTCTGTCCCGGATTTAAGCGTACACCAGCTCGGTCAGTACGATTTCCTCTGCCTGCGCTTTCAGGCTGTTCATCGCGCCGACCCACGCCATCGGGTCGCGTTCCTTCAGCGCTTCGTTCACGCCCTGCGCCTCCGCCATCTCGCTGACCATGCGGTTCACCCGCTCGCCCGCTGTCCGGTCGATTTCCGCCAGATGCGCCGTCAGTTCGCCCGTCAGCAGCAGGCTGTTGAACAGTATTTTCTTGTGTTCTTGCAGATAAGCCTTGCGCATCCTGCCGTACCTGCCCAGTGTCGCCTGCCCGTCCGGGATTTTCAGGTCGGGAATCTGATAACCGTTCACCGTTTTGTAATTCAGCATATGGCCTGCTCCTTTCAACGCTCCGCGCTTCCCGCTCGATGCTTCTCAATACTTCCTCGGAGATTTCGCTGACCGCCGTTCCGAGTGCCGTCAACGCCTGCGGTGTGTTCCATTCAAGGATGGTCGTGAAATCTTCCGGCTCGAACCGATGTTCTTCCGCCAATCCGCAGCGGTTGAGGAGCATATACTGAACGCCCGTCGTCGCCGTATTTCGGAAAGCCAGTTCGAGGTTGAGTTCATCATACTCCATGAGGAGTGAACCGTCAACGATGTCGCGCAGCTCGTCCTGATGCTCCTGCCAGTAATCCATCGCTTTCTGCATGGCGATTTTTTCGAGCTGTCCCGCAAGTCCGCGATTGGCAGAAACCTCATATTCTTTTTCCAGCATCGTACCGATAACCGCGCTGTTTTCCTCATTTACCGCCCATACAAACGGAGAACGGGAATCTTTTCGCATCCCCGTATCGGCAGCATCAAAGACGTAATGGTAGCGGGGCACGTCGCCGGTCATATCCAGCAGCGCGATGCCTTTTGCGCCGTGCCGGACATAGCGCCGCATGGTATTCGTCCACAGCTCAAACGACGCGCAGGCGGTCGCGTCAGGACGCTGTGCATAAATCATCAGTTGGTCGTAAAAGCCATATTTGTATACGTTAGAAGCCGTCGTCAGAAAAGCGTGCCAATTTTCCCCATCGGCGGAGATCTCCCGCATGGTCTGCCGGGCAAGCTCCACATAATTTTCCAGTTTTGCCATCTCATTGCTCCTGCATTTCTTTCTGTTCCCATTTCATTTTTCTATTTGGGGAAGCCGCTTTTCGCCAGTTATCCCCAATTCATCAACAGGTTTCATCGGGTTTTCAACATGGATGTCCACAACTTATCCACATTTTCCCCTAACAAAAAAACAGCCTGTTTCCAGACTGCTTTTCCATGATTCTAATGTCATTCATCTTCAGCGCTCTGAATCAACCCCAAATCCAACAACGCAATCGCCATCAAACTGAGCAGACCATACCCGCCTTTCTGCCTTCTCTGTTCCTCCTGCCAATCATACACCTTTCGATTATTGTCTGCAAACCGATCCAAACTGTTCAGCAATTCATCCGCTTGCGTATTTACGCCCACCGTATTCAGCGCTGTAATCAACGCTTCTACGCTTTTAATCAGCGTTTCCTGCGTAATCTTATTCGCCAACGCTCCATCCTGATTCAACGCCTGCTTGAGCTGATGTCCATTCTGCACGCCTTTATTCCAGCAATATGCTAAGCTGTCGTCAAGCAAATTCATGCCTATAAAGCTCTCGATGCAGGGATACGACAGCAAGAGCATACCCTGCCGCATCATATCGGGATTCACATCTCTGGCGCTCCACAGCTTGCCCAGCATTTCTTCAATGAAGTCGCTATCCGTATTGGAATCCGGGTCTCGATCAAACAGATAATAAATCGCGGCATTATCCACATCAAAGCCATAGTCTTCAATCAGCAATCGGAACATCTCGTTGAGAAAATCGTTGTCCTTTCGGATAAACCCGATATTGGATTCTTCTGTGTTAATGACCGTCACCCTTGAAAGCGGATCATCTGTTTTCCTGAACACACGGTACGTCTTATCGCGGTAAATTCGCTCCATCTGATACCCGAAAATCCCGCTGAATACGCGATAAATCAGGTTTGGCTCCGTCTTTTCTCCTTCAACAATAAACAGAACCTGACCGATTCGCTTTCCCTTTTTCAGCTCAAACATCCTTGTACTGCGGGATTCCACTGAACACACCACCCAAATACATCTTCTCGTAGTTCTGCGCCGTCCTCGGCTGTTCCGAAGAGAATCGGACGATATTGCTTCCCTCCTGATCGAAGTTGACCGCATAGAGCTGATCCGGTCTGAACAGGCTCGAACTGAGCAGATTGGTCGAATGGGACACGATAAAAATCTGCGCCTGCTCTGCATGTTTCATAAAATACCGAATCAAAAGTTCTTCCAAGTCATTATGCAGTCCGCTGCTGAATTCATCACAAATCAGCATACCGCCATGACGGATAACGCTCAAATACATCGGCAAAAACTGCACCAGAATCTTATTGCCCAGCGATTCAATATCCATCGGAATCTCCGGCGTGATCCCATCCCGTTTCACCGTCAGATTGCCAAAGCCCGTTTCCCCAGCATTTTTTTCAGGATGGTGAATCAGGTGGAAAGAGAACCCACATTCGTCAAGGAATTGATTGATTTCGTTAATTCCATGTTCTTCGATGTACTTCTCAATTCTGAGCGACTGATCCTCTCCGAAGGACATCACCAAACCCGTTTCCATATTGACATATTGGGATGCACGCAAAAAATCAAACCACTTCTGCAAAACCTCATGTCCACGAAAACGGGTATTAAACCACAAATCACGCAGGAAAAGCCCTTCGTTCGGAATCCCGTTAAAGACTTTCTTTTCCGTGATTTTTGATTTAGCCGTTGCGCCCGTCCGCTCCATCATCACCTGGCCATCCAGCGCCAACCGTTCAACCAGCAGCTTATCCGTGTTCTGATATCGAATCGTGTACTCAATTTCGGCATTGCCAATCAAAAAACGGTATGTGTTTTCAAACATATCCGCATCGGAAAACAAGCACAAAAAGTTCTTCCACTTCACCTCGCGAACGGCAAAAAGCGCCATCAGCAAAAAGCGGAGCGGTTCAATCAGGTTTGTTTTGCCGGAAGCATTGGCTCCTACAAACATACACCCCTTCAAGATTCCGTTGCAGACGTTAGTTTTCTCCAATGTCTGATATTGGGTTTTCTTCAAATCCACTTCTGTCGCATTTTTGATTGACTTGAAGCCCTGAATACAATAGCTTTGCAGCATAACAGCACCTCCCCGATCTCTTTAAGCTATTATACCACAGGCATCTCCTTTTCGTGTATCATTTTTTCATTTTCATCTGTCTGAATCGTAATTTTTTTACGCGATCATTTTTTCCTCTTTTCGTCCAAAACGGAAGAAGGCGGACGCTCGCGCATCCGCCCCTCGGCACATCTCCGTTTCTTCCTTTCGTCGTCCTCATATTCCCGCCATGCCGCATCCGCCGCCTTGCTCTGTCCGCACGGCTTTTCCATCATCAGCCGCTCGAACGGACTGTTCGTGAAGTATCTCACTCCTCCTCGTTGTCCTCCCCGATTTCCTCCTCGTCATCATCATCGAGTTCCGTGTTGTAGCGCATCTGCGCGTCTCTCTTCTTCCCCAACACGACGAACGCCGCAGCGCCGCCCGCAATCAACACCACCAGCAGCACGAGCGCCATCATCGCCGTCGAATCGGTCGTTCTCTCCGTTTCCGGCTTAGGTTCGGCGGTTGGCTTCGGCGTAGGCGTTGCCGTGGGTTCGGGCGTGGGCTGTTCGTCCTTGCTCACCACGCCGAAAAGGTCGCGGTCATCCACAAGGTTGAGGAAATAGGTTTCGTACTGCTCGCCGTCCTTGTCCAGCGGCTTGTCGTAGTCGATCACGAGGTAATACGTTTCGCCCTTGCGCGTCTGCACTGTGATGAACTGCTTGTTCGTCGCCTTGGAATACAGCAAATCCACCGTTTTCATGTTGCCGCCCATCGAAAAGGGCTTGCCCTCGGTCAGCTCGTCCGTTTCCGCACCGCCCGCAAGCTGTGCCAGCAGCGCATAGAGCGCGTTGATATCCGGGGCTGCTGTCGTCTGCGGCTGCATAGTCGCCTGCGGCACGTCCGTGGACATCGGCGTTGCGGTCGGCTTCGGCGTGGTCTTTGCGCCGCCGGAGGACGGTTTCTTTGTCGCAGAGGGCTTGCTGTCATTGCCGCTCGAACCGCTGTCATTCCTGCCGTAGAAGGGATTCTTCACATATACTTTCTGCGACACGTTGCCCGCCAGATCGACGGCGTAAATGGCAATCTGCTGCCTGCCGTCCGCGTATTCGCGGATGTTCGCGTCCAGCGTCGTTCCGCTATATTTGAGCTTATGCCCGTTGACGTACACCGCCGCCACGCCGGAGATAGAATCGGTCGCTTCGATGCAGATCACCTCGCCGCTCACGCCCGCCTTGACGGTCGGCGGCGTGCTGTCAAAGCAGGAAATCGCTTCGCTTTTCGCCTGCACATTGCCCGCACGGTCGGTAATGGACACATGGATCGTCGCGTTTTCCCGCAGCTCCACCGCATAGCCCGCGCTCTGATCGTCGCCGTCCACGACGGTCTGCCAGCCGTTTTCCGTCGCCACGACGATTCGGATGTTCGCCCAGCCCGTGCCGTTCACATCCACGATGTTGATTTTCGCCGTCGCCCTATCCTTCTGCCACTTTGCCGGGGACACAACCGTGATTTTGTACGCGCCCTCCGGCATCGGCTCAGCGGTCGGTTCGGTCGTGGGCTGCTGCGTCGGCTCTGTCGTAGGCTCAGCCGTCGATTCGTCCGTGGGTTCAGTCGTCGGCTGTTCCGTCGGTTCAGTCGTCGGCTGTTCCGTCGGCTCAGTCGTCGGCTGTTCCGTCGGCTCAGTCGTCGGCTGTTCGGTCGGCACTGCCGTGGGTTCTTCGCTCGGCTGTTCGGTCGGCTGCATAGCAGGTTCTTCCGTTGCTTCTCCCGTTTCCGTCTGCCTATCGGGTTCTTCTGCTTCCTGCGCAGGATGATCAACATCCCTGCTTTCGCTCATGTTTTCGTCCTGCACAGCTTCCTGTACAACCGTTTCGCCCGCCACGCTTTCCGCCTTGACCGCCAGCACCGATCCGCCCAGCGCCGCACAGAGCGCCAGCGTCAAAACGCGCATCCCCATCTTATTCTTCAAAAGGTTCATCGTCCCGCTTTTCCTCCCGTTCTTCATGTTCCTCTTTGTTCTGCGGCGGCTTGCCCGCCAGAAAATCTTCCAGCTCCTCCGGGGTCAGCCGCATACCGCGCACGACGTAGAGGATGCCCATGTTCTCCGCTTCCTCCTGCCGCTGTGCCAGCTTCTTCGCCTTTTCCTCGGCGCGCTTGGCGGCGTTGTCCGCCTTTTCTCGGTTGTTGCGAATCTTCTGCAAATCCGCGCGCCAGTTCATCTTCTTTGCCATGCTTTATTCGTACATCCTCCCGAACCCATAAAAATGCTCCTGCCAATAGGCGCGGCTCAAATCCGCATACGAAATCGGATTGCCGCAGTTCAAAATGTACCCGTCTCCCACATACAGCGCGACGTGCGTAATGCCGTCGTTGCCCGCCACGCCGTCGCCCAGCGTACCCTGAAAGAAAATCAGGTCGCCCGGACGCGCTTCTTCCGGCTCAATCGGCGTACACACGTCGTATAAGCTCGTCGCGCCCAGCCTGCCGACATCCCGCACGCCCGACTCTTTGAATATCCACGAAATGAAGCCCGAACAGTCAAACGACGTTTCCGGGCTGTCGCCGCCCCAGACGTAGGGATAACCAATATACTGCTCGCCCACCTCGATGAGCTTGGCAAACTTGGGGTCATCCTGCTTGTATGCCTCCGGGACTTCGTATTCCATCGGCTCCTTGAGCTGCGATGCGTGCGGCTTGCCCGCGAACAAATCCGGGTAATTGCCCAGCGTCGCCATGTACAGCGCGTACATGCCGACCTTTTCCCGACTCAACACCATGAACGGCAGATGAGAGAGCATGTTGTTGACCAGCTTCACCTTGCAGATCGCATAGGTGTATGCCACTTCGATTTGTACCCAGTTCTCCTGCCACTTCATCTCGCCCGTTTTGGGGTCTTCCACCTGCTCGTATTCCTTCTTCCATTCCGTGCGGCAGCGCGTTTCCTTCTCGACCGAGGTTGTCAGCTTATACTGCTGCTCAAACAGCAGCTCCAATGTCGGCGTCGCCGTGTCCACCGTCCACTCCCCGCCGATGCGCGCGCTGACCAGCGCCAGCAGCACATACGGGTCGTGCCAGATTTCCATCTGCTCCACCTGCACTTCATCGTAGCCGGGATGAATCTCTCCGTACCTGTCCAGCTCGTCTTGCAGCGCATCCTCCATCTCGCAATACGCCCGTTCGGCGGCAATCAGGTCATCTTCCTCGGCGGGATAGGTGCCGAGGACCAGCGATTCGAGCAGCGACTGCGCAATCGGCATACACCCGGACAGGCTGCTGAGCATATACGTCATCATCACCGCAAGGAGCAGGATAACCAGCTTTCCCCGATTTTTCCGGATGAACCCCTCGATTTTCCGCTCCGTCCTTTGAACAGGCGTGAACACGGCTTCGCCCGCGCCCTGCACGACGATCCCTTCCGCCTGCCGCCCAGTCTGCGCCGCCGCGTACTGCCGCTGAATCTGCTTTTTCTGCCGCTGCTTGGACATCCGCCGAACGCTGGATTCCGCGTCCTGCCTGCCCGTCCGCGCCGCCTGCACCCCGGCATTTTCTTCTTCTTCCGTTTCGTCCGCGGGAAGCACCGTGTCGGCCAGCACGTCGGAAAGCGTGTCCGCCGCGATTTCCGTGTGCCGCAGCTTAGAGAGCGGCTTGGGCTTTTCCGCCTCGAAACGCAGGTGGTACGCCTTACTGCCCGCGAGCCTTTCGCGCTTTCTCATCGCAAAACACCCGCCAGTCGTGCTGCGCCATCGCGTCCGCCCGCGCCGCCGCCCTGCACAGGGACAGCATCACCAGCGCCACAAAGCAAACGCCCAGCACCGTCGCCAGAATTTCCATCATCCGTTTTCCTCCTCCTGACCCGCCGTTTCATTCAGGCGGTTATGCAAAGCTTTACATAAAAGGTGTAATGAAAAGTTTTTATAAATGGAAAGAATAATTGTAATAAGCTGCCTATAAACCATTTTTACAGAAAAAACTTTCGATAATAATTGCATGGATGTCTCCTTTCAACGACAATAGACACACCACCTTGAAAGGAGCGTGTGTCTATGATTACAAACAATTTCAACAAAGAGCTTCGGGGCATTTCAGATGCATTGCGTGATCTGGGGTATCTTGGCTGCAATCGCTATGACGACGAAACAAAAATTTTTATCGAAAGACATTTGGGCAAGAACGGCTGAAACTCAGCCGTTCTTCGCATTTCTTTCCATTATTCAGAACTTTTCATTAAAACGGGTCGTCATCAGCCGGTAAAGCTCCGTGTCCTGCGGAAAACGATCCACAAAAGGCAAGATCGTGTCGCCGTAGAGCAGCAGTCCCTCGCCCGCGCCGGACTGCTTCACATAAGAGAGCTGACGCGCGGAAATGCCCAGCTTTTTCGCCAGAATCTCGCGGTCGCCCGGCGCCTGATTGAGCATCAGGATAAAGTCGCTATTTTCAAAGATGTTTTCGATTTCCGCGCTCGCCAGCAGATCCTTCAGGTTCTGCGTAATCGCCGTCGGGATGCCGCCCCATTTTCGAAAGCGCTTCCAAATCTCCACGGAGTACGCCGCCGTCTGCGGCTCTTTCAGCAGCAGGTGGAACTCATCCATGTAATACCGGGTCGATTTCTTCTGCGCCCGGTTGATCGTCACCCTGTTCCAGACCTGATCCTGCACGATGAGCATCCCCAGCTTTTTAAGCTGCTTGCCCAGCCCCTTGATGTCGTAACAGACCAGTCGGTTCTTCAGGTTCACGTTCGTGCGATGGTTGAACAGGTTCAGGCTGCCATGCACATAGATTTCAAGCGCCGTCGCAATCCTTTGGGCTTCGGGTTCGGGCTGAATCTTCAGCTCGACATACAGATCCTCCAGAATCGGCATGGTTTCCGGCTTCGGGTCGGCGAAATACGCCTGATACACCGAACGGACGCACCGGTCGATGACCGTCTTTTCAATCGGCTGCAAGCCCTCCTTGCCGCCGACGATCAGCTCGCACATCGACAGCACAAAGTCGGATTTCAGCGTCACGGGGTCTTCCTCATCCGCGTAATTCATGTTGATATCCAGCGGGTTGATGTAGTCGCTGCCGACGGGCGAAATGCGGATGATCTGCCCGTGCAGCCGTCTGACCAGCGGCGCATACTCCGCTTCCGGGTCGCAGATGATGATGTCGTCGTCCGTCACCAGAAACACGTTGACCATTTCCCGCTTCGCCGCAAACGACTTGCCGCTGCCCGGCGTACCCAGAATCAGCCCGTTCGGGTTGCTCAGCAGCTTGCGATCCACCAGAATCATGTTGTGGGACAGCGAATTCACGCCGTAATACAGCGCGCCTTCGCTTTTTTGAAACAGCTCCTGCGTCGTAAACGGAATGAAAATGCCCAGCGCACTGGTCGTCAGCCCGCGCTCGATGCGAATCGGGTTCACGCCCAGCGGCAGCGCCGCCTGCATCGCCCGCTCCTGCTGGAAATCCAGCGTCACCAGCGAACAGTTCATCGTCTGCGCGATGCTCCGGCACTGCTGCACATCCGCCTTGAGCTTGCGCTTCGTGTCCGCTGCGTTGACCAGAATAAACGTCAGCATCAGCATGCGCTCATTGTGGTTTTGCAGGCTTTTGAGCATGTCCTTTGCGCCCGCGTCCAGCGTCGTCAGGTCGCTGGGCAGGATATCCATGTCATAGCCGGAACGCACGGCGCGCTTCTGCTCCTCGATCTTCGTCCTGTCCAGCTCGGTGATCTTGCGCTTGACCATCTTCACGGCTTCCGTCTGGTCGATGGCGCGGATGTGCATGGATACGATCAGGCTGCTGTCCACCGCCAGAAACGCTTCCAGCGCCCGGTCGGACAGGTCGGCGGCGGTAATCTGCAAGAACGACGCGCTGCAAAATTTCTCCCCGATTCTGAACGTGCGCCCGTCCGGGAACTCGAACGAGGCGGGCGCGATGAAGTCCCGCGTAGACAGCCCGGACGGCGCGAGCCAGTCCCAGTCAAACGCAAACGGCTCTTTCGTGTCCATATGGAAGATGCCGTGCAGCAGCGCCAGCCGCGCTTTGCCGTCCAGCGCCTGCGCGTGAACGCCCATCCGCTTGAAATTGCCCAGCAGCTCCGCTTCGATGCGTTCCAGCCGCGGCTTTGCGTTGCGCACACTGTCCGCCTCGATGGTGAACGTCAGGTATTTCGTCTTGCGCAGGCCGTTGTTGCCTCGCGCGAGCTGGTTTTGGAGCATCTGCGCATATTCCTCGCGGATGCCGTCAAAATCATCCTGCCGCGCGGTCATCTCAATGCGGTCATCTCCTCCGCTCTGTCCGTTTTCCAGATTGAGAAACGAAAACTCGAAGGAAACCGAGCTGTCAAAGTAGTTGATGAACTCGCACCAGCTCCCAAAGATCGCGTCCTTGTCCTCGTTTTCGGAGAGCTGATAATTGATGTCCTGAAACTGGATCGTCTTGTTGTAGCGGTTCACGTCCACCCGGCAGACGCCGTCCGGGTACATCCGCTGATAGGGGATCGTCTGCTGCGCGCTGACGCGGTTTCCGTGCCCGCTCCGCGTGCGGCGGATGACCGCCTTAATCTGCCGCTTTTCGCTTCCTGTGAGCTTTCTGTTTTTTGCCTTGAGCAATGGCTTTCACCTCGTTTTCAAGCTGCGCCTGCTTTTCCAGCAGCGCATAAATGTTCTGGGTCTGATAGATTCTGCGTCTCGGGCGCAGATAGCGGCTCTCGATGATATGCCGCAGCACGGCTTCCAGCGGTTCGCCGTTCTTTTCATACAGGCCAAGCGCGAAAAACGGCATCATGGCAAAGATCATAAGAAACGTCGCCACGCTGCCGGGCAGCGCGTTTTTCGTCAAAAAGAAAAGCGGTACGCCGATGAGCGCCCCGCCGGAAAAACAGATAACCTGCCGCTTTGTCAGGTTCAGAATCAGCTTCTGCCTGACTTTCGTCAGGTCTTTCGGAATGGGAACGTATGCCAAATCGCACCTCCTTGCAGCTTTCGCCGCTCATGCCTTCAATAGAAAAACATCGTTCATTTTCCCAAAGTGGGAAGTCCAGAAACCTCAGGTTTCTGGTAGGGCATGGGGCAAAGCCCCATACGTTCTCCCCCATCAGTGCGCATGAAATATGCTTCGCGCCAAGCTGCTTGTCTTAAACAGCGTAAAGCACAGCAGCACCGTGTACCCCATGCATGTCCAAATCGCCGTGGATACGTCGCTCTCCACCGCAATGCCGCGCACCAGTATGGCATAAATCGCCACGCAGATGATGATGAGAAACGCCTGAAACCCCAGCGCAAAAAGACCCCGCAGATAGTTCTGCCCCATCTGCCCCCATTCGCGGTTCGCCATCGTCGCCATCGGGATGGGCGCAACCGAGGTTACAAGATAAATCTCGATCATGCGTCCATAGGTGATGATGAAAATGCAGATTGCCAGCGCCCACATCGTAAAGCCGACAAACATGCTCTGCACCCATAACCCGAACAGCGCGCCCAGTTCCATCTCCGCCAGCTTCGCTTCAAGCCCGACGATGACGCTGTCGATGCGGATATCCGTATCGGCAATCACCAACCCCGACGCACGGCTGACCACGCTCTGCGCCACGTCGAACACCGCCATCACGATGTTCCATGTGTTGGTCACGATGACCACCGCGCACGCCGTCTTGAACACCCACTTTGCCAGCATGAACGTGTCCATGTCGTGCATGTTGTTGCGGTCAACGATCATCTGAATCAGTTCCAGCGTCGCCACCAGCGCGAGAATCACGCCCGCAATCGGGAGAATCACATTGTCGCTCAGGTTTCGGATCATGCCGAATACGCCGCCGTTCCACGCCTGCGGCGTTGCGCCTACGTTGTCCGCAATGCCCGCCACCTGTCGATTCACATTGTCAAACAGCCCGGTGAGGTTGCTCATAATGCTGCCGATGAGCAGTTCCTTGAGCCACTCCGTAACCTTATCCCAAAGAAAATTCAAAATAACCACCTCCTCTCACGCCAAATTGCGTAGATGCCCGCCATCCGTCAGCCGCCGAAAAGCCCGGTCAGCAGCGGAATCAGCGTCGTGCCGATCAGGGCGACGCCTGCGCCGGCGACGAATTGTTTTGCGCCCTGCGACTTCGCGCCGGATAGTGATAGGTAATCCTTTGAAATCATCGCCGGATTTTCCCCCACTCTGCACCGAGCGTGCGGCTTTCACCGCACTCGGCGCGCCATCGAATTCAGATGTCAGGGCTTCAAACACAACTTACACACTTCGTTACAGCTTTAAATTCAAAGATTGATGGGCGGCATTTCTGCCAGAACACGAAGCTTGTTTAACTTTGCTAACTGCATTGGTTCAAGATTCAGGAAGTTGAGTAGTCTCTCGATTGTTGGGTTTTGGGATGCGTGGAGAATGGTATGCACATCCTTACATATCAGTATCAGATTTGCATATTCATCGGTTCCGCCTTTGCTGACAGGCACTTTATGGTGACAGTGTATATCATGGGGAGCCATAACTTTTCCCGTGACAGCGCACTTTCCGTATTGTGCCGCATACAACGAAATCCTGTTATCCGCATACTCTATGCTTCTGCCCCTGACCGGATTTCGCATGACCCATAGCATTGTGCCAGTGTCGATTTGCAGATTCTTATGAATCAGTTTCCGACCTTCCGGCGTATACTTGTTAACTGCCTTTCTTTTGTGTTGGGCATTCTTTGGCCTCGCATATCCGATTGGGACGACAGGCCGCTTATGAAGAAATCTAAGCTGTCTGCTTTGCCCATATTTCTGCTTGATAAACCCATCTTTGAGATAACCCGTTTTGGACAAGTCGCCTTTCAGTCTGTTTCGGAGCTGTTTGTTGATATCAAAAGCCAACCTTCCGAAATCGTGTGACGCTTCCGTTGCTATACAGTAGTATTCGTGAAGGCCGGCAACCACAGAGTTGTACTTTTGCAGTTGTATGAACTGTGCATCTTCTGAGGCATGAGCCAGTTTCTTCACTTCTTCCGAAAGCTTTTCATGCGCTTTTTGATATGCTTTGTTGCTCATGTGAGACCGAACAACGTATTTCCTGCCCTTTTTACGAACTTTCAGCTTAAGCCCGAGAAATTCAGAATATTGCCGTTTCAGATTCACGATTTTGGATTTATCAGGACTGATATCCAGCCCTAATCTGTCCTTTAACCACATTTCTGTGGCTTTGTAGGCTCTGACAGCTTCCTCGTGGAATGTACAGAAGATTTTGAAATCATCTGCGTATCTGACTGCATGCATTTCCTTCAGTTTGCTTGTGCGTAACGCCCTATAAGTATGGCTTTTGATTTTCGTGCCCTGCACGTTATTTTTCGTTTTGAACGCTGTTTTTGTGGGCATTTCTTCCCATTGGGAAGCGATCCACCAGTCCAGTTCGTTCAATACGATATTCGCAAGCAACGGCGACAAGATTCCTCCCTGCGGAGTACCCTTTTGGGGGTACACTTTTTCGCCGTTTGGCATAATAATCGGTGCTTTTAGCATTTCTTTGAGAATGCACAGCAGCTTCTTATCTCGGATTCCCAATGCCCATATTTGACGTATCAGTTTGGTGTGGTTGATGTTATCAAAGAACCCCTTTATATCGAGGTCTACAACATGATACAAATGCTGTACCTGTATCAGCCGCATACATTGTGCGATTGCTGTTTCGGCAGAGCGATTCGGACGAAAACCGTTTGAGTTTTCGCTGAACTTTGCTTCGCAAATGGGTTCCATGACCTGCAAAACGCATTGCTGTACAATACGATCTACAATCGTAGGAATCCCCAGTGGACGCATTTTTCCATTGGGCTTTGGAATCTCCACACGCCGGACGGGGCGTGGGTGATAATTGCTGAATTGTTTTCGTATCAGCCGGACATATTCTTCCTCGCTTAATTCCATGAGGTTTTTTATTGTCCGCCTGTCCACACCAGCGGTATTACTGCCGGAATTCATTTTGATTGTCCGATAGGCAAGCTTGATGTTTTCTTCCCTCTCAATGATTTCCATGAGGTGGGTAAAGAGTTTTCCATCTCTGCTTTTGGCGTACAGACCGTCAAAAACGATTTCCATATCGTAATACTCAGAGTTGCGGATTTTTCTTTTCTTCCGTTTTCTTTCCTGCTGCTCCGAAGTCAACACAGGCACCCTCTCCTTTCGGTTTGGATTTTCTTTGTCATACTCGAAGCTGTGTTTGTTGTGTCTTGTTTTTCTTTTCTGAATTCGACTTGTGGCCGTCCCTCCACCGCTTACTTATTCACGGCTTCACAGGTACCATGCCACTACTCTCACTGGGATAAAGAATGGTTATTGCCTTCTCACGAAGGTATTTCCATCCAACACTTCACAGGCTGCAACTGCCTCCGTGTTCCCAGCTTTCCACGTTCCGATATTCCTATCATGGGACACCTTTAGGTCTTTCCTCTAAGCCTGTATCTGGTCATTGGTGACCGTACCGCCTGTAACGATACATGGACTTTCATAACAACCAATTTTACTCATCCACAGACACCACCGTGTAAGGTGTACTGCCTTTCGACAGTATCAGCGTTTAGACTTGTACATTCGGAAATTTGTCAGTATTTTCATACATTCTAACCATGGGCATCCGAACCCCGGCATATAGGCAGCACCATCCACCGCTGGACAGATTTCGTGTTCGGTCTGAAAACCGGATTTACGGCTGCTCTCTGCCGACTTCACCGAGCTCTATAACATTGGGGGAAATCCGTTGCATGGACTTCCTGCCATTCGGAGTATTAGGCGGGCGCTTCAAGGCGTTATCCTTTCATTTCACCTATCGGAATATCAGTTCTCCAAAGTTTTGGGCTACATGCCCTTCGACTTTGTGCGTAAGCTTTTCACTTACGAACGTGTCGCACGGTTGTCCCCACCGTAACCTTCCAGCAGGTTAATACCGCCCCAGATAGACAGAATCGCGCCGATAGCGACGACGAGGGATTGAAGCACCGTGACCGCCTGATTGAAAAAAGCCATTCTTTTTTGAGCCGGATATCGGGTTTATCGCGCAAAACCGGATGAAAAAAGCGCCTGCATCCTCCCGCAAGCGCGCTCCCGTCCGGCTTTCTCCTTTTTCATATTTTGTTTTCCGGTTCTGCGCACAAGGCATGCCGGGGCGGAGAACGCCCACGCATCATGCCGCGCAGCATAATTGGTTCCTTTCACATTTTCCTCCTGTTATTCGAGGGACAATTCATCCCCATTTTCCTCTGCGTCCACCTCATACACATCCGTCACCGTATTCGCCTTGACCTTCATTTTCCTTCGGATAAACCGCTCCACGTCAAAGGCGTTCTTCGGGTCTGCATCGGACAGATATTTGTAATGCGGATGCTTTGTAATGTCATACTTGCTCGACAGAAACGGGCGCACGCCGCGAAGCTGCAAGATGCACTTGCCGCCGTCCAGCACTTCAAGCTCATCCACGGACAACAAGCTTTTACCGAGCTTCTGGTAATTCAGGCTGTGCGACATTTCGCGTCCCCTCGATTCGCCTGTGTTGTAGGTGTCGATGGTCTCGCGCCCCAGCGCTTCGGACAGGGCTTTGAGCGTCGTCGGCTCTTTGCCGCCGAGAAATAGGCTCGCGTCACAGTTGCCGATGACGGTTTCCGCATTGTCCTTGTACAATGCCTTGAGCTGGCTCTGCGTCTGCAAAATCAGACACGCGGAGATTTCTCGGCTGCGAATCGTCGCCATCAGCTTTTCGAGTTTCGGAATCTGTCCGATATTGGCGCACTCGTCGATCAGACAACGCACATGTACGGGCAATCGCCCACCGTACACATCGTCCGCCTTATCGCACAGGAGGTTGAAAAGCTGGGTATAACACATGGCAATCAGGAAATTGAAGCTGTCGTCCGTATCGCTCATAATGAGGAACAGCGCCGTCTTCTGGTCGCCCAGCGTATCCAGCTCCAACTCGTCATACGCCGTCAGCTCGCGCAGTTCGGCGATATCGAACACCGCCAGCCGCGCGCCGCAGGAAATCAGGATGCTTTTCGTTGTTTTTGCCGCCGCCAGCTTGAACTTCTTATACTGCCGCACAGCGAAGCAATCCGGCTTTTCCCGCTCCAAATCCTCAAACATCAGGTCAATGGGATTCCGGAAATCCTCGTTATCCTCGCGCGTCTGCATACTGCCGATCATATCAATCAGCGTCGCAAAGTTGCGATCTTCCTCCAACGCTTCCTGCCACAGATAGCCGATCAGCGCCGTGTAGAGCAGCACTTCCGATTTCTCCCAAAATGGATCGCCGCCTTTTCCTTCGCCGCGCGTATTGGCAATCAGGCAATTTACCAGTTTCAAGATATCCTTTTCGCTATGGATATACGCCAGCGGATTATAGTGCATGCTCTTGGCAAAGTTGATCGTGTTCATCACCTTAATGCGGTAGCCGAAATGCCGCAGCATCCTGCCGCTCTCGACGATCAGGCTGCCTTTCGGGTCGGTCACAACGAACGAACAGGGATATTTGTCTGACACACATTGCATGAGATTTGGTTTGACGAAGAATCTCGTCTTGCCGCTGCCCGAACCGCCGACCACCAGCACGTTTTTGTTTCGCGCCGTTCGAGGGTCTTTGGGGCGGCTGTTCATCGTCAGCCGCTCGGTCTGCGTCAGGATGATGTTATTGGCAAATGCGGGATCGACATAAGGCTCGATGTCCTTCGCCGTTCCCCAGTGCGCCGAACCGTACTCGACATTGTGCCGAAACTTCTTTGCGTTTTTACCTTTCACATAAACCGCCGCATAAAACGCCGCCGCTATCGCCATGCCTGCCAGCACATCCTGCGGATAAAAACTCGGCAGCGGCGACGCGAGCGCCTGCATGAAGCCGTCGCCCCAATGTAGAAACTTCTCGGCGAACGCTGTTCCCCCCGCCAGCCGCCACGCCTGACCGATTTTCGTTCCGTACAGCGCAATGCAGACATATGGCATCGTGCGCAGCACAATCTTTTTGATGTTCATCGGCTCTGCTCCCGCTGCTTTTTATGCGTGACGACCCGCTCAATCGGCGCGCGCAGTTTCTCCCGCAGTTTGGAATGTTCTTTGCCGCGCATTTTCTGACCGGTATATTCGGACAGCGCCGCATTGAGCGCGTCCGCATCCCGCGCCTTGAAGAAAATCAGGAACCTGGGCGAATCGCCTTTCACCTTCTTCACCGCATAATCCACGCCGTATTTGCGCGCCACGCGCTCAAAGGCTTTGATATCCTCGCCGCCCAGTTCCACGTTGCTCACGCCCTGATTCTGTCCGACCAGCTTTTTGACCGATTGCCTGCCCACATAGCGCACACCCGTCTGCGCATCGTGCTTCTTCTCTTTCTTGTGCGCCACATACTTGGCGATTGCCGTGCGAAACAGGCGTGCGGTCATCTTCGCCGCGTTGACCGTCAGGGTCAGGCTTTTCTGCTCGACCTCCTCCTGCAAGGTTCATCCCCTCCTTACTGATCCCGCCTGTGGATGATTTCGGCAAACATAAACACCGCGCCAAGCGCCATCGAAATCAGCCCGTAAAGCATCATCGGCGTAACGGGAACATCCACACCCGTCTGAATCTCGTCCTTGGGACGCTCCTCCTCCGGGAAATTGACGAGCCTGAACAGCTCATCCGGCACGATGTAGTTTTCGTCGATCACCACGCGGATGGTTTCATCCGTCAGGCGATAGCCCGCCTGCGTTTCGATTTCGCGGATGACGTACACGCCGGGCTTGAGGTCGTCCGCACGGACAACGCCATTCTCGCCGGACGCCAGCTCGCGCAGCACATTTCCATCCTCATCTTCCAGCGCAAACCTCACGCCCTCCATCGGGCATCCGTCCTCATCCACCTTGATGAACTCGTAATGATTCGGGATATCTGTCAGCAGCAGCACGTTCGGCGCCTTCCAGTCCTCGTCCACATGAATCAACACGTCCTCCATGCGGTTAAAGCCCTCCGGCGCAACGGTTTCGCGGATAATCCAGTCGCCGTAACCAAAACCCGTCAGATAGAACTCGCCTTTTTCGTCGCTTGCCGCCACATCCACGATTTCACCCGTATCGGCGTTGATCAGGCTGAACGCCGCGCCCGTCAGCACCTGCCCCGCCGTATCGACCTTCAAGCCGCGAATCTTCTGCCGCTCGTTGGTGACGGTCGCAATCGGCTCTTTCGGGTTGACGAACGTGCTGTCCACCGTGAGCCTGATTTCCGTATCCGCCTTGAGATAGCCGGGGAGCGCCTGCGTTTCGATGAGCGTATACGTTCCGAACGGGACTTTTTCAAACGCCGCCACGCCTTTTGCGTCTGTTTTGGCGGTCATCATCAGCATCCCATCCGCCTTTTTCAGCCCGAACATCACGCCCGCAAGCGTCTTGCCGCTTTCATCCACCTTGCGCAGCGAAAAGCGCGTGTAGTCGTCGCGAATCGTCGTGTCGCCCGTGACGTTTCCATCCGCATCGACGGTAAACCGCATCTCCGCTTCATTCAGCGCATAGCCGTCCGGGGCATATACTTCTTTGAACGTGTACGTTCCCGGCGTGACGGGAATCTGCGGAATCTGCCCGTTTGCGTCGGTCGTTTCGCGATAAATAACCTTTCCCTGTTCGTCTTTGACCTCGATGGTCGCGCCCGGCAGCGTCTTTTGCCCGGTGACGTCCGTCTTGGTCAGCGTCACGCGGGTATAAACCAGCTCGTCATGCACGATTTCAGGCAGGCTCACGCGAATCACGCCGCCGCTCTGCGCTTCCGGCTCAAGCGTCACGGCAAACTTCGCCGGATTGAGCTTCCACCCGTCCGGCGCGGAAAGCTCTTTGACGTAATACACGCCATGCGGGAAGTTTCCGACAAACGCCAGTTTGCCTTCCGCATCCGTCGCACCCGTCGCCACAAGCGTATCCGCCAGCAGCGTCACCTCGCCGACGTGCATATCTGCGTCGGCAAACAGACCGAACACAAAGCCCTCGCCGGGGGTATTCACAAGCGCCTGCCGCACATGATCGCCATCCATGATGATTTCCAGATCCTCCTTTTCCTTCTCCAGCGTGATTTCCGCGGACAGGTAAGCGTTGCCCAGCGTCACGTTCGTTTCGACCACCGCCGTGTGGTCGTTTTCATAGCGCAGCTCGACCCCATGCGGCGCGCCGTCCAGCAGATATCCTTCCGGCGCGCTCACCTCGACCAGCTCATACCGTCCCAGCGGAAGCTCCTTCGACGCATCCTTTCCCGCTTCCGTCGTCGTGATCGTGTCCGCCACGTCGCCCGCATGAAACCAGAGCGTCCCGTCTTTTCCGACGATATCCTCCGCCGCGCGCAGCTCAAAGACCGCGCCCGCAAGATACCCTTCCTCATACACGGGCTGATGCACGATGTTACCGAAAGCGTCCACCTGCTCCGCCAGACGCACAAGCCGCAAGCCCTTCTTCTCGACCATCGCCCTGCCCATGACGGGTTCATTCGGGATTTCGATATCCAGCGTGTACGCTTCGCCGGGCGCGTCGCCCGTTTCGCCCACGAACACGCCGAGCCGTTCCGTGCGGATGAGGTACCCCTGCGGCGCATGCACTTCTTCAATGAAATACATGCCGCGCGTCACCGTTTCCGGCAACGTCACCTCGCCGTTGTCATCGGTGTAGAAGGTGTCGATCTCCCTGCGCGTCGGATAGCTCACCGTCTGCGTTACCACGTTTCCGTCGCTGTCCAGCAGCTTGAACGCCGTGTTCGCCAGCCTGACGATTTTGCCCGTTTTTGCATCCGTCTTGATGAGCTTGAGCCGATACCGAATCGCCTGATTGTTGATCGTCAGAATCGGCGGGTTGGCAACGTCCTCGTCGCCGCGAATGAAGATTTCCACGGGGCTTTTGAGCGCGTGTCCCGCTTTGCCCTTCACCTGCTTCAAGACGTATAAGCCATACGGAAGCAGCGTGGTTTTGGCATAGCCGTACCTGTTGGTCACGAGATAATCCCGTTCAAATTCACGCGCATTGCCATAGCTTCCGGCTTTCTTGAGGTACAGCTCAAACTCCGCGCCCTCCTCCGGCGTTTCAATCAAGCCAGCATCATCGTGAATCTCGTTGTCGCCGAGGAATTTCACGATGGCGTACATCCCCTGCCTGATGATGTTGAGCTTCAATCCCTCATACGTCACAACAGCCGTTTCGGACTGGCTC
>ULVI01032894.1_pt1 | contig 32136 bp, 30 predicted proteins | sample 1959331 | NCBI WGS metagenome assembly ULVI01 (sample SAMEA4835782, study PRJEB28245) | human gut metagenome | biome: gut microbiome; material: fecal sample | place: Denmark | collected 2008 | reverse complement strand
CAATAGGGAATCTTAAAAACATATATAACTCATTATATATAAATATATTCTTCCAAAATAGGAACATATTTTTTTATAATTTTGTCTTTATAATTTTCAGGGACATGTCAAATAAGTATTTTTTCTTTAATGATTACTATTGACACCGGATTTGCAATCCGCTATTCACCTCCTAGCCTTTATGTACATGCGTATCTGCAAACCTGTCATCAGTAGCCTGTTCGCCGGGATAGCGCTTGTCATTCTCAGCCCGCTGCTGCTAACGATATCTGTGCTTCTTCTTTTATTCACGCGAAAATCCCCCTTCTTTCTTCAAACGCGCGTTGGATATCAGGGAAAATTGTTCAAAATCATCAAATTCAAAACGATGACGGATGAGCGTGACGAACAGGGGCGCCTCCTCCCGGACAACCAGAGACTGTTCCCTCTCGGCAACTTCCTCCGCACCAATTCGCTGGATGAGCTTCCCCAACTGATCAATATCCTGAAAGGGGACATGGTCATCGTAGGCCCCCGCCCCTGGATTCCCTCCCAGATGGAAGCCCTTCCTCCCCTTTATTGCCGCCAGCGCTGTTCCGTCCGGCCAGGCATCACCGGCATGGCTCAGGTCCACGGCCGCAACGGCATTCCCTTCGGGCGCCGCCTGTGCTACGACGTGCTTTACGTGCGCCGCGTTTCCTTCCCGCTGGATGTTTCCCTGGTCTTCCGGACAGCCCGGAAAGTCCTGGTCCGGGAAGGCATCCAGCAATGCCATGAAGCCTTCCAGAACAAACTGGGGAAAAGCCTTCTGCAGAACGATCTTTCCCTACCCTCTTCCACGGAGGCGACAAGATCCTTTTAACCTCTCCACCATCCCCTTCCCTCTATTTTCCTATTATCATTCTTATTATTACTTCAACTAATGAACAAACACCATCTCCTCAGCAAAGCTCTCCTGTGTTCCGCAGCCCTGGCGGGAGCCAGCCTCCTTCCTTCCTGCGTCAGCCCCAAGGAAGTACTTTATATTCAAGACGTTTCCGACAACTCCAGGGAACGAATCAAGGCAAACTACCAGACGACCATCCAGAAGGATGACCAGCTTTACATTGCGGTAAGCAGCAAGCAGCCGGAACTCACCGCGCCCTTCGCCATGTCCGAGATCGGCGCCACCAACAGTAACAATAACAACAAGCCGAAAGGGTACCTGGTGGACGCTCAGGGCTACATTGTTCTGCCCGTCATCGGCAAGATAAAGGCCGCGGGAAAGACCTGCTCCCAGTTGGCAACCGACATTGCCGCGACTCTCAAGAATAACGACTACATCCGGGACGCCTCCGTCAATGTGCAGATCATGAATTTCAAATTCTCCGTGCTGGGGGAAGTCAACGCCCCCGGAACCTACACCATTGAAGGTCAGCGCCTGACGATTCTGGAGGCCATCAGCCGGGCAGGAGACCTGAACATTGACGGCAACCGGGACGTCACGCTGATTCGAGAAACCAACGGAACCCGCCAGATCGCCAGCATCGACTTGCGCAGCAAGGATCTGTTCACCTCTCCCTATTACTACATCCAGCAGAACGACATCATCTATGTGACCCCTTCGGAACGCAAGGTGAATACGCGCAGCGACGCCGCCCAGTGGTACGGCTGGGGGCTTTCCGGACTTGGCGTCACTCTGGCCGTGATCGCTTTATGCTTATAATGAACCCCAACCTGCTCTCTCTTTAAAGCCGATTATACCGGGAATAGAAATAAGGGGAACAGTCCGGTTCAATCGGGCCAATGCCCCCAATTTCCCGTATTCTCTCCCAACATTTTTTACCCTCTCTCCCTTATGGTAAACCGTCCCGCTCCCTCGCCCCCCGTTATGGAGGAGGAAGAATCAAATCTTTCCCTGGATCTAGCCCTCGCCATCCTGCGCCGTTACTGGTTCATTATCATTTTGGCTGCTGTGGCAGGAGGGATGCTGGCCTTTTATCTGGCGGGAAGGCAAAACTACGTTTACCAGAAAACGGCCAGCATCATCATGCGGGATGCAAAATCGGGAACGGATGTTTCCTCTGACCGGATCATGTCAGAGCTGGGCATTGATTCCGGCGCCGCCAATCTGGCCAATGAAAGTTTCATCCTCAAATCCACCGCCGTCATGAAAAAAGTGGTGGAGGATCTCAAACTCAACACTTCCTACTGGCAGCCGCAAGATTTCCGGAAAATAGAGCTTTACAACCACAGCCCCATCCTGACCGTCTTTGAAGAAATTGGAGAACAGCGCTCCTGCTCCTTCACCATCACTCCGCGGGGAGAACAAAACTTCATTCTGGCCTATACCACCAGTCAGAAAAAGACAACAACTTTAGAAGGAACGTACGGACAATCCATCGCCCTTCCCTTCGCCACCGTCTCCATCCATCCTACCTCCCTGATGAACGAGGAATGGGACGGCAAACCTATCATCATTAACCATCTTACCGTTCTGGAAACTGCCCATGGCCTTTTAAAAGACTTCTCCGTCACCAGACCGGATATCAAGGAATCCAGCCTGCTGGAAATGACGCTTACGGCAAATAATCCGCAGAAAGCTGCCGACGTCCTCAACCAGCTGATCGCCGTTTACAACCAGGTTTCCATTGATGAAAAAAAACTGGCTGCCCAAAAGACGAAGAAATTCATTGAAGAGCGCCTGGAGGAACTGGAAAAAAGCCTGAACAAGACAGGCAAGGAACTTACGGATTTTAAGACAAAAAACGATATCGCCGGAAACGCGGAAACCACTATAAGCGCGGACTTCAGTTCAGCCCAGGCGCTGGAAAAGGAAATTTTTGATTTGGAAACCCAGATCAAGCTGGCATCTACCCTGGCAGACAACCTGAAGGAGACCGTCCGCAACGATGGACTCATCTCCGTGGATACCGGACTTGCGGACAACGGCATTTCCCGCCAGATAGAAGGCTACAACGAAGCCTTTCTGGAATATCAGAAAATAGCTGGCAGTGCGGGCTCCCAAAACCCCATCGCCGTAGGACTGCGGAAACGGATGGATTCCACCCTCACCGCCGCCAATAAAGCCCTGGCCAACTACCGCAGCAATCAAAACCTTAAACTTGAAGAGCTCAAGAAAAAATGCGCGGCTCTTTCGGAACGCCTGGCCAATACGGCTACCAAGGAACAGGAATTTACCCCCCTGATCCGGGAACACAAAATCAAGGAAGAACTTTACCTGAACCTGCTGAGCAAGGAACAGGAAAACGCCATGGCTCTGGCAGCCGCAGAATCCAGCGCCAGAGTGCTGGAAACCGCCCACGGGCCGGATCTCCCCATCGCCCCTAAAACGGAACAATACATCGCGGCCGGCACCCTTGGCGGCGCAGCTCTGTGCTTTTTTGCCTTCCTGGGCCTGGGCATGCTGAACAACAAGGTGAAAAACAAGCATGACCTGACAGGCCAAACCAGACAGCCCATCATCGCGGAACTGCCCCGGATGAGCAAAAAAGAGCGCAGAAATACCGCGCTCTTCATTAAAGGGGAACAATCTGTCATGGCGGAATGCTTCCATATCTTGCGCAACAACGTAGATTCCCTTCTTCCCCGTCCCGATGAAGGGGGGCATGTGATTATGCTCACTTCCACCACCCCGGGAGAAGGTAAAACCTTCACTTCCGCCAACCTGGCGGCAAGTTTTGCCAAAGCCGGAAGAAAAGTCCTGCTCATTGACGGGGACTTGCGCAAATCCTCACTCACCCTCCAGATGGGCGGCCATGGCCGCCGCGGACTCACCTCCATTCTGCTCAACCAAGTGGACGATCCTTTCCATATCATCCGTCAGGCCGGAGAGAACAACACCCCATTCGACTTCCTGGGCACGGGCCCCGCGGCCCCCAACCCCGTCACCCTGCTTAGCCAGCCTCTCCTGGCACAGATATTGGAATGTTTCAGAAAAAAATACGATGCCGTCATCATTGACACCCCGCCTTACGGCATCCTGGCAGATACAGCCATCCTTGCGGCTTTAAGCGATATCTCCCTGTATCTCATCCGCAGCGGAATGATAGACAAACGGTATTTCACCCAAATACAAAAACTGGCGGATAGCGGCAAACTACCGAATCTGGCTTACATCATCAATGCCGTGGACTTCAAATCCTCAAGCCACAGTTATTACGGTTACAACTACGGTTACCGGTACAGCTATGGCTCCGACAAGAAAACCGCCGGGAAAAACTAGCAATCCTCCCCATGGCACTCCACCTGTGAAACCATGTTCCGCAACCTGTTTACCCCCAGGCATACGACCTCCAGCCTCTTCCCGGACGGCATGGACATGCATACCCATATCCTGTGGGGAGTAGACGACGGAGCATCCTCCCTGCAGGAAAGCCTGGGCATCATACGGCGTCTTAAATTCTTCGGACTGAAAGGGGCCTACTGTACTCCCCACATCAAGGCCTGTTATCCGGAAAACACGCCGGACTTCCTCCGCCGCCGCTTCGAACAACTGCTGGCCTCCGTTACAAACGAACAATTTGAACTCAAACTGGCCGCCGAATACATGCTGGACGATCGGTTTGAGGAACAAATCAGCCGATATGCCCCGCTCACGTATGACGGCACTCACCTGCTTGTAGAACTGCCTCAGCACTATCTCCCCGGCACATGGAAAGACATGTTCACAGCCATCCGGGACAAAGGATATGCCCCGGTGCTGGCTCATCCGGAACGCTACGGGCGCCTCCTTCAGCAGGAAGAACTCCTGGACCTTGCACAAAAGGAAAAAGTCAAATTTCAAGGCAATGTGGGCTCCCTTGGCGGTCTTTACGGCAAATCCGCCGCCGCCAGGGCAAAAGACCTCTTCTCCGCCGGGTTTTACTCCTGGTGGGGAACCGACAGTCACAGCGCTGCCATGGCCGACCGTATGCCCCTGAAAACCTAATACCTTCTTACCCATCACCTCTCCCGTACCAAATCCCATGCCCCGCCCTGCAACTAACGCCTCTTCAGGCAAACCGCTGCCCACCGGCTTTTACGGCCGCTGTGGCAAACGCGCCCTGGACTTCACGGTCGCGCTGCTGAGCCTGGTGTGCCTATTTCCGTTATTCGCCATGTTGGCCGTCCTGCTGGTCGTCATTCAACGAACGCCGCCCTTTTTCCTGCAAAAGCGCATCGGGCGCGGCCTCAAACCCTTTTATATCATCAAATTCAAAACCATGAAAGACACCAGGGACGCGGAGGGACGCCTGCTGCCGGACGAACAACGCACCACCCTTCTGGGCTCCCTGCTGCGCCGCACTTCCCTGGATGAACTGCCGGAACTCGTCAATGTCCTGCTGGGCCACATGAGCTTCATCGGACCCCGCCCGTGGATTCCGGAGCAAATGGCCATCTTTACTCCCTCCACCCGGAAAAAAAGAATGACCCTGCACCCAGGCATCACGGGACTGGCCCAGATCCATGGCCGCAACAACCTCACCTTCCGCCAGCGGGTGTGCTACGACCTGCGCTACAAACGCCACCTCTCCTTCCGGTATGACCTGACCATCCTTCTTTATACCTTCTACAAGGTCATCAAAGAGGAAGGCATTCACCAGCGCCCGGACGCCCTGGGCAAACCCGCCCGTACCGTAACGCCCAAAGACCCGCAGACCAGGGGGCTGCGGGGGAACAGTGGATTTTATAATGGGAGCCATCAAACGGAGACCCTTTAACGTGATTTTCCCAAAATGAAGATTTCAGTCATTACGGTTTGTTACAACAGCGTGACAACACTGCAAGACACACTGGAGAGCGTTCTGCGACAAACCTGCCCGGACCTGGAATACATTGTGGTGGACGGGGCCAGCAAGGATGGGACGAGAGAGCTCATTGAAAAATATGTTCCCAAATTTTCCGGCCGCATGAAATGGATATCCGAACCGGACAAGGGAATTTACGATGCCATGAACAAAGGCATCCGCATGGCGACGGGAGATGTGATCGGCTTCCTCAATTCGGATGACTACTATTATGATTCAAATGTCGTTCAGGATATCATAGCTGCCTTTGAAAAGAACCCCGAGGCCGATGCCATTCACGGCAACCTGAATTACATCAATGCTCAGGGGAAAATCGTCAGAACGTGGATAGGTTCTCCATATAAACAAGGAGCTTTCCAGCGCGGTTGGATGGCCGCCCATCCCACCTTTTACTGCCGTCACGAGTGTTTTAAGCGTTACGGTTCCTTTGATCTCACCATTAGTTCCGCAGCGGATTTTGAACTCATGCTACGCTTCATTGAGAAACACCATATCTCTACTTATTATATAAACCGCTTTTTCATCTGCATGCGTACCGGCGGATCATCCACCTCTGGAATTCGCGCCATCCTGCGTAATGGAAGTCAGAATAAAGTGGCATTCCGTAAAAATGGAATTAACTGCCCCTGGCATTATGTAGTGTCTCGTTTTAGAGATAAATTTATGCAAATACAAAAAATAAACTATAAATTATAGAAAATAAGAAATAAAAGGATATATCTATTTTAAAGAATTTTTTCTCTACTAAAAACTGCTCCAGTCTTCAGAACATGAACAGTAAAAAATATCCGATGACATAATTAAATTAAAATCTGCCGAAATAAAATACTCAAAAAGTTAAAATATTATGATCAGAAAACGTGTAGTTGTACATAGTGCTTTTTGGGTAGCCATACAGCAGTATTCTACACAAGGTATTCAATTCATAACGAGCATAATCATGGCACGGATGCTTTTGCCTAGTGATTATGGTGTGCTGGCCATGATTTTTATTTTCAATGATTTTGCGACCATGTTTGTCGATATGGGATTTTCCAATGCTCTTGTTCGTAAGCAAGACTGTACGGCAATTGATTATTCGACCGTATTTTTTACCAACATTGCAATTAGTTTACTTCTTTATGGATTGATATTTGTCGGAGCCCCTGTCATTGCGGATTTTTATGACCAATCTTTGTTGCTTCAAATTGTCCGTATTACGGGACTAACATTTATCATCAATGCTCTATATTCGATATACAGTGTACAATTAACGAAAAATTTGTTCTTCAATATAAAGGCCAGAATTTCAATAATTTCCACAATTTTATCTGCTGCTGTCGGAATATTTCTGGCTTATTATGGTTTTGGCGTATGGGCGCTGGTATACCAAATGCTAACAGTTTCAATTATTACTGGTTTATTACACATATACTATGTCAGATGGCGTCCCGTATGGAAATATTCAAAATCGGTATTTAAGGAGTTATTCGAATTTGGAGGCAATGTGTTGAGTGCTAATTTGTTGTTTGTCGCCTATCAGAATGCTTATAATATTACAATTGGACGCTTCTTCCATGCGTCAGATCTTGGCTTTTTTACGAGAGCTGACGGATATTCAAAATTAATTCCTCTCAATATAAGTACAGTACTTATGAAAGTAATGTTTCCTGTAATTTCAAAAATTCAGAATGACGAGCAGAAACTAAAGAGCCTAAATAAAAAAGTTATAGAAATTACATCATTTTTCATATTCCCTGCCAGCTTGTTGCTGGCAGGCATGGCTACTCCGTTAATATCGGTTATGCTTACTGACAAATGGTTACCTTGTGTTCCCTATTTGCAAATTCTGTCAATTTCGATCATGTTTGAACATATTTGTTGGATTAATTGGGATTTTATACTTATCAAGGGATTATCCAACATTGTGCTTCGTAATCGAATAATAACCTGTTTGTTTTCGCTTGCCGCCTTGTTGATTGCTTTGCCGTTTGGGTTAACATGGGTTGCCGTGGCCAAGGGAACAGGCACTTTGTTTACTGTTGTAGTAAGCATCTATTATATGAAAAGGATCTATACCATTTCCATCAGAGACTTATTCAAAAAATTACTCAAAATAGCCTTTGCTTCCATCTTGATAGGATTTTTGGCCTATGGTGCGTTTTTCTATATGCAAAACACTTTAATTAATTTGTGTATTATTGGAATATGTTGCATAACAGCATACTTGGCCATGGCCATGATATTATTTAAGGACACATTATATACAACTGCAAATTTACTTAAGCGTGATGAATATTCCCAAGGTTAGCATAATCATGCCCGTATATGGGGTGGAGGAATATATTGGCGTATGTGTCGATTCAATACTAACGCAAACATATGATAACATAGAAGTACTGGTCATTGATGACTGTTCGCAGGATAACTCCATTAGTATATTAAATGAACATGTTGCTCAAAGCGGCAGAGCCTTCTCGTGGAAAATAATCAAGCAACAAGAAAATGGTGGACTGTCTGCTGCTCGTAATGCAGGGATCAGGGAAGCATCCGGGAAATATATCTTCTTTTTGGATAGCGACGATAAACTAATGCCCAATTGCATAAAAGATTTGGTTACAGAAGCCGAGCTGTCCCATTCTGATGTAACAACAGGAAACCGAATCTCTCTTGATTGGCATACAGGTAAGAAGTACAGGATGATAGAAAATGATTACGTGCCCGCTCGAACAAACTCTTTGAAGGAGTTAATGAAAATTCAACTGCATGGCACAGTATGGAACAAACTAATAAAAAGAGATTTTATTCTCAAACACAATCTCTTTTTTAAAACTGGGATCGTTTATGAAGACGACTTGTGGATGTACTACCTTTTAAGCTGCGAACCAAGCTTTAGTTTTGTTAGTCCTGTTACGTATGTATACCATGTACGCGCCAATTCCACTATTCAAACTTTTTCCGAACAACATATTCTTTCCAAGATTATTATTGCAGCCGATGCTATAAAACATTTCCCTAGTATTTCACCTTCGGCTCAAAAAGTAGCTGTCCATTCAGCTGAACGTTTCCGGCAAGGAGCTTTGATGGAATTTGTTAAACATTTTAAAGATTATTCTGTTTTTTCAAAAGCTTATAAGCTCCTAAGATACCTACATATTCCCGCTAAGGATTTTTTTTCAAGTCCCTATTGTTCCATAGCTTCTAAGTTGAGATTTATGAATAATTATATTCCTCCTGCTATTGGATGTTTAATGAATTTTATTTCTATTAAATATATTTTAAAAAAAAGTCCTTATAAGCTAACTTATCTTATTACAAACCAGCAAATGGTATTAAGTAAAGAGTTTTGGAAGCATGTTGAGCACTGTTGCGCGTATGAAAATAGTAAACAAAATAAAAAGGCTTTTCCGTTCTTTTGCAAACGATATTAAAATAATGTCAGGGCGCTACATTGCAGTGGCAATATCGGGAAGCAAGGGATATGATGGAAAATTGATTCATCAAAACTGGGGTGATGACATTAATTACTATTTTGTAAAAGAACTCTCTGAAAAGGATATAGTACTTTTGAATGATACGATTTTCTCCAAGAGATGGGCCAAAAATTATTTGATTATTGGTTCAACAATCGGAATGGAAGGGAATACTTCAACGATTGTATGGGGAGCAGGGCTGATTTCGGAAAATGCCTGTCAAGATTTACAAATAAAGAAATTTTATGCGGTCAGAGGGCCGAAAACGCGCGACACTCTAACTGAACATGGATTTGAGTGTCCAGATGTCTATGGAGATCCCGCGTTACTACTTCCTCTTTATTATCGCCCCGATATGAAAAAAAAATACCGGATAGGGATTATTCCTCACTATGTGGATACTTGTATCTTTGAACATTCTAAAAATGACAATAGAGGGGTTCTTGTCATTAGTCCCAGAGGGTACAATGATTGGCACGAGTTTATAGATCAGATAGTTTCTTGTGAATCCATCGTTTCCTCATCCTTGCATGGGTTAATCATCGCAGAAGCTTATGGCATTAAATCAAAATGGATGGAGATTGTCGGCTCTGAAATGAGGGATAGATTTAAATATGACGACTTTTATTTTTCAATTGGAAAAAATGATGAAAATCCCATTTATGTGGACGAAAATTTCAGAGTTGAAGAATTAGTTGCCGCAACGCAGAAATGGTATCCGGGCAATATCGATTTGAGTAAGCTGGTTAATAATTGTCCATTCGCAATCAAGCCAGCTGTATTTGAAAATAATATTTTAAAGGAAAAATGAAAAAGATAGTTATTTCTGGCCTCTCTTTACTTGATCAACAAGTCACTATACAACTGAATATTGATGGAGTTGACGAAGTAATATATACACGCCTTTCGCAAAATATTGTACCTTATGCAACCCTAGATAGAATTGATTCTGTGGTAATGGGATTGATTCTTTTTGCTATTAAGAACGGCTATGATTTTGATTCTGCAATTCCTATTACAGATGAATTATATTATAATCTTACCAATCATTTGATCGAGGCAATAGCCAGTACGGAAAACCTCCATAGGCCAAAAATTCGTGCTCCCAAAATAAGGGCATGTGATAAAAAGGCTCACATTGTTTCAACTGGTGTTTCATGCGGAGTTGACAGCCTGTATACGATATGCTTCCATAAAGCAAATATTCCACCGTCGCATCAACTCACCCATCTCTCTTTTTTCAATGTAGGTTCTCACCATACTGGACAGAGGGAAGAAAAATCAAGAAGACTCTTTGAGGAACGCAGGAAGCATGTAAAAAGCTATTGTGAAAAAGCCGCGTTTGAATTAATAGAAATTGAGTCGAATCTTTATACCATTCTTGATAAATACGATGGAGGGTATTCTCATATAGAATACCATACTTACATGACTCTATTTTGTATATTGCTCATACAAAAAGGGGTTAGTAAATACTACTATTCCTCAGGTCATACGTATGCTCATTTTGACTGTAAATACCGGAAAAACAGGAATTTTGATAGTGCTTCTTACGATTTGCTTACTTTATGTGTAGCAACTTCATCAAATATAAGTTTTTCTTCATTTGGGGCTACTGTTACAAGATTGAAAAAGATCGAATTTGTTAGCAAGCATCCATTAGAGGCGGCACATCTCAATGTTTGCGTGTTATCCCCACACAATGAAGGAACTTGCTTTAAATGCCGAAGAACCCTTCTTGAGATCGACTTTCTTGGAATGTTGGAGAACTTCAAAGATGCTTTTGATATCAAACAGTATATGGAAAATCGAAATGATTATTTAGAATACCTCTACCTCGGAGTTCTGAGAAAAGATCCTTTTTGCGAAGATATAATTTCAAGATTCGAGAGTGAAATAGGATGTATTTTCAAAATGAAAGTTGTCTGCAAAAAATTATTTTCAATTTGCAAAAATAAAATTTTAAAATGAGCAGACCACTTAATGAATATGATTATCTGAAAGTTATTGCTACAATACTGGTAGTTATAGGGCACTCCACCATCCTTTACAACAGCAGTACCCATCCTGAACAGGATACCAGTATTCCGCAGTTAATAACTTTCGGGATATATCTTTTCCACATGCCATTATTTATGGCGTTGAGTGGAGCTATATATGAAGTGGGGAAACAAAGGGGAAAATACTTGGACTTCTCATCATTTGCCTTTGATAAAGTAAAAAGACTTCTAATCCCTTACCTCTTTGTCGGTCTATGTTTCTTAATCCCTGCTACAATTTTCTGGTCAACATCAAATCAGGATCCCTTATCGGTTAATAAATTACTATTGGGGCATGGATGCCGACATTTATGGTATTTACTGTCATTATTTGAAATATTCATCTTCCATTGGATAGCCAAAAAAGCAGGCCTGCAAAACTTTATACTTTTATTCGGAGCCATACTTTTATCGATCTTATTTTCATTATTTGGACATTGTGATTTATGGTGCCTGAATACGGCAATCTATTACTATCCTTTCTTTCTAATCGGCGCAATTATCAGCAAAATTAACAAGACAAACATTCTGTACATAGGCATTATAGGAGCACTTATAATGGGTTGCACGATAAAGTTGACGCATGTATATATAGTTGATATAATGGCAAGCATACTTCTGCAATCCTGTTTGGTTATCACTTTGATTCAAACTATTCGTATACTTCACCATATCTTGTTTAAGGAAAATGAGTTAGTAAAATTTTTACTGAAATACAGTTTCTCCATATATCTATTTCATGTGATTGTTATTTATGCAGTTCATGCATATTTTGATTTATCGTACTACTATGTAATACCGATTATGATTCTAGCCGGAATTGTTATTTCTGTTCTTATTTCCTACTTTATTAAACAGCTCAATGGACACATTCTTATCGGAGAAAAAAAGACAAGCTAAACAACTTGATTTTCTAATTTTTATTCAAAACATCAACCTTCGCGGAGGTACGGAGGTCATGGCTTTAAATTTATGCAGATTTCTGAATGATGCTGACTTAAAAGCCAAGATTTTGAGCATTGAAGCACCTCTATCTCCGGATGAGAGACTTATGAGTTTTGAAAATGCGGAAAGAGAAGAGTACCATTCTCGATGTTCTAATGCATTAAATAAATTTATTTCCCCTAACAGGCATCAGAAATTTTTAAAGAAAATACTTGAAAAGAAAATAACAAAACTATCGCCTCGAATATTTGTAAACTTCACCTATGACCTGATGGGGGCTATACCAAAAACAAAAGCTTGCTTCTCTTGTGGAGTATTACATTGGTCGGTGACTGGTTATGAAAAGTCTTTATGGGACATAACCAAACGGAAAAATATTCTCCATCGGTGGATTTCTATTTTTGTTCTTCGCCGAACACAGGCTTACAATAGAAAAGCCTTGGCATCATTGGATCGCTTAATCACTTTGACAGACAGAGGAGCAAATGAGGTTTTATCGTTGCACCCCGATATTGTAAAAAGCAGTATTCGGGTTATTCCCAATTTCATCCCGTACAATAAACAGCAATACCCAATATCATTACAAAATAATGATAATGTCGTCTATGTAGGTCGCCTGAGTTCGGAAAAAGGAGTATATCTGCTTTTAGATATTTGGAAAAAGGTGAATATCCTATCCTCCTCTCTTGCGCTAACCATTTATGGAGAAGGGCCGGAAACGGATAAAATGAAGGAGCTTATAGCGCTTCACAAAATCAGAAATGTGATTTTTAAAGGATATTCAGATTCTTTGGACGATATATATAAGAACGCCGATCTGTTGATCAATACTTCTTATTCGGAAGGATTCGGATTAGTTTACATTGAAGCCATGCAATATGGCGTTATTCCCCTGTCTTTTGATTGTCCGGTATCCCCCCGAGAACTTATAGGGGATGCTGGAATACTTATTCCATGTTTTGATACTGAAGCTTATGCAAGTACTATTGTTAATTTGTTGAAAAACAAGACCTTGATGAAGGTACTCCAGGATAAATGCCTGTCAAGGGCCAAAGATTTTTATATTAATCCTATTATAAAGCGATGGAAAAATTTACTGGAAGAAAATATTACATTGTCATAACACCATTTTTCCCAACTGATACAAAATTTCAGGGGCCGTTTATCTATGACCAAGTGAATGCCATCATCAGGAATAGCAATTTTAATGTAGTCGTATTTAAACCCATAAACTTCACAAATGAATCATTGGGAGAATATTCCTATGACGGCATCAAAGTGACCAGTTTTAAAACTTACAACCTACCATCCTATCTCTTCAATGGTTTAATGGATCCATTAAACGTACGGTGTTTTCTTAAATGTCTCACAAAATCAGGAATTGAGCCAGGCAGTATTGCCGTCGTTCACAGCCATACTGCTTCATGCGCCTGTTACAGTAACGCCTTAAAGCGGATTGATAATAATATCAAGACAATAACGCAGTATCATGATTTGGAGCCTTTTGATGTATTGAATGGTCGAATGTCATCCTGGAAATTCAACTTAAATTTCAAAGTCAGACATATACTGAAAGAATTAAATTATATAGATTACCATGTATGTGTAAGTAAAAGATGCTTGGAAAATCTTCTTTCTTTTCCCAACCCTCATGAAAATGATATCTACAAGCCGTATATCAATCGGTTAAAACTGATAAAAAATAAAAATTCGAAACTTGTCCCGAAGCATGCCCTCATTTTGTACAATGGGGTGGATTTAAACAAATTTCACTCTAAAAAAACCGCCTCTAGAGACTATTTCCACGTTGGCTGTATAGGTAATTATGTCAATTGGAAACGACATGATATTCTTGTCAGAGCTATAAAAATTTTGGTAGACAGAGGTGTCACAGACATAAAAATAAGTCTATTGGGAAATGTCCCGCATGCCGGATTCGAAGAAGTCAAACTTCTTGTGAACCAACTGAACCTTAAAGAGTATATTCAATTTTTGGATTCGTGCGATCATAAAAATTTGATAGATTTCTACAATTCATTAGATCTTTTTGTCCTTCCATCAGTATTTGAAGGTTACGGTTGTGTTTTTACAGAAGCGCATGCGTGTGGGGTACCATTCATTACTTGCTTAAAACAAGGAATTTCCGAATTGGTTGAAGAGCCGGAGAAATGGTTAATCAATCCGGATGATGCTGAAGATCTGGCAGATAAAATAAATAATTATAAAATTCAAAGATACCCTCAAATGTTAACTCAGTCTATTGATATTAATATACTGATTTCCAAATTTTTAAAGAGGTTATCTGTTTAAGAAGATTTTCATGAGGAATATTATCTTATACATCCAGAAAAACGATTTTAGCGCTTTTCTGCTTATGCTGGCACTTGCTTCAATTACTTTGGGCCCCCTGACATGGCTCGCGCCTGTGTATCCTCTGGCCATTATGGGAGGATGCGCGGTTGTTCTATGCAAAGGAGTAAAAAAGATTTCTCTTATGATCCTGATCTTTTTGTCGGGATGTGCTTTAAGTATTTTATTGGCAGATCCCCTTCCCGTCTTCAAACCTTGGATGAGACTCTCCTATTTTATACTTCTCCTGACTGTTTTTTCTCCTCTGCTGCAATCCAAGAAAATAAACAAATTTCGCATTAACGTATTCTTGTGGATCATGCGCCTTTCCATATTTATCGGACTGACTTCTTTCTTTTTATATTTCATGGGAATTAACTATAATAAATACGTAGTTTTTTCTGACCAGCAGAACAGTATTTTTCCAACAGGATCTTTTTCTGGTCTTACGATCCATTCCATGCTGCTGGGTCCAATATCCGGAATTGCGTTTGTTTACATGTTTTATAAAATTTTATCATCATTGTTAACATGGAATAATAAATTAAAAAAATACGAATTACTCCTTATTTTTACAAGCCTTGGTTCTTTATTTCTCTCTTCTTCGCGTGGAGCGCTCTTATCCACTATGGGAGCTACACTATACCTGATCTTCCTATTTTTTAAACACCGGCCCAAACAGCTAGTGAGGATTTTAGGATGTATTATTCTGTTAGGATGCGCCATTTACCCTGTTAGTGAATATCTTTTTTCCGGCATGATTGCCAAACAACAAGCCAATGTGAATTCCGGAGGCACTTTTTCTTCTCGAGAAAAATTATGGCATGACCGAAAGTTGGAGTTTTTGAATTCACCAATTTACGGAGTGGGATTTGCCTCCCAACGGGCCATTTCCTTTTCCAGTTCTTTAAAAACAGGTTTGATCGAACCAGGTACATCTTATGGCGCAGTCTTTGCTATGACCGGACTTCTCGGAGGAATACCTTTCCTCTGCCTTCTTTTTTATAACACTTTCAAAAATTCCTCGAATCAATATTGCTTGCGACCAGTTCCGGTTTCTCCCGCTCAACCTATACTTATCTTTTTTCTCATTCATCTGATCGTCGAAGGATACGTGCTGTCGGCAGGATCTCCCTTGGCTGCTATTTTCTGGTGTTCCCTAGGAGCCGCTTCCGCCTACAGGAATAAAAATTGCCCGGCACATATGCAAATCCAGCTTCTAAGATGAAAATCATTTATATTTCCAACAAAAATCGTATCAAATGCCATGAATGACAAAGACAAGATATATGATTTTGTGTACCTTACCAACACACCGTCATTCTATAAATTAAATCTGTGTAATCGCATAGCTGAGACCAATAGTATTCTATTGGTACTCTATGGCTATGGAAATGAGGCAGTGAACACAGTATTGAAAGACCATGCAGAAACAAAGTTCGATTATGTATTCCTTAATGAAGGGGATTCAAATCGAAGGAATAAAGTGACAGTGTTCGTAAGGCTGCTCAGACTCATGAGGAAAGTAAAATGCAGAAAAGTGCTTTACGCCGGCTGGATGGCGGCAGAATATAATTTATACAGTTTTCTTTCACCCAAGAGGAAAAATGTAATAGTGTGTGAATCTTCTGAATTTGACGTATCTTTTTCCGGAATTGCTGGATGGATAAAACGTGCTGTCATCAATCGGATGGGAATGGCTTTGCCATCAGGCATCCCCCACAAACAACTATTTGACAATCTAGGCTTTAAAGGACAAATTAAAGTAACCGGCAGCGTGGGCATATTCCATAAAGGAAAGTGCACACCAACAATTCCAAACACACCGTTACGCTATCTTTACGTGGGGCGTCTTGTAGATGTAAAAAATGTAAAACTGCTGATTGAGGAATTCAATCATAACGGAAAGTTACTGACTATTGTCGGAAAAGGAGAATTGGAAACGGAACTAAAAAAACAAGCAAAGCCGAATATTACTTTCACAGGGTTTATCGAAAACGTATCCCTAGAAAATGTTTACAAATCCCACGATGTATTTGTGCTGGCATCATATCGCGAAACATGGGGCATCGTGGTTGAAGAAGCGCTCTATTGGGGACTCCCGGTCATCGTAAGCAACCGAGTCGGAAGTTCCCTGGATATGGTCAAGGAATTGGGCACAGGTGAAATTTTTAATTCAGGAAGCATCAAGAGTCTTCATCATTCCATCGAGAAAATGGAAAAAAATTACAATGCGTATAAAAAAAACGTGCTTTCAATAGATTGGAAAGAAAGGGAAAAAAAACAAATTTCAGCCTATACATTTATTCTGAATGAATAAAATCTTATAAAGGAATTCTTTTTCTTATTTATAATGACAATGTAGATATATCAATATAATCTGATCTATCTAAAATGATAATAAAATCATATGAAAGTATTGCAGACTATTTCCAACCTGAGCCGGCATAGCGGCGGGATTTCTACATGTACCTATGATTTGCTCTCGGCTATGCAGGAATTGGATATTCATGTAGACCTACTGGCGTTGCAAAAGAAGGAATCGGTGGGGAAAAATGAAAATTGGCTAATGATGCTGCCTAACGATGCTGTCGGTCCTTATGCTTACTCTCGCAATATGCATCGTTTTTTAAAACAATCCGACTACGATGTTTACCATACTAATGGATTATGGCTGTACTGCAACCATGTTACTTGCGAAATGGCCAGACGAAAGCAAAAGCCGTATGTTATTACTCCACATGGTATGCTTTATCCTGAGGCGTTGGCGCGCTCCTACTGGAAAAAATGGCCTTTGCTCAAGATTTTTTTCGAAAAAGACATTTTGCAATCAGCCTGCATTCAGGTCACTTGTCAACAGGAATTGAAGTACGTGAGGGAATTTGGCTACCGGGGTCCTATTGCCATCATAGCTAATCCTGCCAATTTGCCGCCATACCTTTCTGAAATCGCAGTGGCTAAATCCATTTGGATGAAAAATGAGCAACCCAGAAAAATTGGATTCCTGGGGCGGTTGCATCCCATAAAGAAAGTGGAAAATCTTCTTTATGGGATTTCATTGCTCAAGCAGCCGACGGATGTCCAGTTAATAATTTTAGGGAAAGGAGAAGAGGGATATGAGAATTTTTTGCGAAAAGAAACCAGAAGACTGGAGCTAACCAACGTAAAATTTCATGGTTTTGTGAATGGTCGAGAAAAATACGAACAGCTAGCCCGGCTTTCTTGTTTATTTGTTCCCAGTGATTTTGAGAATTTCGGCATGATTGTGACAGAGGCTCTTTCAGTATGTACTCCCGTAATGGCTAGTTTAGGAACACCGTGGGAAGAACTAAATACAAAAAATTGTGGTTGGTGGGTTGATCGCACACCGGAAAATATTGCCATGGTGATACGAGAGGTTATTAGTATGTCGTCAGAAAATCTCCTAGCGATGGGCAAGAGGGGAAGAGCCTTGATAGAAGAAAAATATTCGGCAAAAAAAGCGGCTACTCAAATGGAAAATCTATACCAATGGCTAACGGGAAAAAACTCTTGCCCAGATTTTATTCAAAATATTTAATTCTAGAGTAGTATGAAAATAAAACTAGCTTTCAAATTATTGTATTCCAAATTTGTTTCTTTTTTTGCAGAAGCCATCATAGAAGGATTTTACGGAGGTTTCTTTCAATACAAATCAAATTGCAAAAAAGTATCTTCCTTATATATTTCATATTTAAAAAATTACAATTCATTTATAGGATTTAACGCGAAGTTCAAATCTCCCCCCGTCACTCCGCATGGTTTGAATGGAATACATATATCAGAAAAAGCGGTTATTGGAAGCAACTGCACCATATTTCAACAAGTAACTATTGGAAGCAATACACTTCTTAAGGGTTCCCCCCATTACGGAGCCCCCAATATCGGGGATAATGTTCTTTCTTATTGGGGCTGGAGCAAAAATTATAGGAAATGTTTTCATCGGCAATAATTGTAGGATTGGAGCAAACTGTGTCGTTGTAAAAGACATGCCTCCCAATACGGTAGCAGTTCTTTCACCCACAAGATTTATTATGAAAGAAGAAATGATGGAAAACAATTTTTCAGGAATTTTAGAAAAACATGTGTAAATCTCATTTGGGAAAATATAATAATTCGTGGTATTCTCCAGGTGCTGGATGTACTAAACGAATTCTTTGGTACTATATAAATGCCCTATTATTTTCATCTCCACTTTTTCCTTTTTCAAAATTTAAAATTAAAATATTGAGATTATTTGGAGCAAAAATAGGAAAAAATATTGTTATCAAACCATCTGTAAGTATTAAATATCCATGGAAATTAAGCATAGGGGATTATACTTGGATTGGAGAGCATGTCTGGGTTGATAATCTTGCTCAAGTAACGATAGGCTCCCATGTTTGCATAAGCCAGGGCTCAATGATTCTTTGTGGCAATCATGATTATAAATCTCAAACTTTCGATCTTATTGTTAAACCTGTAACCCTAGAAGACGGAGTATGGATAGGAGCAAAATCTGTGGTCTGTCCCGGAATAACGATCAAAACCCATTCCGTCTTAAGTGTAGGCTCTGTTGCTTCAACTGATACGGATCCATATTGCATATACCGAGGCAACCCGGCCATAAATATGAAAAAACGCATTATAAAGTAACAATGTGGATGGTCCTTCCAAAGGAAGTAACAAACATCAAAGACCTTTCTGGATAGTCTACACTACTTCTACAAAAGAACTTGCTTGGAAGGCACAACGTCAAAAGACTGTTCCAATTAAAGTAACTTTTCTGTATTTTTTATTTCGTATGAATTCTAAACGCATTTTTTATCTGGACAATATCAGGTTCTGCGCAAGCTTTCTGGTCATTCTCGGCCATTCCCATCCGGAATACGTCGCGGATGCGGTCACGCACAACTTGACCACGGCCGGAATATGGGCTTCCTTATTTGGACTGATGGCCTCCCCTTCCTCAGAACTCTTCATGACCATATCAGGGGCCATTCTTCTGCCCGTCAGGATACCCGAAAAGGAATTCTTCAAAAAAAGATTTTCCAAGGTTCTGTTTCCCCTTCTTATCTGGTCACTGATTTATCTCGCAGCCGGACTCGGTCCGAAAGACAGAACCGCCGTCGAATCCCTGCTTGCGCTGCCATTTACGCCGGTACTGGACGTATTCTGGTTCATGTACGTCATTTGCGGCCTCTACCTGTTCGCGCCCATCATCTCCAAATGGATCCTTGATGACAACAGAGCGTCCATGAGGTTCTATCTGGGTATTTGGACGTTCATTTCCTTTCTTCCCCTGCTCAACCTCATTTCGCCCGGATTCTACAACTCCCAGGGCAGTCACTATTTTGTTCTCAACAGCTTCGGCGGTTTTCTGGGCTACATGGTATTGGGTACCTATCTGAAGCGCTACCAGACGTCCGTCAGCAGAAGCAGGTTTTTGACATGCTGTGCAGCCGTCCTTTTATTCAGCGCCCTTCTCTTCGTGCTCAGGTCTTTCTTGCACATTCTTCCGGCCGGTTTCATTTACGACAACCTCTGCTTCATCTCCATTGTGTACGTTTACACCATATTCACCATCATCCAGTACGCTTCCAGGTTCATCACCCGCGTTCAGCCCTTGTTTACGGAACTGTCCAAACATTCCTTCGGCATTTATCTTTCCCACATCCTCATTATCCATTTCATTACCCAGCCGCTAATATCCTCCCTGGCGCTTCCGCCTTATGCAGCCATCCCGCTGATGGCCGTCATTACCTATCTTTGCTGCTACATTTCCATCAAACTGTTGACTTTCCTTCCGAAAAGCAAGTACATCGTAGGCATATGAAAAGTCCGGCCCCCACGACTCCATGTTCCCATCCCTGTCTCCCGGCATTGAACATTCAGCCGTGACAAGGGGAAAAGTCCCCATTATTCATTCCTCCATTCCCTGCCGTTCAATCTCAATACCATGTTCCAGTCCCAGCCGCCGGAATGCCCCTGCATCAGCATCATCATTCCCGTTTATAATGCAGGCCCCTATCTTGGGGAATGCCTGGATTCCCTCCTGTCCCAGACCTTCCAGGACTGGGAGGCCATCTGCATTGACGACGGCTCTTCCGACGAAAGTCCGGCACTGCTGGACAAATACGCGGCCATGGACCCCAGATTCAAGGTCGTCCACCAGCAAAACGGAGGCGTCTCCAACGCCAGGAACCGGGGACTGGAACATATCCGCGCGCCTTACCTTCTTCTGGTGGATTCGGACGACTGGCTGGAAGCGGACGCTCTGGAACAGTTATACGGCTCCGTCCGGGAAAATGGAGGAGACCTGGTCATTTTCGGCCACTACTTTCATGAATTCCACCGCCCCGAGCCGCGCACATGCCTGCCGTGGTTTTCCCCGTCCGGACCGGAAAAAAGGAAGGAGCCGCTCGGCTTCCTCTCCATGACCCGCATCACCTCCTACGCATGCGACAAGCTGTTCCGCAGTTCCATCATCCGGGAACAGGGCATGCGCTTCCAGGAAGGGGTCGGTATAGGTGAAGACCTGAAATTCATTCTGGAATATCTGGGATACAGCCAGACCATCCTTTTCATCAACAGGCCCTTTTACCATTACCGGTACGGAGCTGGCATCACCGGCTCCCATGAGACGATCTGGAAAAGAATGACTCCTCAGGGCCTGCTGCAATCCCTGGATGCACTGACACCCCTGTGCGCCTCCCTTCCTCTCAGTTTTTCCGCCGCTGCAAGGCGTCAGGGAATGTCCGCCCTGCTTTACTGGAATCTGCGCCACCGCAAATACATGCGCTCCATCATCAACTGCATGCCGCGGAAGGAGCGCCGCGCCATTCTTTCCCGGTCCCGCCTTCCCTGGTGGCCCCTGCTCCTGAAATCCTCCCCCGTTCACACATCATCCGTCCTCCTGCGCCACTATGCCGTGCAGCCGGTCAGGGCATTCCTGGTCCGAGCAAAGGCGGCCGCCCGCCGTTTGGCGCGCCGTGCCCCAGCCTCCATTCATGAATAAGGCCATGTCAATCCCAACCGTCAGTATCATCATTCCCGTCCATAACGTTGCGCCGTATCTGGAGACCTGCCTGGATTCCCTGATGTCCCAGACATTCCAGGACTGGGAAGCCGTCTGCATTGACGACGGCTCTTCCGACGAAAGCCCGGCCATGCTGGACAGATACACAGCCCGGGACGCCAGATTCAAGGTCGTCCACCAGAAAAACGGGGGCGTCTCCAACGCCAGGAATACGGGATTGAAGCTGGCCCGCGGAACCTATATTCAAATGCTGGATCCGGATGACTGGGCGGAACCGGACATGACGGAACGCCTGCTCCGGATGATGGAGTCCACTCATGCAGAACTGGGAGTCTGCGGCTGTTTTTATCACCACACCGCCACGGGGGAAACGGGACGGCGCATGCCGGACAAATTTTCCGCCGGGCCGGACAGCGTCAGCGTACACGGGCTTGACAGCCGCGTCACCGGAAATATTACGTTCTGCGTCTGGGACAAGATATTCAGAAGAAGCATCATTGAACAATTCCAGCTGGCCTTCCAGCCAGGCCTCAAGATAGGGGAAGACATGAAATTCATCATGGAATATCTGTCCTGCTGCCATAACATCGCCTTCCTCGCCCGCCCCCTCTATCATTACAGGTCGGGCGCCGGGGTTACGGGCAAAACGCGGCCCGTGTGGGAAAGGCTTTCTTTTCAGGAATTGCTGGAATCCCTGGATGTCCTTGACAGCCTGGCAGGCTCCACCCCCGGAAAACTGAAAGGACGCCGGAGCCGCGATTTTCACGCAGGCCTCCTTCAAGCCGTGCTTATGCACCGCGCCTACATGAAGGAACTACTGGAAGGCATGCCCGGCCGGCAATTGCGGAGGCTCCTGCACCGGTCACACTTTCCCCTGCCGCGCCTTCTGCTCAAGTCATCTTTCCGGCCCAGCATGAAAAGCCTCTTGGAATTTTACATTAAGAACCCTTTGAGAACATTCCTGCGTCAAAAACGCCGCTGATGCTTCCCGATTCTGGATTTTTACCGCACCATGAATGAACTAAAAGCAGGAGCCCTCCTCAACTACATAGCGATCGCCACCAGACTTGCGACGCAGTTTTTCCTGACTCCCTTCATCCTCTCCAGCCTGGGACAGGATGAATACGGCATTTTCATGCTGAGCAATTCCGTCATCGTCTGGCTGTCCCTGACGGATTTCGGCCTCAAGGCGACCGTCAACAAATACGTGGCCATGTACCACGCAAGGAATGAAACGTCCCAAATGGCCCATTTCCTCGGGCAGTCCATGGTCCTGTTTTCCTGCCTGGGCATATTCACGGCCATATGCGGCATCGTCTGCTATTTCTACCTCGGCGATTTCTTCCCCAACCTTACGGGGGAAGAGCACAAAACGCTGGAAATACTGTATTTGCTCACCCTGGGCAATCTCATTCTGTCCTTTCCCCTGAGGCCTGTGACCGGCATCGCAAGCGCCTACATGAAATTCGTCACGCCGGGCGTTGTGGAACTGTCCATTTCCCTGCTGAATGCGGGGCTGACAGTTCTCCTGCTCTGCTGGGGATTCAAGGCCATCGCCCTGACCATACTCGGCGTATCCACCGGGATAGGGACCATGCTGTGGGGGCTTTATTACGCCTTCCGCTGCCTGGGGGTACGCCTTGTCTTCAGCAGGCCGGACTGGCCCCTGTACCGGGAAATGTTTCAATTTTCCTTCTGGATACTGCTCAACCAGATCATGGACCTGTTCTATTGGCGCGCAGGCACTCCCATCATCGCGCGGACTTCCGGAGCGGCGGCCGTGACCGTTTTTTCCCTGGGCATCTCTTTTTCCCAGTACTTCATGACGGCGTCAACGGCCATTTCCGGAGTCATTTATCCGAAAATCATGCATATGGTGGCCCAGGAAAGCACGAAGGAACAACTGACGGACCTGATGATCCGCATCGGGCGCATCCAGGCAGCCCTGTTATGCCTCATTCTGGCCGTCTTCCTCTGCTGCGGGCATGATTTTCTGCACTTGTGGGTAGGCAAAACCATAGGGACGGAAATTTCCACCGTCTGGGCCGGAGCCGCCCTGGTTCTGGTCGTCCTCCTGATCCCCCTGACGCAGAATACGGGCATCGCCATCCTGCAGGCGCTCAATATTCACAAGGGAAGGGCCGTCATCCTGTTTTACTCTTCCGTCGTGTGCGTTATCCTGGGGTATCTGATTTCCCTGCGCTACGGGGCCATCGGGATGTTTGCCGGAACGGCCATTTCCCTGTTCTTCGGCCAGATTTTTTTAATCAACCGCTATTATTCGCGCAAGGCGGGACTTTCCATCAAACGGTTCTTTGCGCAGGTTTACATCCCCCTGCTGTATTCGATCCCCCTGCTCCTCCTGGCTGGCATCACCGGCTCCTTCCTGATAAAACTGGACAGCTGGACTTCCCTGATTGCATACTCCTGCTGTTATGCCGTCGCGTTCACGGCCGTTCTCTGGCGAGCCTATCTGAACGAGTCCGAACGGGAACTTTTTTCCGCTCCCCTGAAAAAATTGATCCATTTCCTGAAACATGCACGCTGACCCTCTCCCGAAAAACGCTTCTTCCTCCCCCTCCTCCCTTCCCGGCTCCGCTCCGGCTCATTGCGGGGCCGAATGCACAAACATCGGACTGCTGGGGATGTGGATGACCTGCAATTACGGAGCCGTCCTGACCTCCTATGCCCTCTACCGCACGCTGGAACGGATGGGAAAGAAAGTGTCCCTGCTCGATTTTTCCTATACCGACCGGCAAAAGGACGCCTGCACGGTTTTCAGAAAATTTCTGGCACAGGAAAAGCTCTCCATCATTCCCATGCACAACCTGGACCATGCGTATTACATGAACGACCATTTCGACACGTTCATGGTGGGCTCGGACCAGGTTTGGAATCCGGGATTCCTGGGGTCCCTGTTTTTCCTCGACTTCGCGAAAGGGGAAAAGAGAAAAATCGCCTACGGGCCGTCCATGGCCCGGCACGACAAACCTTCGGAGCGCTATCTCCGGAAAATCTCCGGGCTGCTGAAACGGTTCGACGCCATATCCGTCCGGGAACAGGGCATGGTTGACCACCTGCGGAAGCATTTCGGCTGCGACAGCACCTGGGTCATGGACCCCGTATTCCTGCACAGCCGGGAACAGTGGCTTAAACTGGCGCAGCCGGCGGAAGGCGCCGGAAATTCCGTCGTCTCCTACATCCTGGACCCCACGGAGTCCAAGCGGAAACTGCTTCTGGACATATCTTCCAGGCTGGAAGCCCCGCTGCTGAACATGGTGGACATTCAAAAGAAGGAAATCAACAACCGGGAACTTCTCAATCTGCCCGGCACGATGGAGGAGGCAACGCTGAACGACTGGCTCGGCAACATCGCCCACTGCAAGTATTTCATTACAGATTCCTATCACGGCGTCTGCTTTGCATTGATTTTCAACAGGCCGTTTATCTGCATCGACAATCCCCTGCGGGGTTCCGGCCGCTTCATCTCCCTTCTGGAGCTTCTCCATTTAAGGGACCGCATGCTGCCTGAACATGCGGACAGGATTCCGGACGGGACAAGCCTGGAGATGAATTACGAAACCATAAACCAGATACTTCAGGCCCACATGGAACAATCCGGGCAATGGCTTCTGGACGCGCTTTCCAAAAAACGTCCTGAAGCTCTGGAACACTACAACCGCTCCACAGAGAAAAAATTAACCAGAAAGCCCCCCACGAGGTGGCAGCTCATGAAAAGAAAAGGAAAAAGGCTGCTGATCAAGGTATACCACTGTCTTGTCCGCCGTTGACACAGGCAATCCGGAATGTTCCTGCAACCTGCTGACAAGGAACCATTCCCGAATTCATTATCTTAATCAGAAAAAGGAAAAGCATTGAATATTTTCCTTTAAAACAGGAACATTTCCCATTCCGGGCTCCATTTAAACAGGCATTCGTTTTAAATATAAACATATTTTTCTTTTAAAGACTTTCCTTATTGAAGAATATTAATATAATCTCCTCCACAAACCACCAATCATGCAATACAAGAATATTATTACAGCGGCATGTACCCTCATGGGTTCTCTCTCCGGAATAGCTTCTGCGGACATTAATCCTCCGCTCGGATCTCTGAATTCCGCTGACAAATCCTCCCGTCCGTTCTCCGCCATCGTGGGAACGGGGTATGCTACCAAATACGTCAGCCGCGGGCTGGCTTTCCAGCAGTCCGGCAGTGACCATGTCGTTCCCGTGGAAGCCATCGGCGCCTATGACCTGAACAGCAAATATTCCATTCTGGCCGGACTGAAATACCAGTGGCTGACCCAAAACAGCCTGGACCACGACAGCACGGGCATTTGCGACGAAGGTTCCGCTATCCTGGGCGTCAGCCGCAAATTCAGTGACTCCACCACGGCAGCTCTGAGCTACCAGTTTGTGCACGGCGGTCTTCCCGGCACGCTCAACATCCACAAGGGCAACGCCTCCGGCTTCCCGGCCTTCGACCACGGCCGCGCGGAAGAACACAGCTTCGTGCTGGACATCCATCACGACTTCGGCAAGGGGCTGGAAAACTTCTTCTGGGATAGCCGCGTGCAGTACACGTTCCGCTGGATGTCCGGCTGGTGGTTCACCAATACGCTGGGCTACAAATACAACTTCAACCGCTCCACCTCCCTGGTTGTGTCCGGAACCTGGAACGCCACCGCAGGGTATTTTGACCGCAATTCGCTCAATGCCAACGGAACGCAGGGCATTTCCCTGACCGTGGCCGTTCCTTTCAAGGCCATGGAACGTCTCATCGTCACCCCCTTTGCCGGCACAGTCTGGCTGGGCAACGGCGGTATGGCTGCCAATCATCGCGGCGCCTCCGAACGGTTCCCATGGAGAACGCCTTCCAAGGTGTACCGCAATTTCACTTTCATTGCAGGGGTGGGCGTAGCCTATTCCTTCTAAAGACTCATCCTTACGTCATTTCCAGCGGGCTTCGGCGGCCCATAAGAAACGCCGGAGCCCGCCATCTTCCCCCTTTTCCATGCCCCTGTCCGCCGTCTTCCATACCCATTCCGTGCAGGAACAGGTTGCCGCCCTCGGTGACGCATTCGCCATTGCCGGGGAATTTATCCATTGCGACACGATTAACAGCGGCCACATCAACCTGACGTTCCGGGCAACCTACCGCCGGGAGGGCGGCACCACGGACCGCTACATTTTCCAGAGGGTGAATGACGCCGTATTCCCATGCCCCAGGGATGTGATGCATAATGTGGAAAAGGTGACCAACCACATTCGGTGGAAAATGCTCCGGGTGCTGAAAACTCCCTTCCGCCAGACGCTGAACCTGTATTCCGCCCGCGGAGGGCGCAAATACCTGAAACTCCACGGGTCGGGATACTGGCGCTGCTACAACTGCATCGAAAATACCTACACGTGCGATGTGGCGGAACACCCGCGCCAGGCCTATGAAGCCGCCAAAGCCTTCGGGGCCTTTCAGCAGCTTCTGTGCGACATGAATCCGGAGGACATCCATGAAACCATTCCCTTTTTCCACCACACCCGCAAGCGGTTCGACCGCCTGATGAAAGCGGCGCGGAAGGATTCCTCCGGCCGTCTGGCCTCCTGCCGGAAGGAGCTGGAATTCATCAGGAAACGTGAACGGGAAGTGGACCTTCTCCTGAATCTCCAGGAAAAGGGGGAACTCCCCGTCAGAATCGTGCACAACGACACGAAAATCAACAATGTCATGCTGGATGCGGAAACGGACCGGGCCGTATGCGTCATTGACCTGGATACGGTGATGCCCGGCAGCGTTCTTTACGACTTCGGAGACATGGTGCGCACAATGACCTCCCCGGCAGCGGAGGACGAGGAAGACCTTGAAAAGACCTTCATGCGCATGCCCATGTTCGAGGCGGTCGTGAAAGGCTATCTGGAAACCGCCAAAGATTTCATCACTCCTCTGGAAGTTTCCCTGCTTCCCTTCTCCGGCAAACTGATCACGCTGGAAACCGGCATCCGCTTCCTGACGGACTATCTGGAAGGAGACGTTTATTTCAAGACGGAAAAAGACCGGCACAATCTGCACCGGGCGCGCACCCAGCTCGCGCTGGTAAAAAGCATGGAACAGCAAATGCCGGAAATGGAAAAGCTGTGCGCGGATGTTTTCAAGACGGTCAGGGTCTGATGTTCAACAGCTGGCGGCAGTCCCCGGCTGGCTGATTTTTATGATGGCTTCCCCCTCTGCGGGTTTGCTATACTGCCGCGCATGTTAAAAAATATTTCACCCCTGATCAGCCCGTCCCTGCTGAAAATTCTTGCGGAAATGGGCCACGGAGATGAAATCGTCTTTTCAGACGCCCATTTCCCCGGCCACACCTTCAACCACACCGTTCTCAGGGCGGACGGCCTGAATGCGGACGCCCTGCTGGGCGCCGTCATTCCCCTTTTTGAACTGGACGCCTACGCCACCCCGGTGATCATGATGGCCCCGGTTCCCGGCGATTCCCTGGACCCCGCCGTGGAAGCCAGATACCGCAAGGCGCTGGACTACGACGGCGAGATCAAACAAATGGAACGCTACGCGTTTTACGAACGCGCCAAAAAAGCGTATGCCGTGGTCATCACCGGGGAAACCGCCAAATACGGCAACATTATTCTGAAAAAAGGCGTCACTCCTGCGGTCTGAGAGCTTTGAGCGCTATTCCCATGCAATACGATTTTGATGAAATCATCGACCGCCGCGGCACCGGCGCGCTGAAATATGAAGCCCTGCTGCCGCGCTGGGGCCGGGATGACCTGCTGCCCCTTTGGGTGGCAGACATGGATTTCAAAACGCCTCCGTTCATCATGGAGGCCCTGCGCCGCCGCTGTGAACACGAATTGCTGGGCTACACGGTGAAGCCCCCCGCCTTTTTCGAGGCCATCCGGGGCTGGGTGGGCCGCCGCCACGGCTGGCAGGTGGAAACGGACCAGATCGGGTTCGCCCCCGGCATTGTTCCGGGCATTTCCAGCGCCATCCAGTGCTTCACCGGTCCGGGGGACAGGATCATGATCCAGCCTCCGATGTACCATCCCTTTGCGATGATTATCCGCGAAAACGGGCGGGAAATCGTAAACAATCCGCTGGTACTGGAAAACGGGCGCTACCGGATGGATTTCGAGCATATGCGGAAGGCTGTGCGCGGATGCGGCATGTTCATCCTGTGCAATCCCCACAATCCGGGAGGCCGGGTCTGGAACCCGGAGGAACTGGAACAGGTGGCGGAGATTTGCGCGGAAAGCGGAACCCTGGTCATTTCCGACGAAATTCATGCGGACCTCACCCTCCCCGGCCGCCGGCACACCGTTTTTGCCACCGTCTCGGAAAAAGCCCGCAACAATTCCGTCACATACATGGCGGCCAGCAAGGCGTTTAACGTGCCGGGTCTGGCCAGTTCCTACCTGATCTGCCAAAATCCGGCCCTGTTGGAGAAGTACCAGAATTTCGTGAACGGACGGGAAATGGCGGAAGGCCACGTTTTTGCGTATGCGGGGCTCATCAGCGCCTATACGGAGCCGGGAGGAGAGGAATGGCTGCGCCAGGCGCTGGACTACATTCAGGAAAACATCTGCTACCTTGACGCGGAATTGCGCCGCCGCATGCCCAGGATCAAGGCCCTTCTTCCAGACGCCTCCTATCTGGTGTTCCTGGACTGCCGGGAATTGAACCTGTCCCGGCAAGAACTGGAGGATTTCTTCGTGAACGGCGCCCGTCTGGCCCTGAACAACGGCGCTATCTTCGGCAAGGAAGGGGAGGGTTTCATGCGCCTGAATGCGGGCTGCCCCCGTTCCGTGCTGGCCCGGGCTCTCAACCAGCTGGAGGAAGCGTACCTGTCGCGCGGTTTCTGATCCGCGAATCCGGTCGGCGTCATGTGAACGGCATTCCTTACCAGCCGGGAGTGCCGTGAATTTCCTCATCCCAGTTTCCGGACGGCAGGGCCTCCATCAAGCGGGAGCCATGAAACCGACCCGCAGCCGTCCGGTTTTTTGCCGGGGAATCAGGGCTTCCGGGCCTTTCCCGGTCCAATTCCGGGCGGAAGGCGGGGCGGAGCCTCCCTATTCCGGACGCCGCCGGAAAATTCCCGGCCCCGTTCCGGCGCCTTTCCCGCGCTTCCCTCTTCCGGAGATGCACGAACACCGCTCCGGTAAAACGTTACTTTGCTTGCAAAATGGACGGAAAGGGGTATCTTTTGCCGCATGTACTATATCACCACGGCCATTGATTACACCAACGGACCGCCCCACATCGGGCACGCTTATGAAAAAGTCCTTGCGGACGTTCTCGCGCGCTGGCACCGGATGAAGGGGGAGGAAGTTTATTTCCTGACCGGGGTGGACCAGCACGGCCAGAAAGTACAGCAGACGGCGGAGAAACTGGGCATTACGCCGCAGGAGCATGTGGACAATATCACGGCCAGGTTCCTGGCGCTCTGGGAACGGCTGGGCATCAGCTACGACAGCTGGGCCGCCACCACGGACCCGCGCCACAAGGCGTGCGTGCAGAAGATTCTCACCAGCCTGAAGGACAAGGGACAGCTTTACAAAAAATCCTACAGGGGCTTTTATTCCGTCCGGCAGGAACAGTTCCTTACGGACAAGGAACGGGATGAAAACGGCAATTTCGGCCCGGAATGGGGGGAAGTAGTGGAATTGGAGGAAGAGAACTGGTATTTCCGCCTGGCCGACCAGGCGGAATGGATGAAGCAGTTTGTGGAAAAGAGCGGTTCCTTTGTCCTTCCCGCCTTCCGCAAGGCGGAGGTGCTCAACGCGATCGAACGCTCCTTCGACGCGGACCTCTGCATTTCCCGCCCCAAGGAACGCCTTTCCTGGGGCATTGAATTGCCTTTTGACCCGGATTTCGTCACCTACGTCTGGTTTGACGCCCTGATCAATTACGTTTCCTTTGCCGGCTATCTGGCGGAACCGGGAAGCGGACTGCCGGAATTTTCCAAACTCTGGCCCGCCGACTGCGAGGTGATCGGCAAGGATATCCTGGTGCCCGCCCACGGCGTGTACTGGCCCGCCATGCTGCACGCCATGGGCTTTTCCGACGAGGAGATGCCCACCCTGCTCGTGCACGGCTGGTGGAATATCAACGGGGAGAAGATGTCGAAATCCATCGGCAATGTGGTGGACCCCAACCTGCTGGTGGAGGAATTCGGCCCGGAACCCGTGCGCTATTACCTGGTGCGCGACATCACCACCGGAAAGGACGCCAATTTTGACGCGGACCGCCTGGTCATGCTGTATAATACGGAACTGGCCAACGATCTGGGCAACCTGTGCAACCGCTCCATCAACATGACCCGCCGTTATTGCGAGTCCGTGCTGCCCGCCCCCGGCGAATACGACGATGACGCTTCCAAGGCCCTGCGCGCAACCATGGACCAGGCGGTGGTCCAGTTTTCCAGATTCATGGACGAGAACATGGTCTCCGACGCGCTGGCGGCCCTGAACGCCCAGGTTTCCGCCTGCAACGCCTACATTGAACAGCAGCAGCCCTGGCAGCTTGCCAAGGACGAGGCCAGCGCCCCGCGGCTGGGCTGCGTGCTGCGCCACCTGCTGGAATGCTGCGCCCAGACGGGCTATCTCATCGGCTGCGTGCTTCCCGGCGCTTCCTCCCGCATTCTGGAGCAACTGAACGCGGATTCCCTGTTCCAGGGGCTGACGCCGTCCGTGCTCTCCTGGGGGGTTCTTCCCGCAGGCCACCGCATCAACGATCCCGCTCCCGTTTTCCCCCGCATCCTTTCCGAAGAGGAGAAGGCCAAGCTGGCGGAAAAAGCGGCCAAGGCGGCCAACAAACAAGGCTAAGGTCCCGTGAACGCCTCCACGTCCTTCGTCAAGTCCCTGCTGGCCCAGTGCTGCCTGGGCGGCATTTGTGAATGGGTAGTCTGCCCCGGCGCGCGCAACATGGCGCTGCTGCAGGTGCTGGCCGCCGCGGAGGATTTGGTGCAATGGACTCATTTTGACGAACGTTCCGCCGCGTTTTTCGCGCTGGGGCGCATTCAGGACATGGGGCTGCCCGCAGCCGTAGTGACCACGTCCGGCACGGCGGCGGCGGAATTGCTCCCCGCCGTGGTGGAAGCGTACTACCAGCGCAGGCCCCTGCTCCTGCTCACGGCGGACCGTCCGGCGGACTACCGCGGTTCCGCCGCCCCACAGGCTATCGAGCAGGCGGACATGTTCGGCATTTATGCTCCCACGATTGATCTTCAGACGCCGGACGACCTGCCGGAAGATATCCTGGAAGACTGGGATTACGCGTCCCCCCTCCATATCAACGTGTGCCTGCCGGACCCGGACCCCACGTGGAATCCGGGCCATTGCGACCTTTACCCGGCGGAACCGCCGGAAGAGAACAAGTTCCGCGGTTCCCTGTCCGGCCTGGCCCAGGCCCTGCGCTTCAAGGCCCGCCACGGCCTCGTCCTGATGCTCGGCGGGCTGGACCCCACGGAACAGGCCCCCGCCCTGTGGCTGGCCAATGAATTGAAAGCTCCCGTCGTGGCAGACGCCACCTCCGGGCTCCG
>ULVI01053518.1_pt1 | contig 35570 bp, 30 predicted proteins | sample 1959331 | NCBI WGS metagenome assembly ULVI01 (sample SAMEA4835782, study PRJEB28245) | human gut metagenome | biome: gut microbiome; material: fecal sample | place: Denmark | collected 2008 | reverse complement strand
CATGGAATCCACCTCCAGGCAATGTGTCTACCTGCTCGCCTCCCATTGCTACATAAGCTGTCATCGTATTAATCGTCTCCATAATTTTTCCTCCTATTGTTTAATACTGTATCCTACCTCATAGTTCCACATATCTCTCAATCATCTCTTTAAGACGTATCATTAACCGCTACCGCACCCATCCGTGCACCTCCTTTCTCGAACTACTATTAACAAATCATTAGCTTAGCAATTCTGCAGACACTTGTGACCGTCTCCTATGAATTGTTATCTATTAAGTATATCTATGAGGCTCCCGATTTTGTCGCATGTGTGGACAAATCTTTCGCTTAAACCTACAATATCACAACTTCATCGCTGGTTTTTTTAGGGAAATACTTATGTATTTCTCCGTCATCGTCCTTCAGCGTGCGCACGTTATTATCGTTTTACAAATTATAGGGTTGGGCAACACCCCTACGGAGTCTAGCGTCTCGTAAGGATGCCGCTCTTCTAAACCCATTCTTACTACCAATGGTCTCTTCAAGCTTTATGCCGCATACAACTTATCCCAGATCCAAGCATCGACGCCGACATCTGCATTTGATGTAAATACATCATCCGTTGCAAAAATTACATGTCCACATCCTTCAAAGCTGATAAAAGTATGGAAAGATTTCTCACCCTTCTCACTCTTTTCATCCTTCTCACTCTGATCGTCATCCTTCTGTTTAAATGACTCTCCGTCCATCTGACTCCCACTAACATGATAATTCTTGTCCATAACGCGTCCTCCTTTGAATTGTTTTCTATTATGCATATCTACAAGCCTTCCGATTTTGTCGCATGTGCGGACAAATCTTTTGCCTAAGCCTACAATATCACAGCTTCAGCGATAATTTTTTTGGGGGAAAAGCACACTTATAAACTCTATGACTTCTCACTGTCACCACTGTCATCGTCCTTCAGCTTATGCTTGTTCTTCCTACTATTAGCATTCTTTCCTTTGCTATTGCTTTTCTTGTGAATCTGCTCCCTTTTCTTTTCTATACGTTTGTCCAACTCTATCTCAGCAATCCGCCTGTCGATAGCCTTTTCCATTTCTTCAACGGTCTTTGGTGTTTCTATGTGTCCGTCCCTGAACCTGATAAAACGATTTCCTTTTTCATCCTGCATGACTCCGTTGAAATTCAACCGCTTCATCTTCTGATCATTTTCTAAACGCTCTTCCTCTTCCAACTGTGCAATTTTGCGGTCAATCTCAGCTATCATCCTGTCAATATCTTCAGGCGGAATAATAGGTGTACCTTTCTTTTCTCTGCCATTCATCTCGTCCTTGTTCAAATCGACAACTGACAGTTCCATTTCACCCGGTTCACATCCAAATGGCAGAACCTCGTCAGATTTCGACTTACCGTTTTCCTCCGCCATCTTTTTTTCCATCAACTCACGTTTCTGTTTGTTAACAATCTCCTGAAAATCTATCGGATTCAAAGTCTGTCTCTCCCTCTCACAGACATTGACATGCTGCGTCGGTGACACCGGATACGCAGATATATCCGGTAAATATCCGACAAATGGGCGAGCCCGTTCAAGAAGCAGCAAGACCTCCCCCTTGTCCTTATTCAGATACCTCAAGTGATCCATTGACATCAACGGGTGTTTTGCACCGGTCAGTTCATCGGAATACAAGCCGCACATAGCCGATATTCTTTGCAGCAGCATAATGTCAGTCGAATACAAATACACCAGATTTGCGCAGTTTCCAAAGATAATCGATGCCCCTTTATTCTCATACAAAAGTCTCAACTGATCCATGCTCTGACAAACAATCAGCCAGCGAATATTACGGCTTCTGCCGGCTGTAATCTTCCCGGACATATTGTTTATCGCTGCAAGGTTACCGAATTCATCAAGTATGAAGTTGATTCTCCTCGGCAATCTGCCGTCATACTCCTCTTCCGCTATATCAATCAATCTCTCATACATCTGATCTATGGTCGCAGAAATAAGCTTGTTGTATACGCTGCCCTCGTCCTTGGTGATGATAAATACCGCGCACTTCTTCTCCACGAGGTCTCTCACATCAAACGTACTGTTTGCGGTTGCGTCGATAATATCCTCGTTCAAAACGAACGGTGTAAGACAAGATGTATATACCGAATATAAACCACCCTGTGTGTCACTCGGAGCGTTAATCGCAGGAGCCGCCAGCTTGTATGACGGCGCATCCTTAGCACCCGGGCGATTATAGTACTCTTTTATGTACTTCGATCTCCCATATTTCCCATCGCCTTGTATGTGAAGGTCATACAGATGATTGATGGTACACTCCTTTTCAGGGAGCAACTCTGCCTGAAGTAAGGATAATCCCGTCATATATGAAGCAGCAGTGAGATCCCAGAACCTGTCTTTCTCGCTCTTACGATCAGAAAACATTGTCTCACTAAATGCCTGAAACATCTCTGCCGCTCTTGATGTATTTCCTTCCTTATAGATCTTAGATGGATATTCAAGCGGGTTATATCTATCTCCACGAAGAGGTCTTCTGTAGTCAAGCACAATGACCTCATATCCTTTCTTCTCAAGTTCTCTGTACATGTATCTGTTAATCTCACCTTTCGGATCGTGAATAACCAGGTTCTCATTCTTCCGTATGCAGGAAAGAGTATACGGCATCAGGATCTTACGAGTTTTGCCGCTGCCCGAAGCACCCACAACAAATGTTGAAGCCTCCGAATCGTCTACATATGCAGTCCTTCCGGTGCTGATAATCGGCACGCCGGCTCCCATAACATCGCCCGACTCAAAATTCACCTCTGTATATCTGTCCTTGATTTCCTCTTCCGATTCAAAACGGACTTCCTCCGTAACATGTGTCGCATTGACCATTATCTTCCACCTCCACTAATACAAAATCCAACGCTGTTCCCCTCAGATACCTTGATATCCGGAAGTGCGCTGCTGATTGCCCTTTCAAAACATTCCACATCTACATTTCCGATTCCGACCAGAAACAGTTCATACTGAATCCGCTTGGCAATCAGTTCCAATGAACTATATCCGTCGAACTCCGTCTGCTCCCGCCACTCTGACAGTGCCGCCTTGAATTTCTTCTTGTAGGTATCCGGAAGTGAGATATCCACGTCCGCAAGTTTCTTCCACACATAATCAACTGACATCTCCAAATCCGGATGATCGAACTCAACCCTTACCATGTGAAGTATACGGTTCAGCGACATCTCCAGCTTCTCTTTCTCCGTAAACTCCGGCAACACGTGGAATATAAAGTGCATGTTATCCCTGTTCTGTTCTACAAACTCAAGCAGAGTACCAAAGTACGGATTGGTAAACAAATCCCTGCCCTCAAAACGTGAGAATGACAACAAAAATGTGCCATAAAAATTATTCTGCGTTGAAGCCGCCACACGTGGCGACGAGAAAAACAGATTGTACTCGCGCGGTGAATCATCACATGGAAAATCCAGTTCAAGGAAAGTACTCAATCCCCGAATATCATAGATATGATTCTCATCTATAATCCGGCTGTATACTTTCCCGTACTCCGTTGTGCCTGCACCGGACGGACTCACCAGCAGCAAATTTGGAACAAGCTGCTTGCAATATGAAGCATCCGATCTGGCAATCGTCTGAATCTGATACAAGGCAGTCTTTGCCTTCGCGTCAATATTTAACTTTTCAATATTTTTTTCAATGGATTCTTGTACTTTGTTCATAAAAAATGCGCCTCCTTCGTCATCTTGTTTTTTATAACGTTTCGTAATTAAAAATCTTTATCTTGTTATTCCAACCAGTACAAATCCGTCTGTGTATCCCCACATTGCTTATCAAGCTGATGGGCTACTACAATCGAATAAATACACCTCCCGATTCCATACAACCAGGCAAATGCAAGCACAGCGCTAAGTCCCAGCACAAGGAATAAGAGACACACGATGGTTCCCCACAGCGGATTCATCAGCAGACTGGTAAACTGCCCGGAAAAATATGTCTTCAGCACCCCGCCGATCAATTTAAACAGTACACTTCCCGCATAAAACGTGCCCACAAAGTAAAACGGAAGCAACAACATTTCCCAACATACAGAATCAGACCTGTACGCCCAAACAAGCGCAACAATAACTCCGATTCCAGCTGCAACTAATATACGAATAACCTCTCGCTTCATCATGTGTCTCATCCTCCTATCTCATGTCCAGATATCCTTCAACGCCATTGCATAACTTCACAAAGGCAACGCCTACGGGTATCGCCGTTAAGTTCTCAGGCTTCAATCTGGTATCACGGCTTTGCCTTACCGTCACATTTTTATTGTGCGTCGTAGGCGATAAAAATGACCTGCTGTTTCCTGTGCTGATATCACTGTAAAGTCGGTCATACTCACCGAAGTAGTATTCAGAGATTGCTCTTGCGCTGCCATATGCCGCATGGTTAAATGCCACAACCGAACATACACGGTTTGTCAGCCCCATGTTGTCCGCGTATTGCGTAATGTCTGCTCCGCTCAATATGAGTCGGACATTTCGGAAGTTGTCCCTGATAATCGGTGCATCTACATACACATCATCCAAAACCAGTGTGAAGTTCTGACCTTCCTCTGCTTTTTCCTGAACGATGGCCAGACATTGCTTTGTGATGGCCGACTGACTTCCATAGACAGCCTTGACAACTACCCGTCCATTTCGCAGTCCCGAATCAACAGAAGTTCCATTGGCATTCCCATGGCTGCGTGTCAATCGTTCTATCCTACACATGCCACGGACGGAGCTGGCCGCCATATGCCTGTCATATCTGCTGAGAAGATCCATCGCACGCTCTCTCTGTCCTCGGACGGAAAGCAATTTCTCCTGCCAGCCAATACCCAGCCAATCGATCTGACTTAAACTTGCAAGCGTAAGCGGTTTTCCAAGCACCTCACAAACCTCAAGCGCAAAAGAAAAGAAGAAGGAAAGGTCATCATCTTTTTCGTTTTCAGTCAGAAGAGATATCATCTGTGCCTTTGTCATTCCCTCATAAATGTTATCGTGCCAGTTTTCAGCGTTAATACCATAATGCCGCAGTCTCTCAACTGTCATGTACGGATTTCCATTATGCAACATTACCGTGCACCCCGGGAAAGCACGGACGATGCCTGTAAGGAACACGCTTCGTTCCTCATCCGTGCCGCCGGAAATCAAAATAGAATCACGGCTCACCCCGCTCAAAAACTCACGCATAGGTATTCTGTTCCTTACAGGAAACGTCTGCCTCTTATTTAAGCCTGAAACATGTTTCGACAAATACATCTCATTACTAGCAAATAACGTTGATAACAGGTTTGCCACTTCAACCACCTCTCAATCAATCTGAAACAGATATGTTATACCGTCTGCATTTTTCACATAACATTGACCTAAGCCAAGCCGATTGAAGTCTGCATCCTCTATGATGTAACCTTCTCTGCGCTCGCTCATACAGCCGCCTGGAGAGAGCACCATATACTCCGATATAGTTTTGCCGAAGTCTTCCTTAATGTAATTCCTCGTGGTCGGATCGTTTGCTCTGAAATACAGCTTATTACACATACCGGCAAGCATCGCAATCGCATCGTGTTCCCCGTATATTGATTTGAGCTGCTCAATACTTTGAAGTCCGACGATGACCATCAATCCTTTGGCACGCCCGAGATTCACAGCCTGTGCGATATCTGTCTTCCCCATCGTCACGAGCTCATCACATATAAGTATGGTTTTTCCGACATTGTTGTTCTGGGAAAGTACTTCCTTCAGCATAAGATTTACCAGGGAACCATAGATCGGAACCTGGGATGCCTTATACGCCATATCATAGTTAATAAACAGCGCCTTCTTATCCTTCGCTCTTACAAACTCCCGAATTGAAAAATCCCCGTCGTCTGCAAATACATCAATCAAGGTCTGCAAAGCGGTCGTGACCAGTTCTCCAAAGACACCTAACGCCTGGAGATTGTCGCCGTTTCCTCTGTTGCCAAGAATCATGTTTAATACTCCCGATTCTCCACAATCCTCGATCAAACGCATATAAGAATGTTCATCAAACTGCAGGAAGAAATCTCTTAATGCCCTGTTTGACCACTGTTTTCTCGCATGTAGGTTGTTCAAGCCCCGCTTGATATATGAAATGATTACGCAAAACATAAGTTCTCTTGCTCCTTGCACAAAGAACTGCTCCTTAGAGTCCTTCTTATCTGCAAAGAGGTGAGCTACAAATTCGCGTGTATTAAGTTCTATCATGTTCATATCATAACCATCACTCAAAATATCACGGAACATGTTCCACCTCACACTTCTATTTGAGTTCACTCCCTGTTCTATGACCAAATCACCGGGGTTCATCAAACTGTTGAAATCATTCTTTGCCTGGATGATGATCATGGAATAGTCTTCTATCATGTTGTACCGCAGATCCTTGATCATCTTGGAAAGGCAATAGCTCTTTCCGGAACCTGTTGCGCCTATCAGAGCAGTACCTTTCACCAGATGATCGGCGGTAAACTCCATATTCGCGAATCCGATAGGTCCTGTATCAGCAATTCCAATCCCCGGAATCTTAATAAGCGGATCGTCGTATGTAGGCGGCTCTTGCAGACCACTTGTACCTAAAATTCTCCTCACACTTTGTCCATACATCATTATCACCTCCACATTGCATATCCATTACTCATATTCTTGCCGACATTACTTTCATGTGAATATTCAGCATTTGAAGCTAACTTGGAATATTCACGCTTCTGCTCATTCCCATTCGACTGGCTGTAGCTGTTTTCTGCTCCCTTATAGCATGGATTTGACAACTCGTGCGCCTCCGGAGCATGAGGTGGGTTGTTCCCAAATGAGTGCATCTCATGTGTTTCCGGATCATAGTAACCGTTGGTAACCGAGTGATAACCGTTCTGCTCATTGACTTTTCCCATGTTATGCGCCGCTAAATGATCCTCATGTGTCAGAAATTGGATATTATCGGCTGACGAAGCATATTCAGGATATTGTGAGACCGATTTCATATGCTGCCCCTCGTAGCCGGATACCCGTCCTTTTTCCATAAGTTCTCTCTGCTGTTCACTATTCCAGTTCACGGTACCCTTTCCCTGACAAACAAGCGTCTTTTCTCTACTCCATGCATCTCTCACAGCCTTTTGGCGATCTCTGATCAACTGAAGCTTTTCTTCTCTTGTCATAGAAACACCCCCTAATCAAGAGCCGAAAGTTCATCGGCAAGAAAATCCACCAATGAATTCCACTCAAGCTGAACTGTGTAGCCATTTTCATGATCAAGCAGAGCAATCTTGCCATCTGCTGTAACAACAATCGGATCTCCGAATGACATAGCTCCAATTTCCAGCCACCGTGAAGATGCCGCGCTTCCATCCGTATAGCGTAGTACCTTCCTCACAGGATAAACCTCTGTTCCCGGCACACCAATCTCGACACCGTCTGTAACTCTGTAGAAATCAAGAACCTGCGAAGGAACAAACGGATAGTTTTTCTTCATTTCCGATATAGCCTTGGCATCTGCTGGCGGATGAATATCTATCCTGTAGCTACTGTGCTCCTCCATCTGCATTAACAAATCTTCTACTGTCTTCATGTGCATCACTCCTTTGAAATTTTTGCTCTGCCTCTTTTTCATAGCCTACATAAGGTAAATCCGTGTAAACCTGAAAATTATCGCACAGCTGTAATTTTTTTTAGAGAGGCAGATCCATAAGATTTTGTATCTCACTTGCAGTATATATTTCTGCCTCCCTTAATCTCTTGGCTATAGCAGTTTTCATCTTGAAGGCTCATTTGATTCTCCGTTTTCGCTGAAAATCATGCAGGTCTTCTCACTTATTCTATTAGTTGCTTGTGTAATCTGTTTAACAGACAACGTGAATCTGCATTTTCCTTTTGAGCAACCGTCATTGTCTATCGCATCCAACTTTTTGATAAGTGGCAAAAAAACTTGCATCGGAATATTTGCGTGCATCGCTGCCTTCAGATCAATCACCATGTATTCAAATATCTCATCCAGCCTTTTCCCATTCAGATATTTCCTAGTCTCACTCGGCTTTCCGCTATATCCGTTCCCCATCCACTGCGGAATAATCAACTTTGAATATGTGTAACTGATAAGCCTCTCAGGAGAGCTGTTGAGCGAATATAATTCCTTTAACTTATTCTGAAATTCAATGCTAATTTCTCTATCCATATAGATTGCTTCAGGATTTTCTTCTATGTTCGATTCACGAACAGACTTGATAAGTTCATGCGACAGCTCGCCTTCCTCATATAGTTGTTCTAAAGATACATGCCAATCTATATTCTTCACTATCCATGATACAGATTCCCCTCTTACAATAGTGTTAAGCCAGGCTTGCCTATTCGCTTCAATCAAACTTTTCGGGTTCAATATAAATGACGATAGCTGCCTGATTACTGCGCTCACAACATTCTGAAAAACATCTTCCCAGTTTGAATAGCCAACATGATTTATGATCTTATATTTCGTATCGCGTTGAAGTACAAAGTAAAGTTCGGCATAAGTCCAATCCTTGAGTTTCTCATCCTGCAAGCCATTTTTTAACCTTTCAAAAAACTCTTGTGATGCAAAACGCATACCTACCACCTCTTCAAGTTTCTTCGTCTCATCCATACCTTTTCCTCCTATCAAATTTTGCCATTATTGGTTTGATGTCATCTTTGTTCTATAGATAGTTAATCACATCATTTGAGAGAAAAATCAGGGGGAAAATCCGCAACGCAAACCGCGCAGCGATTCGGAGAAGTAAATGTTTGCTTTCGCAAACCCAAATCGCGCGCCAAATTTTCCCCTTCGGATTTAACTTTTGCTATGGTGATATAACTTAGGCATAGCAATCAGACAGCTAATATTTTTAAAGGAGGATTTTGATATGCATTGGTCAGATTTGATAGCAGAGGAAATAATTAAAAGGAAGTTATCGATTTGCTTGGCAGAATAGTGCCGTGCTTATCTGATGTAAAAGCAATTTGCTGATGGATTATTTATTTAAAACAGTTAGATCACAGAAGGAGGAAAGAAAAATTATGGAGAAAATCAAAGTGATTATTAACGATGACTTTTTTAAGGCAATCGGATTAACGGTCGAGAAGTGTTCGGCTTATACAGAGGATTCAGATAGTTACGTAAGAATAAATGGCGAAATAGTTTGTAATGAAAAATGGGATGAGGATTATTGCTTGAAGGTAAAAGCAAATCTTTGCAATGAAGACGACGATGTTGTTCATATCGACTATGATTACGATGTGAAAAGATTTATTAAACTCGGGTATGAAACTTTTTCAATTAGCTGTTATAAAGGCAATGTCAAAAGCATCAAATGTGTTGAGATATATCCAAAACTTATTATGGCATCAGAAAGAGAGGATGATTAAGATGGATGAACTTGAGATTACGAAGGATTTAATTCGTGTACTGGCATTTTATGGAATTGTTAAAGATTGGGATATGGATGAACTGCTTGATGAATATGAGCATTGGGGAATTCCGATAGTTTTGGTCAATGAGACTCTTCGTGAGGGTGCCGAGTAAGGAGGTTTTATGGAAGATCGACTGGCCTATGAGATGGTTATATGAAGGTGTAGACTTTGAACCCGGAGGAAAAGATCATGCAGCTCCCGGAGGCTCATATGACACCAGCCGAGTTATTGCAAAGGAGATTTCAAGCTGTTTTTTTATTAATCAGCAGACACTAATTACTTTGATAGCAGAGGAAAATATAAAAAATCCCGATGCAGTTGATAATCTCAACCACATCGGGATTCTTCAATTCTTATGTTTCTGAATTCTTGAATGACCTTTTCACGAATGACCTTTTCAAACACCCCCACATCATAACAAATGCTATCAAGAATATCGTAGCATACTTTGCATGGCAATAAAGCAATGTCAAATACAACATCCGAATCTTTATGAGAATAACTAATAAATATATAGGGATTGTTCCCACGATAAGGGGTATGTATCCTGTTGATTTCTTTCATTTTATTGTTCATCCTCCCTGAAGATAATTGACAACCAGCAGCATATTTTATCAATACATGCCCCTTTGAAAATGTTTGTCTGATAGAACTTACATCTAATTGTCAATCATATTCTTCAAAAACTCCATAACGGAAAATTTCTTCATACGATCCTCAAATTGCCAATCGTACTTCGTACTCAATCTGACTTTCAGAACGCTTTCTGATGGCATGAATGAGAGATAGAAATCATCACCTATTTCAACTTTTGCCCCTTCGTTATTGTCATAGGAAAGAATTATGTATTCTTCCTGTAATCTGTGGAGGCATTTTTTCCCTATGTCCAAGAGAGTCTCCTTATCACTCACCGGAACTGATAAGCCAAATGTTATAGCATTGATGCTGAGAATCTGAATTCTTTCATCTAATAACCTTTTAACCTTTTTCTCGTTCGGATCAAAAACGACAGCTTCTACTCGTACTTCTTCGCAAATGCTGCCATTGGTACTTCCTGAAATACGTTGAACGTTCTCCTCGTACATACCATTTTTGTACTTAGGCAACGCAGATTGAAAATCAAAATCTTCAGCGGAAACAAAATTCATTAAGATACCATGCGCTTTCTTTCTAAGGCTCTTAAGAATTTGCTCACGATTGTCTTCTAGATCAGATGTAGTAATTCCTTCATTAAATGGACCAACCTCAACAGCAGTTTTCTCTGATATTTCAAAAGCAATACTTAAAATATCAAAGAAGTCATTTGTCTCTTCCTTACGTACATCAGCTGTGCCAAATTTCTCTGCAAGTTCGTCAGCTGCGGTAATCACAGAAAATCGTGCATCAACATAATCAATATTGGATAACGCCACTGGAACTTCAGAATCATCCAATCGTACGGGAACAATAACCAGTTTTTTCCCTTCGATCTTTTCTCTTAATGCAAAATCAATTTCTGCATTTACCCAACGTGACTTAATTGAATTTTCTGACAAGAAAACGAGATACACATCCGCTTCATGAATCCCATGTAAAATTGCTGTGGTATAATTTCCACCGAAAGAAATATTTTTTTCGTCCATCCACAGATCAAACCCACGCAAAGAAAGCTGAAGCGCGAACTGTTTAACCGTCTTCATGTCCTCATGACTATAACTGATAAATAGTTTTTGTTTCAAAGATGCAATCTCCTTTCTCACCAGAGTCGTCCTTTTTGTCTTCAACGGAGCTAATAATTGATTTCACTAATCGTTCAGAAAAACTTATATCCCAATCCTTCTCTGAGCCATCTTGGTTAAACGCTTGCCCATTTACCATAATTATCTTTGGAGTCTCTGTATCCACATTAATTATTGCAATAGTAAGCACAATATCTACGCAGGGATAAGGCGTCGGATATCTTCCTGATACTCCAATAATCAAATTTAAAAGGACAACATCTGTAATTGCCAGATCAAAATATGGATCTTCAAATTTATGTACGGAACTGACCGAAAGCGTATCTAACTCCAAGGCCGGCATAAACTGATATCTCCATAATAGTTTTCGTTTAGGATCAATTTGATTCTTACAATATAACTCAAATGATTCCAAATTTTCTCCTTCAAAGTAAGACCCCTCTGGAAACGGAACACTTGTCCGTTCAAGATAAAACATATTATTTTCACCAGAATAGAAAGGACTTGTTGTTTTATGAAAGACTTCTTCTGGAAGTAGTTTTTTTATTTCATAAACCGCCTCTCCTACATTCTTAGCAAAACAATTTATAGCCTGAATTCTTCCAATTGATAAATCCAATTCATCAGGAAGCGGAATGCCCTCAATATAACAAGGAATCATTTTTATTTTCCCTTTTTTGGCGTAATATATCTCATCGAGAACATATTCCGAATTAATGGAATTATCAGAAATAAAAACAAGTACGCACTGTGATTTTCTCAAATGTTTAGCTATATCATCATTCCAAGATTCCCCCGGAGTAATACCTGGATCATACCAAATATTACAAGCCTGACGCTGCAGAAGCTGTATCACACTTTCAACATATTGCTTGTCTTTATGGGAATACGACACAAATATATAAGGTTCATCCCCATCATAGATTTTACTCACACTAACCACCCGCTTTCATCAGCACTATCAAGTACGGTTCACCATATGCTATCACCAATCAAATTCCTGACTAAAAATCGGATAGGAATCTGTCATAGTCTTCAAATGAGTAAAAAATGCCTTTTTAAGAGTCAGCACTTTCCAACTAATTAGCCACCCTATACCAGTACTCACATTTCTTACTATCATTATCTGTACCAATTCCACGGAAATACATGATTGACAAAGTTTCCTGCGCCCATTTCAGTCCTTGCTTTGCTGCTTTTTCACACCATTCAAAAGCCTCATTAAAAACTCTGGTGGGTTCATGATGCCTCAAACTGTGAAAACACCTATCTTGATATCAGTCCCAAACGTGGAAATGCAGGCATGAAACAATGCGGTGTTCTCCCAAAATTCAAAGGGATTGCCATGCATGACTGCTGGGCTTCCTACTGGAATTATCCGGATATTCAGCATGCAGTCTGCTGCGCCCATCTTCTCCGTGAATTAACGGAAATTGATGAAAATCATCCTGAGCAGAAGTGGGCATCTGCATTTATAGACCTTTTACTGGAAATGAAAAAGGTCAAAGATAAAGCTGTAGAGAAAGGTAAGGACTCTCTGAGCTATTATCACTATCATAAGTTCGATATCTGCCTTTTTATTGATAACTTCAATGTCCCGTTTGATAACAACCAGGCAGAACGTGATCTTCGGATGATAAAGGTGAAAACCAAAGTATCTGGATGCTTCCGAACTGAGGAAGGTGCCAGAGATTATCTAAAAATCATGTTCTACGTAGGCACGGCACATAAACAGGGATACAATGCTTACGAAGCAATCAAAAATGCAATCTCAGGTCATCCTGATTTCATCTTTGAATAAGGGTGGTTCTGAATAGTTACCCCTTGTTTTATAAGGTTTCTCTTGATTTAGTCCTATTTTAACGTATGCCCCAGTTATGAGCAAAGCATCCCTACCGCTCTGAATCCATGAATCTATATATTTTCTTGCCGATCTTTCCAGCATAAGATCACCCCACATACTGCAATTGCAACTTTTCTATCTCTATGATAGCAACTTTTTGCAACTTTTCCAACTTATTTTCGGTAGTTTTTGCAACTTTGCGAGCTTTATGCTTCAGAGGTATGTATCTCTATGTTTAGTATTTTACAGTACGCTTTTCATTCAATACTTATGGGGAATTTAAAAAATGCCGAGAGGATAGTTAGTTATCCTCCCGGCATCTGAATTAACATATGCGTATTATAGATACACTACAAGTAATTACTGCTTGTCGCACGTTATTTTGTATCCCAGCTTAACAATGAGCTTCAATGTCTCAAGTGCTGTATTCCTGTCATACATTTTCTCGCTCTCAGGCAGTTCTTCGTATGGCACAAGCAACGGAGTTGTCTTCTTCTCCGGATTCTTTATCTCGCCCAATGTCCAGCCTTCTGATATTCGCCCTACCGCCCATACATCATGAACATTTGAGGCTATCTGCTCTGTTAATGCGAGTAAGTCCTCCGATAGTATTACATCATCTGTGTTAACCGGTTGTGGTTTGTACATCATTCATATCCTCCTTAATTCATTATTGGTTGTTTTCTCTCAACTTCTCATTTAACGTGTCTCCGATGCAGGCTAATTGCTCATCACTCCATTCACCCATATCTGTGATTTTAATATGGCGAAATCCTTTCGTAATAAAAAGTGCATCGCTCTCATCTTGATTACCGATCTTGCTTCCATATACCACATCATCAAAATATGCGATCCTATTGGGTTCATGATATCCATACTTTAGCGTCTCATAATAAGCCCGAAGTAGCAGCACCCTGTTGGTCTTCATCATTACTCTCTTAATTCTCGGAGAGGTAAATGCAAAGCTCACCTTATCGGAAGAATCCTCTCTTCTCAAACCATTGATAAAATGCTTGTCCTGTAGTTTCTCAAGCATTCTATATGAGTTTTCTTCGATGCGGCTGATATCCACCACTTCCAGATTGTTATAACCCACCCTCACATATTTGCTTTCATTATATGCTCTAACTCCATAATAGTCCAACAAGATTCTCGGATCAGCAAACAACGTGTCAAACGCATGTCTATATTTTTTAGATACGGAGATTTTTACTATGCAGCTTTCACTTGTATAATTCTCTATAATATCATCCCTTAAAATATCTCGCTCTGATAATTCTCTAAGCAATCGACGCACAGTTTTCTCCGTGTATTCCGGCAATACAAAGGATAATTTCTCGGTGTATTCATTACACTCATTGCCAAGTATCTCAAATTGTGCCAGCGGCTTATTTCCCAGCTCATATTCATCAATACAACTACATAGTGCCCTCCACGCATCTTTGTCAGATTCGTAAATCTGCCACAATGCTTCGTAATCTTTTTGATACTCCGGAATATCAGAAATAGCACTATCCGTTCCTTTAAGCGCAGCTATGTTTTCCATTGTTAAGAAAGAGGCATCATGAATATATTGCAGATAATCACAGCCATTATGTTTCGTAAAGTGTTTATTTCTCCAGTCAAAACTATAATATGCTATGCCGGCAGACTTTATGACACTTTTAAAAGCCTCGTACTTTTTCCCATCGTGGAATAATAAATTGCTGCACTCATATATACAGTTATCGCTTTGTAAGTACTGCACTATTCCATTATACGCCGCATCCTGTGACGGATTGCAATATAACAGTGTGCAACCTTCAAATCTGACATTTTGATACTTTCCGCTTTCTATTCCGCTTAACCCTTTCTCAAGCATATTCGTGGTGCCACATTCACGAGAACCTGCAATCACAAACCTTACTTGGCAATGTATCTCTCTGCTGTCCAGATATCCAAGCACTGCCTTTAAGCCAGTCATAACCTTATCTACATCTGAATGCTCATCGCAATAATATATATAATCTATTTTTTTCGGACACAACACAGTAACTGCCGCTACATTGTTCAGTCTGCCATTAAATTCTTCACTTTCATCAAACGCCACTACTACATGTTCTATAAAACTGTACGTCAGTATAAACGGTATCTTCCCAACCAACACGTCATCATACGACTTATAGTCACGATACAAGTTTGCTTCCATAAGAGGGAAGAACGCTTTTTTTATCAGGGCAATCCTTGTCTCGGCATCTTTTAACACAGCTTCCGAGGCACTACTCTCAAATATTTTTTTAAGTCTTTTCTCATAATTACTATATTGACGAGTATAATTTTCCACTCCCTCCAAAATGTTTTCCAAGCAGAAACAGTATTGTCTGAAGGCACCAGAAACATCTTCTCCACATTCTTCAGCCAATTTACGAAGTTTTTCTATATCACTTTCTCTTTGCATAGGGTTATTTTTCTTATATTCATTGGCTCGCTTTCTGAAGCATCGATGAAGTTTAATTGACATTAGATCCAATTCATCGAGATCTGGATCTATATCCGCAACATCCCACTTCTCACGTCCCGATTCGCTGTATTTGTTGTATTCCTCGGTACTCAGCGGAGTCTCTTCCATTCCATACACTATGCATGGATGAGTGGATTCCAACTCATTCTTTACTTTTCCCTTTTGAACACACTGTTCAAGATCAAGGTTTCCGTTCTTGTCCCGTGGCGCTCTCCAACCGGCGGTCACTTTCTCCAATACCCACCTTCTATGCTCCAGCGCAACTACAGCATCAAATTTTTCCTTTGCGCACTTTCCTGCCTCTGAATCAATGTCTTTCTTTTGAAGAATTTCTACAAAGAAAACATTCGCCGCCTCAGAAAGGTTTTTTACCACTATAGCATTTTCATTACAAGTTCCGGCGTCTTTCTCCAGAACAATCCCTATGCTGTACAGCTTATATCGTATAGATAAGGCAAATGCCAATGATGATTCATATCTATATCTGTCATTTAAAAATTTGTCTCTTGCCTCGTCCATATCTTTATTGAGCGAATTATCCCAAGATATATCGGCATTAAACGCCATCTGAACCAAATCTATATCTGAACTGAATGTCTCCGGCGTAATTCGCTCGTTAATACATACCGGGTATACATTTGATGTTCCGTCATCATCAACGCTAAACTCGCTAATATAACAAACAGGGCACAGTTTATCGTTCTCTTTTAGCATTTCGATTGCAATCGTCTCTGCAATAAATCTATTCGTTTCGGTATTTCCTGCTGCTACAAATACATAGTCATATTCTTTTAGCATCAGCTCGAGACATTCATTTATAATAACAGCATTTTTATGTTTTATGCTATCTATATTCTCATCTGAGGCTCCATCCTGTATTACCGTGAACCTGACAGTATCATCATTATCTTTTAAATCTCGGAATACAAGATCCGCATACATGCAATCGTGTCTGCTTTTCTCAATAGAACCATCTACATTTACGAACCTTGTAAGCTCCGGTCTAAATTGTAAATAGCTCTCCTTATCCTTGTCTGCTTTATCTGATATCGACGTAATGTGTAACTTATACCCTTTGATCTGACCCGCCTGCAGACACTGGTCAATAAATATATGTCCATATGTCCCCGAACCTATAACTAAAATTTTTGGTTCTGTATTTCCGAATTCCAAGCGCTCGTATATAGGATGGTCATACAACATTTTTTGTATTGCAATAACCGGATCAGATATACCTGCCTCATTGAGCTTAACTACCTGCAAGGTTTCATTCTGTCCGATTCTATTGCAGTTTATTCGGGTTATAATCTCCAATGCCTTTTCTAAGTCTTCGAGGAGGTCTTCGCAAGCTTCATATCTTCCTCCCCTATAAGGTGCCAAGCACTTTTCAAGTATAGTTACAATTAGTGACATAAACTCTTCATTTGTGCCAGCCTCTCCACTTGTAAAAAGTTTTGAAGATTTTACAAGTTGTCTTATTTCTCCATAAGTTTCATCTACGTAAAGTTCATTCCCTATACCATCTTTTACAATTATTGCATTAAATAGCACAGCTCCGATGGAATAAATATCTGCTCTATTATCTGGTTGATCTTCCATTTCTACAATTTCCGGAGCACAAAATCCATCTGTCCCCATTGGATTTAAATACTCTCCTCCCACCATATATAACGTGTTTACATCATACATGGATATCGTGTGCTCGTTAACAATCTGCCCCTCTCTATATGGCAACATGAAGTTTGATGGTTTTATGTCCAAATGTAATAACCCCGCCACATGAATTGACATTACTCCCTCTGTAAGAGCTATCACAGTTTGGATAACTTGCAGAAGTTTAAAGTCTGAATTACTTTCTGAATTTCGCTTTATCTCCTTAATAAACTCACCATAGCTCTGTCCTACAACACCTCTCGTCCATATATATCCGGATGTTGGCACAGCACCATCTATTGCTTCACTCAGAGCTTTAATGTCTACCTCATCATATACAGCAGGACTTTCTACATCTTCATCCAAGCATCCATATAATAATTCCGGAATCTGAATAAAGTTACCCATTAGTCGGTTATCCTCAGATTCTAACATCTTGTCATTCAGCAAATTATATGCGTCCATATATTCATCACGCATTTTTACAAATCTGTCCAGAGTTCCCGCACCGGGAACTATTTGACCATTTTTCAACCTGAAAATAGAATAAACTATATTATTCTCAATATCGTCGGCAGGATAAAATTCCTTTAACAACCCTGTTTCCAAATGTCCGTTTCGATTTCGAACAGCCTCATAACATATAGCAGACCCTCCTTCGCCAACACGACCTGTAATCTGATATACTTCTTGATCATTTCCAGCCTTATTCCTTGATAACAATATGCGTTCACCGATTTTTAAATACGCTCTATTATCTATGCTCACTTTCCATCTCCCCCCTTCACCTCTGCCATAACAAGGTTATTGTCTTCATAATCATCCAGGCTAACAGCTATATAGCCGCAATCGTCTGTGAATTTAAAACTGTCCAACAGTTGATTCAAATTTTTGAATTTACATCGTTCAAGATTATCGTTTATCCTTGCATCTGTATTAACATTTTTCCAAAAGCCATCTGTACACATAAATAGAGTTGTGCCTCTCTGCAATCCGAACTTCTTTACATCCATCACTTTCCACGCACTATCTGTTGTCACAAGGCACGGCTGTCCGGAAAACACTTTTGGATTTAATACTTTAATCATCTTCTTATCTGATCTTATCAATTCAATTGCAGAATCCCCAAGATTCACTGCTATCATTTCCCTGTTGTCCTTGTCAATAAATACTGTGCTCACAGTTGCAGCATACTCATATCTATCTTTCTTTTCCGTAATGTTATTTTTTCGTTCAATGAAACTCAATATATGCTCTGTGATTAGGTAAGCCAATTTCCTTGAATCATAGGAAAATACACGTCTTCTCTCAATCTTAAAAAAATTTATAACTGCTTCACATGCCAGCTTCGCTCCTTCAGCACCATACTTACATTCCGTGACCCCATCTGAAATTACTGATGTTATATATCGTTCATCCTCATAGTACTGCACATAATCTTGACAAGCTTCTCCCTTTTCCAAATGATACATTCCTGTCTTTACATATTGATTAACAATCATAAGCTATCCTCCTTCCATTTGTGACTGATTATCGCATATGGAAAGAGAATAGTTTATATGGGGAATCCAATATCTATCCTGAACTAAAGCGAAAAACTGCGGTATTTCTGGTCACTCAGACTGTAAAACATCGTTTTCAACTACAAATACACATAATGAAATTAAAACATACAAATCCAATATATTTTTTTCACTCATTCGTTGGAATCGAGCTTTTTCAAGCTCAATATCTATTTTATTTTTAAAATCGTCATATATATCCTTGAATGTTTCTACCCCACTTATTTTATCTAGTTCAAAACATAAATAATAATTATAATATACTGCAATAAATGTAGATCTGGAAATATCTTGTTTTTTTACAATTCTCTCCAGTAAAATTTCCCAAAGCAATGTCTTATCCAGTTTTATATTAAGGCTCTTTATTATAGCATCTAATTCGCTATCATTTTGATACTCTCTTCCGCAAAGAGCATATACTTTTTCTTCTTCGGTAATGTCTTCTGCGGCTTTCTTTGGCTTCTTTATTTTTTTCCATTTGATATCCAAGCCTATACTTTTAAGCATCTCAACGTCATCTTGAAATAAATAGCCATTGTATAATCCTCCGTTTTTTTTTCTAATCATTGCTTGCAGTTCTTTCCCACTAATAAATGTATCGCTATTTGAATCTTCATATAATATTGTAAGAAGCTCCGCCAATTCGTTAATTTTTCTACTGCTTAACCATACGAATCTTTTATTTAATCGTTGTTCTATTAAGTCTATGATTAAGAAGAATTCTTTGTCATTTGAGCCTGTATATTTTTTTCTCAATTTTTCAGATAAACTCCATTTAACTATAGAATTTTCCTTGAAATATTTAATATTAGATAACTCTAATACCCTGTCTGCAACTTCATCTGACTCAGCTGCCTCCTTTATATCTTTTATTTCTCGCTTTAATGTGCTACTATCAACATTCTTTACATACTCTTCTTCTAAGCTTCCTGACCATATTTCCATTGCATCACGTGCGTAAACCTCTTCGGACGATATAGCCGTTATAGATTTACCCTCATTGAACATAAAATCATACTCAGTACTCATTAAATAACTTCCAACCTCCGATGGTTCACGATCCAAAACACTTTCCATATATGAATTCTTATACCCGACAGTATCATTAGTCTCTCCACCTTTTATCGGATGTGTTATCTTCTCTTTGCTATTACTGCATTTAGCTATTATCTTCTCAGCCATATCTATTCTTTCTCCGGGAGTCAAGTTCAAATCCTTCCTATATAAGAAGTACAAATATATCATTTCAGCATAATTTTTATAATTAATACCATCTCCTCTTGGTTCCGTCTCATAATCATTGCCTTCTCCTTTTCCGTTTCCTTGCAAACTTTTAATGTGTTTTTCCCTTTCATAACGATTTAATAAAAACTTCATAATGTTGTCACTGTAATAGTCTTCAAAAAGATACGCCTGCATGTCAGCACGTTTTCCAAACTCAGTTTCCACTTCCTTTGTATCTTCATTATAATGATCGTTCTTTTTTAAGGCCTCTGACATGTCAAACATAATGGCAAAATAATACAAATATTTTCTTGTGTTACCCCCGTTACTCTTAAAATCTCCATTTGCCAAATCTTCACATAAATTCAATAACTTCATTTTACGGTTACGTTTCTTTAAAACATCACAATATCTTTCCTCTAATGTTTTCTTTTTACCCTCTCTGCTTATATAGCATAATGAATGCAACTGTTTCTTGAAATCTACATTAAGAGCAGCAACAAAATCTATAAATTCTATAACTGCATTTGCCGGATAGTCGTTATTAAATATGTTATATAGTAATTTAATATTTTCTATTACACTCACATTTGTAAATTCAAATCTCAGTTTACACATAAGATTTTTCAGCTTAATGGTCGTTATTTCCTTCAAAATTATGTCCGAAATTATAATTGTTTCATTAGAATTAGAATCAACTATTTTCCCTTCTTTGGACATTAATACATATTTGTCAAAATTCTCAATAAGGCATTTTGTTTGTTTCAATGCTTGAGTTAAACTTCTATCAAAAATAGAATTATCTATTCTGGATACAGCTAACTCAAGTTTCTTTTGACTGTCTGACTGTAAATCATACTGTTTCTTTTCGCTAGCATTCATTTTTTCTTCTGCCCATTCAATAATCTCTCCTGTATTAAGTGTTTTGAAACCTTTACCGCCTCCCATAACAAACTTTTTCAATATAATTGTTCTGTTTTCATCATCTTTTTTTATATAAGTATCCGATTTTGTCAGGCGATGTATTATTCTGTTCATATAGTCACTTGTCATGGGAGTGTTTTTATATTCTTTATACAATATTGGCAAAAATTGATCACTTATTATTTCTGATCTGGTATGTATTGTTTTAATTACAGAATCATCTTTAATCAATTCATCAGGTGTTTTCTCAATTCCTACAGACTTACAAGCGCTTTCAAGTTCTATTCTTGCAGATGGAAGTCCACTATATCCACTTCTTCCCTTTTTGCGTGCTATATCATCTTTATCTTTTGCTTTCTTGTAAGCATTAAATCTATAAACTACATCCTCTCTGCCATATAATGACCTTATTTTTGACAGTTCTAAATTGATTTTTTCTCTGCGATTTTTCGTAAAATCATACATTTCCTCTGCTACTGTGTTTTCCATATCTTCGTTTCCTCCTTATAAATAGGTTTTTTTTACCAACAACTCTTCCCCTGCGTTGCCTCTAATACTGAGCTACTGTAGTTTCTTCAGGCTTGATTAATTTACTACTTTCTTACAGCTGTACAAGACTATGTAGCACATACAAGTCTTTGTTAATTTTATTACTCAAACTTCGCACATTAAAATGTGCCTATGCACCTTGAAAATTCAATAATAACTGGCATAAAAATAGCATGAAACCAATGGTTTTGGCAATAATTGAGTTGTCAAAAAACAATTACAAACCGGAAGCTCATGCTATGAATAAAAGTATAACACAAGTGACTCAAAATGATAAACAGATTTCTAAATCTATCAAACCAATCTATCAAACCAGATAAATTTTCATTTTTTAAGCTGACAACCGTTTTCTCATCTTAAATCAAACAACGCAGTATGAGCAAACCTATTATAGTGGTTCATATCAAAATTCCCCCTTCGGATCATGGATCTTATAAGGTTCATAATGTCAATATAAATAAACCACACCTACTGCTGAACAAAAATAATCATCAGTGTAGGTTCAAAAAGAAAGCGAGGTATACCTTATGAAGAAACACACGAAGATTAAGTATCGAAACTATTTATCCGAGTTAAGGGTAGACAGAAAGCCTATATCACCGGATCTCCCTAGTTACAACCCGGAGTTTATTAACAGGGTATATAACCCAAAGCCTCCTTTTATCACACATGAAGAATTCACAGCAGCTCTTAATGACAGGATCGCAGCTGAGAACAGCTCATACGTAGAGAAGGAGATTGAAGAGATTAGACTTCAGAAAGCAATTTCATCTGAGCTAGAGACAATCGAAAAGGAAAAAAACAAAATTGTAGATTTCATTGAGTATTTGTCTATCAAAAGCAAAGAAAAGGAGGACTGAACATGAATAATCTTACGGCATCCCTAATCCTTGCTATTGCAATTGCAGTTGTATTTATCGTAATTTCTGCTGTTGCATATAAGCTGCGTTTAAAGAACAAAAATACCCGGATCCTTAAGAAGATTCACAATAATGAATACAGTCTAGATGAATTGAAGGAGTATTATTATCAGTCACTCTCACGTATTAAAAAGACAGGAGCCAAAGCATATCTGGCAATGCCTATAGTATACGTATTATCTGATAGCAGCAACTACTTTGTCTCTCTAAACTCAATCTACCGCGAGAACGTTGCTATGTTGCTGATATTGACATTAACACTCAGTATCATCCTTGATCATACCCCGACTGCTATATCAGAATACATATTCTCAAAAGAAAAGGAAAGCACAATATCAAACAAAAGTCAAAAATATATAGGAATTGCAATCGGTCTTCTGGTTGCTGTCATGTTTAGTTTTATAGTGATGCTTTTTCTAATAAGAGTGAACACCACAGATCTCGTATTTGAAGGCAGCAGTGCAGACAAAACAGCCCAGACATCAATGATGATATTATGGACTGAGGTCGCTATCGGAACCACTATCTCATCGTTTATATATAAGGCTATCCGGGATTTGATTCTGGTTCCTCGTTTGCTTAAGGCATTGAATTGCGAAACGGAAGTATTAGCAAATGCGCAGTTATCAAATGTGGAAGCACAGAAAACAGAGTTGGAAAAGTATGCAAATCAAGAAGTATCAGAGTCCGATAAGGTACACGAATCAAATATTCAGAAGATTTTGTCCGACGGTGCTCTCTTAGAAGCAATGTATCTCGCCAGAATACAAAATATATCGTCAAATAAGAATGCCAGATCCAGCAATAAAAGTGTTTCTTTGCCATCTGATGTCAATGCATCCCAAAAGGAACACTCTATATCATAAGTCAATTTAACCAACAGAAGGAGGAAATTCACCATGATGAACACAAACAAGGAATCCAACAAAACAAGAGCTCTCATAGCCGCCATTATCCTGTGCATCTCACTTCTTTTCACAACAGGATGCAGCAGTGCCGATGTAACCAATGACGTCAAATCAGCGCTTGGCATGGAAGTAGCCGCAGTCTCACATACTGTATATGTCGTGGACCAGACGAAGTATAGTGCCAAATACGACCTGAACCAGCTTCTCAGCAAAACAATCTCAGAAAATTACGCCGCATATGACTCGACATCAACAATCATAAGACTTGACGGTGATGCCAAAGTGGTAGATCATCTGACTTATACGAACAATGGCAAAGGAGGCGGTGCTACTTGGGCTGAGAAAGACAAGCAGGAAGCTGTTAATCATGTCATTACAAGCATCATCAACAATACATCTCCTGTTGCAGACGAAGTCAACGTATTGAAAGCTATTCGGCTGGCTTGTGACGAACTCCAAACGTACGACGATGGTATAAAACGAATCGTCATCGTCTCTAGCATGATCCAGACCATGGACCCAATTAATATGGCAGGCGGCCTTGACGCATATTCTGATTCCGATACCATTAACCAAACCGTTGCTGACCTTAGTAATATTCATGAGCTGCCTGATATGAGAAGCATAGAGTCAGTAACGGTGTATGGCCTCGGTCATGTAGATACCACCAGCGGAGAACAAGCTGAACTTTCACAACTTGACTCTACAAATCTGCAAACACTGTGGCGGGCTATATTTGAATGTGCCGGATGCTCTGACGTGACCTTCAAGACTAACACACCGGATGGTGCAACCCTAGACATAGACTATCCCTCTGTGACTCCGGTTACAGCAAGCGATATAGGCAATCATTTTGTTTATGCCGATACTACAACAAACGAATCCATAAACCTCAAGGATGATGTACTGTGTTTTAACGATGTGTCATTATCGTTTCAGCCTGACTCTGCGGAACTGATTACTTCTGAAAGTGAAGCGTTGAAAGTCTTATCACCGGTGATCAGCTATGCAACCAGTCAGGATGTAACAATCGCCGTATTTGCGTCAACTGCATGGTCAGACGATAAAGAAGCCTTATATGACTTATCATCCGCTCGTGCAAACACAGTAAAAACGTTGCTGATCAAAGCCGGTGTACAAGAAGAATCTATACGCTGTTATCCACTCGGTTATGATTTGAACCCTTTTAAGTGTGACTGCTTCGATTCATTCGGAGAATGGGATGAAGACAATGCAAAGAAAAACAGAGTCGTTTATATAACCGATGCAAGTTCAGCTGTTGCAAATGTCTTCTATCAAAATCTTGACTAGTTACATCAACTAAAACATATGTGTAAAAAAGGCGGCATAGCACAACAGAAGCTATAACGTGCATGCCGCCTAGAATGGAGGAACTATGAACAAACGACGTATCTCATCAAATGTGTTGGATTGGCTTAATACATTCAAGCGTAACAGAAAAATCAGTTCTGGCAAAAAGATTACGAATATAGAATTGAGATATTATGCTGAAATGTTATTTCCGGCACTCGTATCTGTGATTGCAGGATATTATCTCTGGAGATATAAGCTGGCATCACTGTATTCAACCGAGATTCCAAACTTTCTACTTGTAAGCGCGCTCTTTTTTGCAATTACAGCTGTTTACACCATGCTGATCGGTATAACGGAGATTCTCAGAGGTCGTATATATTCTCAATCAGATTGCCTGTCATTCAAGAAGGTGTTAATAGTTGTTGTGGTTGGAAGCATCTGCACCGGAATTATTGCCGGAGTCTGTGAAATACTATATGAGCTTAACGGAACAGACTACGATGTTGATATTGCTCAAGAAACCATGCTCGTGATAGATGATAGCAGTTCTATGAAAACTTCCGATAAAAATGATAGGAGATTGACTGCTGCAAACGAGCTTCTTGAACATATAGACGGGAATCGCAAAGTGGGCCTAATACGTTTTTCAAAAGATATTCATTGCTATATTCCAATGGACTATCTTAAAGTGAACAAAAGCACATTAAATCATGAGTTGGAAAACAAAGTCAAAGAAGGAGGCACCGATATTAATGGCGCATTATATGCGGTTCTGAATGCCTTTAACAAAGCCGGTACAGCTACAGGAAGCCGAAGTGTCATACTCCTGACCGATGGGAAATCCACAACCAATGTTGATGAAGAATACTTGATAAATAGAGCCAACAGCATGAACATACAAATAAACGTAATTTCATTGGGAAATTACACAGATAAAGCCTTCATTAAACGGATAACCTCGAGTACCGGTGGCAAAGCAGCCAAGACCTCTAGTGACTTCTATCTAGATGCAGCGTATGGAGTATTTCTTGGTTCCCATATAGAGAGATGTCTCTTGGTTCCATTGATCGTCGGTTATCACACGGCAGGTCAGATTTTACTCCAAATACTTCTGATCGCCATAATCTGCATTGCTTCACAGGCGGTACCAACAATATTGCTCCGATATCATTCGTATATTAACTGGCATATAAAGTTGTCACCTGTCATGATATTGATCGGAGCAGCGTCATTAGCCATCCGAGATGCATCATTTTCAGCAATCTGCTTTTTGCTTGTACTCTATCTCATGCCATTTTTCAAAGGAAGAGTAAAAGCACGGAAGTTGAAAATACGGCACAAAAAAAAGCCGCATAAATCAAGAAGTATTCCACGTTACACACGAGATAAAGGGTATGAAATGATGGAATATTATGAATCGCATAACATCTACGAAAAGAACATAGGTGCCTTTGAAAACCGCAATCACTACACACGGTAATTTGAAATTTGTCTGCTTTAGACATTGTTGTTGTCTCTTCTACAACCTTGAGAAATATATCCAAGCATAATTCTATATATTCTGCTTGGATATATTGTTGCCTATAAATTGCGTGTAAGACAAGGTGATTTTTTAAGCCAACTAGGCACGGAGCTGACATCAGCGCACATATGCATCGAGATCCGCTTCGCCGGCACTATATGCATTTTTCTGTATTTGCATATTGCTGTCTCAATTACAATTAATCATTTAAAGATTCGCCAATAATTTAATAGCATTTATATAACACTCACTAGATTCAGAATCTAATCCCAATTTTTTAAAAACAGTCCCCATATTATAGTAATATTTAGATAAATCCTGTATTGATTCTGGTGTATTTATCTCATACGATATTGCCACTCTCATTCTAATTGACTTCTTAAAATAATTTTTTGCCTCTTCTAACTGGTTATCAACAGCAGAAATATATCCAAGTCTTCTGTAACTTATTGATAAGTCGTCCATAGCTTTTAAAGATTTACTATCATCTGCTATTTTTATTCTTAACTCAAGCGCTTTCAAATAATAATTTTTGGCCTCAGTAACTCTATGATCTTCTTCTGCAACATCGCCCAACTTATTATAAGTTATAGATAAATCTCGCTTATGTGTTATAGCATTAGTCTCGTTGACTAGTGCAATACAAATTTTTAAAGATTCTCTGTATTTATCCTCAGCTTGTGAATATTCTCCTTCCATTTTTAAAATATCGCCAAGTTTGTTATAACATATGGACATTCCTCTTCTAATTATTATCGTATTTACTTCATCTGCTATTGCCTTCATAATTTCAAATGACTCCTGATAATATTGCTTGACTTTAAAAAGTTCTGCCCCAGATTTTAATGCTATATCACCAAACCATTCATAACATACTGCCAGATTTCTTCTTGCTTCTATTGTATTTGTTTCATCAGCTATCGTTTTTGTTATCTCCTTCCATTCTCTATAATAAATCTTAGCTTCACTTAACTGCCCCGATTCTTCTAAAATATCAGCAATCTTGTTATACGCTATGGCCAAATCCTTCTTAGATCTTAATGTATTCGTTTGATTAACTATCATTTTTGCAATTTTAAGTGCTTCTGCACTATAATTTTCAGCTTCATCCAGCTTCCCTTGTACCTTTTTTATTGAACTAATTTTCCCATAGCTCACGAACAAACTTCTTCTTCCTTCTATTGTATCTGTCTCTGTCGCAATTTTCTTTCTTATTTCATACGATTTTTTATAATATTCTTCAGCCTTAAACAACTTTTTTTCCGTTTCTAAAGCATCTCCTATTCTATCATAACTAACAGCCAAATTGTATCTGTCATCTATAGCATTAGTCTCATCTGCTATTTTTTTCCTGATTTCTAGTAAATTTTTATAACAAATCTTTGCTTCTTGGTATCTAGATTCTGCCATTAAAATATCCCCTATATTCTCATAGCATGTAGAAACACTTCTCTTAGATTCTATTGTGCGCATCTCTTCAGCAATCACTTTTTCAATTTCTAAAGCTTTTTCAAAGGAATCTTTAGCTTCAAGTAGTCTACCATCAGCTTTTAGTACTCTTCCCATATTTTTGCGGCAGTCGGCCAAATCAATTTTTGCATCAATTGAATTCGCATATTTCACTACAATTGCTTCAGTAATTTTAAACGATTCATAATAATATACATAAGCGTCTATTATTTTATCTTCTTCTTCAGAGATAGATCCAAGTCTATCATAAGCTATTGACAAATCCCTTAGTGCATCTACCGAACCAGTTTCATTTGATACCTTTTTTGATACCTTAAATGCCTTTATATAATAAGTCCTGGCTTCATCCAAATCTCCTTTTATCTGCAATGTTTTACCAATTTTCCCATAACTAACACCCATGCACATTTCGGTTTGAGTAGACTTATAATTTTTGTCTATTTTTTCATTTATATCCATCGCGCAAAAATAAACTTCTTTTGCATCATCCAATTTGTGCAAGTCATATAAATAATCTCCCAAACTCCATATGGAATGAAGATACAACAAGCCGTCACATTTCTTTAAAGAGCAATCGTATCGCCTTTTCCTATAATCTACCAATTTTCTTTGCCACATAATTGCATTTTCATAATTTCTTTCTACGCTATCACCTGTACGATACATTGATACAAGCGTTTCTATAGCTTCTACAAATCCTTCATTAGCTACTAATTCTATAAGGTTCAATCCTCGTTCACGATCAACTTCCACATCAACACCATTAAGATAAGCTAATCCTATTAAAAAATTATGTTCTGAAATTTGCGATGTATGATGCTTTCGCTTCGAAATATTTTGAATTGTTTTAAACAACGCATTTCTCAACGCAATCTCGTCATGCGCATCTACGCATGGCGGAATATCTTCATAACTCTTTTCAAGTTCTGCTCTATCTGTCCTAACCATTTCAACCGGAAAAATATTTTTATTTGCTATCTTTGCCTTCGGATACTCAACTTTCATGACATAATTCATTTCTCCTCTTAGATTTTGTCTCAGAAGATTTGGAGTTACAACTAATACAAAAAGCTTACTATCACACATAACCGATTCAATGTTAAGATTAAAATCTTCACCTATAGTTAAAAACTCGTCATACCAGATTGCTATATCTCTACAAAAATCGATCTTATGTATCAAACGCATTAATTCTTGGGCATATTTTCTGTCCATTTTTCGATAGGAAAGGAATATATAAGCATCAAATTCATTTTTTATTTTTTCTGTCATTTCATCACCGAGTAAAATAGCAGACAGATGCTTTTCAAGCTTTTCTTCATAACTGATGGCAGTTGTATCTCTTTGAGTTTTATCCAGATACTGCATATCTCCAAACTTTCTTACAAACAATTCCTCCAAGCCTCGCTCTTGAATTAAAGGAAGTACAGGGATCTTATTCTTTAATGCAAGTGGAAAATCTTTATCCATAGCAATTGATGGTTTTGTCAGCAGATTTGTAGTTACCGGTATGACAAAAAGCTGTATGGATAAAAGGTCAGTTTCACGCTCCTGTTCCGGAATAGATGAAGCATTATCATAAAAATAAACTGCACAGTTTTGCTTATCCAGAATTTCATTTCTTACGGACTCAAAATACATATCAAAATCATCTGGATGACAGCAAAAATATACTCTTGGTTTTCCTTGATTTGTTGAGTCCCCTCTGGTCTTAAATTGTATATGGTTTTCCTTCTCCATTTTTTATCCTCGTCTTATATCAAAAAATCTTTTTCATATATGTTTTTAAATTACTGAGATAACATTTGTTTCCCCTTTTCAATCAATTCATCCAATGTATACATTTGATAAAATCCAACGCACCCTTCTCCTGACCTATCAACAAACATCACTTCGTGCGATTCTAAATCTACAATAGAATTTCTAAAATTTAAAAATGCCACCTCATTGTTGTATAAATAACATATATCTCCAATCCAGCCAACAGGATACCATTCATTAAAATCACTTACTTGTTCTAATTTCTCTTGCAAGATGATTGCTCTTGTACTTATGAATCATACAACTTTCTCATTTTTCTTGAGTGACTTAACAATGATTTTAAATAGGTGATTTCTCATATTCTCTCTTTTTCTGCCTATCAATTAAAAAATCTATCAGCACAGCAGAACATGCAACTATTATTCCAATGAGAATATAATAAAATCCTTCTGCCCTAACAACATCAATCCAAGGTTCATCACTATATGTCATAACCACGCCTCCAACAATGACAGCTGAAAAAGGGAAAAAAAAGAAAGATATTGCTGAAAACAATATCAATTGGATCCTTGCCCTTGCAATTGCTATTAAAACTGCGGTAATTATAAAAATAATATATATACATCGTATAAATGAATCACTATTTATACATAAAGAATAATCTACATTTCCAGCTTCATCTAAAAAAGATATTACCGGCGTATCCATAAATGCAAACAAAGACAATGACACGATAATTACTAATCCTAAATAGACCGTAAAACTCCTATTTTTGTATGGCGTACGCTCTATGCAATCTTTTCCTCCAATAAATGTATGATCCTTTATCTTCTGATTACTTTCCGAATACTTATTATTTTTGAATCTTCCAACATTCATATCTTTAATCTGTGAAATTTTTTCCTCTGTCCCAACGACGCCCTCACAAATAATACACTTTCCGTTTCCCATTCTGTTCAAGCTCCCACATCGCTCGCATCTAATCATTAACGTCATCCCCTTGTATATCTATTTGTAACATATAATCTAAATGCTTGTTATATTTTTTTACTATCAAAAATTTTAAAATATACCCGATAACCAAATTGATTACCAATAGACAAATAGCGAACAATGCTACTGTTCCTATTAAATCATTCATTCTTATTATACTGCTTGTAATTTCTTTTGCTCCCAATACAGCTGTACGCCTATGATTAACGTAATAATAATTAATTATACTGTATAATATCAATAATACGGATGCAACATAAAACATACCTCTACTAACAATAGAGCTTGTTTTATATATTTTATCTTTTTTTTGCCTTTTCATGTTATGCTCAGCAACTATCTCCTTGTACACTTTGTCTCCATCAGAATTCATATGAAAAATCAACTCCCTCGTAATTATTATTTATCCATTGGCTTATATTAGATATTTTTTCCTTCAATTCTATAATTTGTTCTGTTAATGAACCGTTATCATTTAACCTTTTATATATTTGAGCCAAATTCCCATAAGCTCTCATCAAGATCATATAATTATTCAGCGATGGGATGTCGGTCGACAATTTAACGCAATAATTCACATTGTCTGCAGCAGTTCTACCAGCTTGCTCTAATTCTCCTTTTTCCTCATATGCCTTCACTATAACAAAGTAAGAACGAAACAAATCATAGTAGTTTGATAAATGATTTATGTATATTTCTTTTGCCTTTAAACCAATTTTTATTATTCTGTCAAAATCCGGTTGATCATGTTGAAGCATCAGCTTACACATGGATACATAGTTTTCATACAACCTATGATATATATCTTCCTTATTATCGTCCAATCCATTCTTTATTTTATCGAAATTTTCAATTACAGCCTTTTTTATAAAGTTCTCTGCATTCCTATAATCTTCTACTTTCATATATAAGTTACCAAGAATATCGTACAATTCTGCGATATATGCTTTATTTGTTTTCTCAGAGTACATTGCAGCTATTCTTGTTTCATAAAAAAAGCTATTGTTCTTTCCTAATTTCTCAAATAAGCTTAAAGCCAATTCAGCATAATAAATCCCTTGCCACAATTCCTTCTTATTCTTGCAATAATATAGGTAACATCGTGCCAAAACCATGTAGCTTATAGAAATAGCTCTTATACCCGTCTCGATTAACATATCTTTATGCCATATTTCCTTATAGGAAAACATACCTAGCAACCGATAAATATAATAAATTATACGCATATTATTTCTGAAAAATAGTGTACTTCCTTCAAGTCCAAAGTAATCATACACATCCTTTATTAGGAGTTGATAAAAACGATTTATCTTTTTCAAACTAAAAGCATTCATCTTCCTGCTTTTTATAACCTGTTGATTCAAATATCTCAAAAAATCGTCCGTATTTTCATAATTCTTTATTTCATATTCAACTATCTGTAGCATAAGCGAATCGTCATCTGCTAATACTATATTGTTAAGTTGAGAAAACAGCTCCTGCGCAGTTCTGTACATACTTTCAGAGACTTGTTCGTCTTTCTGATATACGGCATCTATAGTTTTATTTATGTACTCACAAATCATCTCTGCGTTTTCACATTCTTCAGCTATTGAGATTGTATCAGCAACACGAACTGTATCATCCAAGGGTAATGTTTCAAAATATTCAATCATCTCTATACGCAATTTCTCCGCGCGATTACACTTTTCTCGTACCTCTGTCCGGAAACTCTTATGCATAAAATCATACCGTCCATCTTCTCTTATCAGGATATACGGTTTTGCAAGCTTTACAAATCTGGACATATCCAATTCAGACCATTTAATATTCTCATGGTATATGCTAACTAAATTCTCAACATCCGAAGTCCTTAGCCCTCCAGATGAAAGTGCAATATAATCTATAGCAAGCTGTATAAAGTCTTCATTTATTCTCATTGCTATATTGGAGAGCAAATACGCGCCCACATTTTGTGGCAAACTTCTTATATATGCAATTTGGTATTCGTTAATAGCCGCCATGCCATTATCCAATTTGTCTATTGCTCTTATCTGTTCAAAATCACTATGCCCAAGCATCATCATTATATTGTACACAATGCTTAAGTATAATGGCTCATTGGAACGATTCTGATTTAATATCTCCTGGATTACTTTGTCACTTAATCTATTCGAAACACTTTCTCTTATTTTATCTATTACATTCTTTTTTTCAGATTCTTTCATACCTTTCAACATAATTTGTTTAATCGGGCGACCTGGTATATATTCCGGTGTATATGACAGAACTAATTTTATGTTTGAAGGTATATATCTAAACGCGCTAACCATGTCCTGTCCAAGCTGTAAAAGTTGATCTGCGCCATCTATGAAAATAAGCAGTCTTCGTTTTTCAAATCCAAATCTAAACAAATACGAATTAAGAATACTTATACTGTCTCTTTCTTGAATATCCGGCATATATCCAAAATTGGTCTCAAAAAAAGCATTTAAATAATATATGACTCCATATACAGTAGAACTATTCTTTGTAATACCGCAAAAAACAGGAATAACTATAGTGCTATTTCCTCCATAGTTGTAAACGAGTTGGCTAATAAATGTACTCTTTCCCATTCCCGGTTCTCCTACAATCCCCAGTATTCTATGATTTGAATTTAATCCATTATTTACCAGTTTTTCCAAATCTGGTCTTGCCCCGTATTGTATATACTTTTGCCTTGCATAATTCCAATGTTGCCTTTGCTCCCGATCAAACAATGACAATCCTTTATATTGGGATAATCTATCGCTTATTTTTTCTTTTATATCAAAAAGAACCTTTTCTTTGAACGCATCAAATTTCAATCCTGATCCCGTCCAATGTGCCTGATACGTATATGTCTGATTTGGAAATAATTCCTTTATTCTTTGTTTCAAACGTTTAAGCTTGCCAGCACTGTCTGTATCTTCGCTTTCATATTCCGGCGGAATTACGCCATCCAACTCCCTAAAATAGAATAATGCATTAGGATTATTTCTTGCCAATGCCCCATACTGTATCTCAAGCTCAGTAACACTTTTATCATAGTACTCTGCCTGTAAATCTATATCGCTAACATACTTTTTGTCCGGTACCCAACCGTATCTATTTCCAAGAAGGACAACCATATATGGATTACAACGCTCAATTTCATCCAAACATACAGACAAAATTTTCTTTGAACCTTCTACTTCATCATATCCTGTAGTGTCAATGCCCCAGCGTAAGTCACACAATTCTACTTGCTCACCGTATTGAGACGCATACTCATTCAACTCAGGAACTATTTCGTCATGAAGAATATCGCGTTCATAATCCATATCTTTAAATGTACTTGACACGAAAATTTTTATCATATGTATTCCCCACATCTTAAGCAATCCATGAATTGCTGAATCGGCAATTCATATACCACTAATATTTTGCACTTTCCCAGAATTACTTTCCTCTATCCAAGTATTCCTCCCGATTCTGGTGGAATGCTACCTATTGTATTCATTATTTGCCGATATATATTTTTTAACATGTACATTTGTTTCTACCTTGTATATCTGTACTTGCCAGGGAAATATCGCATGAAAGATAATATTTTCGCATTGATATCCTTGTGAAAGAATATCCTTCCGCAAAAAATCCACTTTGATATTCATAAGAGACATAATAGACAATCTCTGTAGTTTTTATTCAAAATCCAGTCGCTCCCCAGCATATTCTGTCGTTTTTTGACAAATAAATCATAACATTTTGCCTACTTATTGACAATAATTATATCTGCCTAACTCATCGCAACCTTGGTGCCATGCACTGAATATTTATTTTCCATCAAAATATTGACATTAAATACTAAAAATATCATTTTCAATTTTTTATTCCACGTTTTACCATAAATCAATCAACGGTCCACACATCTTCTTATAGTAACTGCGACTTCCCGGCTCCTTATCTTCATCCAATACTCTCATCTTGCGAATACGTCGATTGGTAATTCTGCCAGTATCTTTATACATGGTTTTACTTGTTGAAAAAGCACATCCGCATTTGCAATACTCAATGCTCCCATGATATACACGGAGGTCGCCACAAGCAGAGCGATAGGTATGCGTATATGGATTAAACCAATATCTATCAATGTACGAAACAAACGTCCCCAAATCATCAAAGTCAAATCCATGATAATCAATATATGACGCATTCATCACCCTTGACCCATGAACCTTTGATAAATCAAGGCGCGGATTCCACGACAAAAACTGTCTATACATTTTCTTTTTATGCAATCTCTTTCTAACCCATGCATTCTCCCGTGACTTCCTTATAAGACAATCTTCTTCATGCAAAACGTGACCAAATGACTCTATGTCATCGGACATATACTTCTCAATGAAATCAGTATTGCTTTCCATATCAATAAGTGCCTCTTCCATCTCCCAGTTGTAGCAATCGTTCATGTAAATCACCTTCCTCGTTATCATCTAAGTAAAGTATAGACTGTGTATTAATGAATTTTTTCAGGGGAAAAGAAATCTCAAACATAGATTTTAACAACTACAAATAAAGAATTCTCAAAAAGCACATGTTTTCTACATTTTCCTGTTGAACCTTCTGAGCCTGTTGTCCGGATTCTCCTGAAGCTCCAAATCCCTCAAAATGTCCTCCTGCGTCAGTTCCTCCGCTTCGCGCTGCGCCTGCTTCTGTGCCAGATTGTTCAGCTACACAGCTTTCTCCGCCAGATACGCCTCCGCTGTCGGCAGATAGGTTTCAAGCGTTCCGGTCTTTACATCCGTGATTGCGTTGATGTCAATCTTCGTTGGCGGAAAGAAGGTTGCTCTCGGAATAACGCTTCGGCGGTTTTGTGAAATGCTCCGTAAGTATCTGCCGTGTCAGGCTTTGCCTTAAAATAGTCGCGGAGATTATTCTCATAAACCTTGTAGCCCTCACTTATCACGTGCTTTCCGCCTGCTGTGAAATCCCCGTCTCCGCAGGACAAAATAACCTTTGCCGAACTGTATTCCATCGGTGCTGTTGTCGCTGCAAGGAGCCTCGCCGCAACAAGATAAAGTATTTTGTATAAAATAAAAGGACTCTATCTCTTAGTTAGAGATAGAGTCCTTAGAAAACCCAACAAAAAAAGGGGAAAACCCAATATTTGGAATTTTCCCCCTGATTATCAAAGATAGATTTTACAAACGAAATCTTTCCTACTTGTTAGCGATTGCAGCCTGAGCAGCAGCAAGTCTAGCGATAGGTA
>ULVI01073601.1_pt1 | contig 36266 bp, 34 predicted proteins | sample 1959331 | NCBI WGS metagenome assembly ULVI01 (sample SAMEA4835782, study PRJEB28245) | human gut metagenome | biome: gut microbiome; material: fecal sample | place: Denmark | collected 2008 | reverse complement strand
AAGGATGAGGTCGGCAGTTCGAATCTGCCCAGCAGCTCCAACATTAACCGCTTAAATCATTTGATTTGAGCGGTTTTTGCTTTATATTTGCGATTTTTAAAGAGAAAAGGATTGTGCTCGGTTTTTGAACTCTTTAGAAAACCCATACAAAAACCCATACCGACAAGGAAAAGCCGCCCTTTTGAGCGGCTTTTTGCCTTAGTGTGGGTTTAATTTGGCGATTCTTTTTTCCTTCATTTTTTCTACCGCCACTAACATTAAATCTTGCTGATATGGTGTCATTTTCAGGATGGCTTCTTTTAGCTTCTTGCGTATAAGGTTACTTTCATTTTTTCTCATGTTTTCTTTCCTCCAAAAAATCTAATATACGGGATTCGAAAGGAAACACAAAGCAGCAAAGGATGAAGAATAGTAAGGCTGCCGCTCCGCTTTCAAGTGTTCCGCAGACTAGATAAACAACGAAAAGAATAATCGCATTTGTTGCGATAGCACAAAAGACTGTTGCAGCAAATTCTAAGACGACTTTCAGGTATGCTTTCATAAGCGACACGATCTACGCGCCCAACAACTCCACCACCCGGGCGCAGCTTTGGACGATCCTCGCACGGCAGAATGACGCGGACCTGACCGGCGGCAGCATCTGGTACGAAAAGGCACAGAATTGGGCCAAGGACAAGGGCATTTCCGACGGTGCGGACCCCAACGCCGCCATCAACCGCGCCCAGATGGTCACCATGCTGTGGCGCGCCATGGGCCAGCCTGCTGCTGCCTCCGGCACCAGCTTTGCTGACGTTCCCGCCGACAGCTACTACGCGCAGGCCGTGGCTTGGGCCATCGAGAACGGCATCACCGCCGGCGTTGGCAACGGCAAGTTCGATCCCGCTACCGCCTGCACCCGCGGCCAGATCGCAACCTTCCTGTATAATCACACGGCTCGACAAGGAGCTTTGTAGAATTACAAGGATGCAGAGGAAGAACGTTTTTATGAGATATTCTTTCAACTGTGCTGCAAGTACAGTGTGCGATGGGCAAGCACCACGCCGAAGGAGAAAAGCTTTATTGAAGAAGTGACTCGCATCACCTATGAGCGGGACAGAGCGCAGCGGCTTGGGTTACTGCTGACGGTTTTGACGTCCACGCTATTCAGTTCTCCATTGGGATTCTTTACAGACTGCTTGCTGACAGAGATGGTGTTATTCCTTGCGTCGAGGTCGCTCCAGAGATGCGCCGTGATCTCACACTTCCGCAAGCCCGTGACCAGCTCCAGATAGAACATGGGGAGGAGTCCTCTCCTGTCTGCGGTATCCAGATAATCCTTAATATGCTCCGGTGGAAGAATCTGCATTTCGATTTTTTGTGCCTTCGGCGCGATGCAGTTCTCGGTCGGATTGCGCGGAATCAGGCGATCCTTGACCGACCACTCGAAAACGCTATGCAGCATGAGAAGTGGACTCTAAACTAAAGATCGTTGGAGAAGGAAAAATGCCTACTTCTCCGGCGTTTTGTTCTACCACCCGTATTATATTCTTGCAATGCAAAGATCATTTAGCGTCGGGGCTGCTTTGTACGCTAAGGTATTGCAGTGCCTCCTCCCCGATGCTCTTTGCGCATTTTTCCTCTTATTGTGTCCTTTTTGCTTCAGCAGAAAGGACGATCTCCCTGCTGCCGGCAGTGCCCAGCTCTGTTGGCAGCATTGACCGTTGTGTCGCTGCTGAACCCCAAATCGCTCATTTCCCACTTTCCAATGCGGCAGCGAGGAAACCCTGAAACAGCGGGTGAGGCCGGGTGGGGCGGCTTTTGAATTCGGGGTGATACTGCACACCAACATAGAAGGGCTGGCTGCTCAGCTCCACTGCCTCCACCAATCTCCCGTCAGGGGAGAGCCCGCTTATGGTCATTCCCGCCGCCCGCAAAGCATCTCGATAGTCGTTATTGAACTCATAGCGATGGCGGTGACGCTCCCAAATCTGTGCGCTTCCATAGCATCGCGCCATGGTCGTTCCCTCGGCGATCACACAGGGATAACTGCCCAGACGGAGGGTACCGCCCTTGTCGATGTCCTCGCCTTGACCAGGCATAAAGTCGATGACCTTATGGCGGCACTCCGGGGCAAATTCACCCGAATCGGCGCCTGTAAGACCGAGTACATGGCGGGCAAATTCGATGACGGCAATCTGCATACCGAGGCAAATGCCCAGATAGGGAATGCGATGCTCCCGGGCATATTGAGCCGCCAGAATCATGCCTTCGATGCCGCGGCTTCCGAAGCCGCCCGGGACAAGAATCCCGTCAAGCTGGGAGAGCAGCTCGTCCTGCGTGTCTGCCGTGACCGTCTCCGAGTCGATCCATTGAATGTCCACCTTTGCACCAAGGGCAAACCCGGCGTGCCGCAAGGCCTCCGCAACAGACAGATAGGCATCGTGAAGCTGCACGTATTTTCCCACAAGGCCGATGCTTACCGACTTGCTGCGGCTCTTGATGGCAGCGACCATCGCCTGCCACTGGCTCAAATCCGGCTCAGGTGTGGATAGCCGCAGTTCTCGGCAGACCACCGCAGACAGATTCGCCCGCTCCAAATAGAGAGGAGCCTCATAAAGAATGGGAAGCGTCAGATTTTCAATGACGCAGTCGGGCTTCACATTGCAGAAACCTGCAATCTTGCGGAAAATACTGGGATCGGTGATGGGTTCATCACAGCGCAGGACGATGATGTCCGGCGTGATGCCCAATCCCTGCAGCTCCTTTACGGAGTGCTGGGTTGGCTTGGACTTATGCTCTCCAGATGCCTTCAGATAGGGGACCAGCGTGACATGAATATACAGGGCGTTTCCGGGCCCCACCTCATGCCCCACCTGCCGAATGGCCTCGATAAAGGGCTGGCTTTCTATATCACCGATGGTTCCGCCAACCTCGGTGATTACGACATCAGCCTCCGTCTTGCTGCCCACATTATAGATAAACCGCTTGATCTCATCTGTGATGTGGGGAATGGTTTGCACGGTGGCCCCCAGGTACGCGCCTCGGCGCTCCTTGGAGATAACGTTGGAGTAGACCTTTCCAGTGGTCAGATTGGAATATTGGTTCAGATCCTCGTCAATGAACCGCTCATAGTGCCCCAGATCCAGATCTGTCTCAGCGCCGTCCTCGGTAACATAGACCTCACCGTGCTGGTAGGGGCTCATGGTACCGGGGTCCACATTGATATAGGGATCCAGTTTTTGCGCCGCTACCTTCAGTCCCCGGGCCTTCAGCAGTCGCCCCAAAGAGGCTGCGGTGATACCCTTCCCCAACCCAGAAACAACGCCGCCTGTCACAAAAATATACTTTGTCATGTGTTGACCTCCCGTGGAAAACTCAAAAAAGAGAAGGCGTCCATCAGGGGACAAAAGTCCTCTGACGAACGCCTTCGTTCAACGATTCATATTCTACTGCGGCTGACGGCAATTTGTCAACCAGAGTTTTCACAATTCTGCACATTGCGATCCGCGGGATCTTTGTGCTATTGATATGTTTTTATCACAGTTTCCGCCACTTCCCGTTTGGATATGCGCCGGTCCATGGACTGCTTTTCAATATAGTGGTGGGCTTCCGGTTCCGTCATGCCAAGGCACTCAATCAGCAGCCACTTGGCCCGGTTGACCAGCCGGATCTCCTCGATCTTTTCTTCTACGGTAGCCTGTTTGGCTTCCATCTGACGCATGCGCTCTCGGGTGGCGCAAAGGATCCGCAGATTTTGCGCCACCATTTGCATGCTGGTGGGCTTGGACAGTGTGAGCACGCCGTAACTGACGACTCTGGCATAGATATCGTCAAACTGATCGTTCCGAACCAACAGCAAAACCCCTGCACCGCTTCCGGTACAGATATCTACGGCCAGACGCATTCCAAAGTCGTCCGGCAAAGGAGCGTTGATCAGCACAATATCAAATGCCGTTTCCGAGATTTTTCGGCGCGCCTCTCCGATGCTGCGTACCACCGTTACCGGCCAGTAATCCGTCACAGGGAGCAGAGGCATGATCTTCTCGGTAAAACTGTCCGTGGCGGTGACAATCAGTACGCTGTATGTCCGTTCCTGAAAGATCATGTTCTCCCCTCCTTTCACCTGATCCAATCAGGGCTCTTTATCGATGACAGTAGGCGGAGATCACGGCTTCCGGGAGATGCTTGCGGATAAATGCGCTTGCTTCGGCCAATGCGGCAGCCTCATACAATGAACCGGGCAGCTTCTTTAGACCATTGAGCACCTCGGCGGGTGCGGTATAGACATTGAAATCCGAGGCGGGACAGAGCTGCAGGTCATGCTCGACCCCGTGCATTCCGGCGTAGATCAGGAGCGCATAGGCAATATACGGATTTGCCATTGGATCGGCAGAGCGCAGCTCAGCCCGGCGGTATTCGCCCACTGCCGCCGGAATGCGGATCAGCTGGGAACGGTTTTCCGCAGACCACGTCAAGTAGAGCGGCGCTTTGTTATGGCCGAGACGGCGGTAGGATTCCTCACAGGGGTTCATAAACAGGGTCATGTCCCGGATATGTGCCAGAATCCCTGCGATGATACCGGGCAGCGGCTGGGCGACCTCATCGCATTTGACAGAGACGTTGATGTGCATTCCGTTTCCGTCCCGATCCGCCAGCGGCTTAGGAGAGAAACTGGCACAGAGCCCGTTCTGAGCTGCCGCAGTGCGGACCACCGCGTGAAAGGTGACGGCGTTGTCGGCGGCGGTGAGGGGGGCTGAGTAGCGAAAGTCGATTTCGTTCTGCCCCGGACCGCTCTCGTGGTGAGAGCTCTCTGGCTGAATCCCCATCTGCTCCAGCATCAGGCAGATCTCCCGGCGGATCGTCTCTCCCTTGTCATCTGGTACGATGTCCATGTAGCCGGCATGGTCGTAGGGAATTCTGGTAGGCTCACCGCATTCATCAAGGCGAAATAGATAGAACTCCATTTCCGCACCGAACGCAAACTGGAAGCCCCGGGCGCTGGCGTCTGCCACCGCCCGCTTCAGAAGGCTTCGGGTATCCCGTTCAAAAGCCCTGCCGTCCGGGTAGGAAATATCGCAGAACATCTGCATGACCTTGCCCTGCTCCGGCCGCCAGGGAAGCTGGATCAGGGTGGAAGGATCCGGGTGAAGCAGAAGGTCGGAGCGAATCTCGCCACCAAAGCCATCTACCGCCGAGGCATCAAAGGCGATCCCATACGCAAAAGCGCGCTTGAGCTCACTGGGCATGATAGACACATTATGCTGCTTTCCATAGACATTGCAGAAGGCCAGACGGATAAACCTGACATTCTCCTCCTGAACGAACTGGATCACTTCTTCTGGCGTGTACTTCATGTTTTCACCTGCTTCCTTTCATTCAGACCATACGTTTGCCGATCAAACTTTTTCATATCTGGGGCGATCGCGGCAAGGAAATTACCATGAAACAACCGCGATCTTTCACAAAACATGAAATATGATACCACACCTTCTGTCAATTTTCTATCCCGAATTATTCTTTTGACGTGAAATTTTTAGGAGCTCCAAGCGATCTGACCGTTGAACCGATGCGACAAAGCGTTCCTGCTTCGCGGATAAAACGGGAAAAAACACGGATTTGTAAGATCAAAATTGCTAAAAATGATATTTCGGCAAAAACGATTTTCAACAAATCGACAATTGACTTTCCGAACTGATGGCTGTATATTTTGCAATGTTAAGAGACATTGGCGTCTCGGAGGCAAAGCCTTCCGCAGCGTCAGCGTCTCTTTTTATTTCTTTGAAAGGAAGACACTACTATGACGACTGTACCAGAAATATTTGGAAGCATGGTCTTTGACAGCCGTGTGATGAAAGCCCGTCTGTCCGGGGAGGTATATCACTCTCTGAAGCACACCATTCAAAAAGGGGCCAAGCTGGACCTGTCGGTAGCCAATGCGGTGGCCGACGCAATGAAGGACTGGGCAGTCGAAAACGGCGCGACCCACTTCACCCACTGGTTCCAGCCCCTGACTGGGATCACGGCGGAAAAGCATGACAGCTTCATCACCCCGGCGCCAGATGGCAGAGTGATTATGGAATTCTCCGGAAAGGAACTGATCCGAGGGGAGCCAGATGCTTCGTCTTTTCCATCCGGTGGCCTGCGCGCTACCTTTGAGGCGCGCGGTTACACCGCCTGGGATCCCACCAGCTATGCCTTCATCAAGGGAAAAACGCTTTGTATCCCTACCGCATTTTGCTCCTATGGCGGGGAGGCGCTGGATAAGAAAACACCCCTTCTGCGCAGCATGGAGGCGCTGAACCGTCAGGCCCTTCGGGTGCTGAAGCTGTTTGGCCATGATGAGGTCAGGCGCGTGGTGCCCGCCGTCGGTGCGGAGCAGGAATATTTCCTGATCGACAGGGCGTTGTACGAGCGGCGCATGGACTTGCTCTACACCGGCAGGACGCTATTCGGCGCCAAGCCCCCCAAGGGTCAGGAACTGGACGACCATTACTTTGGCTCCATCAAGCCGCGCGTGGCCGCGTTCATGGAGGAGCTGAATACCGAGCTGTGGAAGTTGGGAGTCCTTGCCAAAACGGAGCACAATGAGGTGGCGCCTGCCCAGCATGAGCTTGCTCCCATCTATACCACCGTCAACCTGGCGACCGATCAGAATCAGCTGACCATGGAGATCATGCAGCGTGTGGCGGCTAAGCACGGCATGGTGTGCCTGCTCCACGAAAAGCCCTTTGCCGGGGTCAACGGCAGCGGCAAACATAACAACTGGTCCCTTTCCACCGATACCGGCGTCAACCTGCTCTCTCCCGGCGAGACCCCCCACGAAAATGCCCAGTTCCTGCTGTTTCTGGCGGCTGTCATTCAGGCGGTGGACGACTATCAGGGGCTGCTGAGAGCTTCTGTCGCAACGGCCGGAAACGACCACCGATTGGGAGCCAATGAAGCGCCTCCCGCCGTGATCTCGATCTTTCTGGGCGATGAGCTGACCGCTGTGCTGAATGCCATTGAGACCGATTCCGCCTACGTCGATGTAGAAAGAAGATGAAGCTGGGGGTCGATGTGCTGCCCCGTTTTGTCCGGGACACCACGGACCGCAATCGTACCTCTCCCTTTGCCTTCACTGGCAACAAATTCGAATTCCGAATGGTGGGTTCTTCCGATTCCATTGCCTGCGCCAATATCATGCTCAATGCTGCGGTGGCACAGTCCCTGAAATGCTATGCGGACGAACTGGAACAGGCAGAGGACTTCAATACCGCTCTGCATGAGAGAATCAAGCGTACCATCAAGGAGCATAAGAGAATTATCTTTAACGGAAATGGTTACGATGATGCATGGATTCGGGAGGCCACAGAGGAACGCGGACTGCTCAATCTGCGTACCACGCCGGACGCGATCCCGGAGCTCTTGAAAGCGAAGAACGTCGAGATGCTGACGGCCCACGGGGTGTACACCGAAGCGGAGCTGCGCTCCCGGTATGAGATCATGCTGGAAAACTACTGCAAAACCGTGTGCATCGAGGCTCAGACCATGAGCGACATGGCGCGAAAGCAGATCCTTCCGGCCGTTGCTCGCTATGCCGCAGACGTGGCCCGGGCTGCCGCCGACAAAAAATCCTTAGATGGCGAAATCAGCTGCGGCTATGAAACAAAGCTCGTCAAAAAGCTGACGGCGGTGACCGAGAGCATCGACGCAAGGGTCGACGCACTGGACAGCGCGATTGCCAGATTCAAAACCATTTGTGATGTGACTGAGGGTGCAAACTTTATTCGGGACGAGATGCTCTCCCGAATGACAGTGCTGCGCTCTGCCGCAGACGAAGCAGAGACGCTGACCGCGGAAAGCGCGTGGCCGTTCCCCACTTACGGAGAGCTGCTGTTCAGCGTCAGGTGAACAAGATGAAAAAAAGGCGGCGCCGCGAAAGCGGCGCTTGCCTTGCGAATGATGAAATGATATGATGCAGGAGGTCAATTTATGAAAACTTGTGCCATTGTTGGCATCAACTGGGGCGATGAGGGGAAAGGCCGCATGGTCGATCTGCTCACGCGGGACTATGATATTGTGGTGCGCTATCAGGGCGGCGGGAACGCGGGGCACACCGTCATCAACGAATATGGGAAATTTGCGCTGCATCTGCTTCCATCGGGGATCTTCCGGCCGAATGTGGTCAATATTTTAGGGAATGGCGTTGCGCTGGATATGAAGAGTCTTTGCGGCGAGATGGAAAGCGTTGCTGCAAAGGGCGTGAGCGTGACGCCGGATAACCTGAAGATCAGCGACCGGGCCTCACTGGTGCTGCCGTGGCACATTCTGCTGGATGAACTGGAGGAAGAGCGCCTGAAGGATAAAAAATACGGCTCTACCAAGCAGGGAATCGCCCCCTTCTACTCTGACAAATATCAGAAAAAGACGATTCAGGCCGGCGAGCTCTTCTATCCGGAATACCTGGTCCGCCACCTGGAGGACCTGCTGGAATGGAAGAACCTGACCCTGACCAGGGTCTACGGCACAAAGCCCTATACCATGGCGCAGCTGTGTGATTATCTGCATACCTATGGGCAGAAGCTAAAGCCCTTCATCTGCGATACCGGCAGCTGGCTGCGCAAGGCGCAGCAGGACGGGAAGAGCATTCTCTTTGAGGCACAGCTGGGGGCTCTGCGGGATCTGGATTACGGCATCTACCCTTACACCACCTCGTCCAACGCGGTGGCGGCTTACGCGCCGGTCGGGTCCGGCCTTCCCTCTGCCAAACTGGATGAAGTGGTTGGCGTGGTGAAAGCCTACTCTACCTGCGTGGGCGAGGGGCCGTTCGTCTGTGAGTGGTTCGGCCCTGAGGCCGACCGGCTGCGGGAGGCCGGCTTTGAGTACGGCGCAAAAACGGGGCGGCCCCGCCGCGTCGGCCCGCTGGATATCGTCGCCACCCGCTACGGCGTACAGACTCAAGGCGCCACGACCATCGCACTGACCAAGCTGGACGTTCTCAGCTATATGGACAAGATCCCTGTCTGCACCAAATATGTAGTCAACGGGGCGGAAACGGATGCGTTTCCCTTCCCCGCGGCGCTGGGAACGGCGAAGCCCGTTACGGAATATCTGGACGGCTGGGGCTGCGACATCTCCGGCGCTCGCACGTGGGAAGAACTTCCCAAGCAGGCGCAGGCTTATGTGGAGTATATCGAAAAGGCCATCGGCTGTCACATCGGGTACGTATCCGTCGGAGCGGAGCGAGATGCGTACATCAAGCGGTGAGTGGGCGCATGGCACAGGATCGACAAAGAAAAAATACGACAGCGGTTGCCGCTGAGAAAACCAAATGGAGAAAAGTGTCCATGATGTACGAAAAATATGAATCGCCCCTCTCGTCCCGTTATGCTTCCGAAGAGATGCTGCATCTGTTCTCCCAGGAAAAGCGTATTCGGGTCTGGCGAAAGCTCTGGACTGCGCTGGCCCGGGCGGAGCATGACCTTGGCCTGCCCATTACGGCAGAGCAGGTGGCGGAGCTGGAAGCGCACATCGATGATATTGATTTTGAATGTGCCGCGCAGCGGGAAAAGGAAGTGCGGCATGACGTGATGGCACATGTCTATGCCTACGGAAAAGCGGCGCCCGGCGCCGCGGGTGTGATCCACTTGGGGGCCACGAGCTGCTATGTGACCGACAACGGGGATCTGATCCTTTATCGGGACGGTTTGCGTTATCTCCGCGGAGAACTGCTGGGTGTGCTGAAAAATCTTGCCGCCTTCGCAGAAAAATACAAGTCGCTGCCCACCCTCGGATATACCCACTATCAGCCTGCTCAACTTGTCACTGTGGGGAAACGGGCAACCCTCTGGATGCAGGATTTTCTCTCCGATTTGGAGGAACTGGACCATGTGTTGGCGCATATGAAATTTCTTGGCTGCCGCGGGACCACCGGAACCGAGGCGAGCTTTCTGGACCTCTTTGACGGTGATACCGACAAGATCGACCGGATGAACCGCCAGATCAGTGCGGAATTCGGCTTTGCGCGCTGCTTTGACGTCTGCGGGCAGACGTATCCCCGGAAGGTAGACAGCCGTATCTTAAACTGTCTGTCTTCCATGGCCCAGAGTGCCTATCGCATGGCAAATGACATTCGCCTGCTGCAGCACGACCGGCAGCTGGAGGAGCCTTTTGAAAAAGAGCAGATCGGTTCCTCCGCCATGGCATATAAACGAAATCCCATGCGGAGCGAACGAATCTGCTCTTTGGCGCGATATCTTATTTTGGACGCTGCAAATGCCCCCATGACGGCATCTGTTCAATGGCTGGAGCGCACACTCGATGACTCCGCCAACCGCCGCATTTCCATGCCGGAAGGGTTCCTCTGCGCCGACGCGATTCTGCGCCTTTGCAAAAATGTGACCCGCGGGCTTGTAGTAAACGAGAAGATCATCGACAAGGCCGTGCGGGAATATCTGCCTTTTATCGCTACGGAAAACCTGATGATGGAAGCCGTCAAGCGCGGCGGAGACCGGCAGGAGCTGCACGAGGTGATCCGCCGCTGCTCGCATGCGGCTTCCGCAAAAATGAAGGAAGGGGAGCCCTGTGACCTTCTGCATCAGCTGGCGGCAGAGCCGGCCTTTTCCATGAATGAGGAGGATCTTACCGCCCTGCTGAAGCCGGAGGATTATATTGGCCGCTGCCCGGAACAGGTGGATACGTTCCTGCGCAAGGTAAGGCCTGTACTCGAAGGGATACCCGAGGAATCTGCCGACATTGCCTTGTAGGGGAACCTTCTCTTAAAATGTTCCGCCATGCGGGATTATACACAACGCAGGGATCATCGATCTCTCGGCAGCAGGAATGCCGCGGGGAGTACCGGTAGGGAGGCGTTGTGCGGCTTTGCAAGGTGCAGTTTTGCTGGGTGGGGAACGTTTTACTTCGCCAACGCCTTGCCCAAGGCGCGGCAGGCCTCAAGCGCCGCGTCGTCGGGCGTCTCCGTGCAGATCACGCTCTCGCAAACAAGATTAATTCCCACGTCATCACAGTCCTTCTCCCAGCTGCGCATCCACTCGCCATCACCCCAGCCGTAGGAGCCGAACAGCGCCGCGCGTTTGCCGCCGAGGCTGCGCTTGCACGCATCGAACATCGGCTGAAATTCCATTTCCTCCAGCACCTCGCTGCCCATGGCAGGGCAGCCGAAGGCGATGGCATCGTAGGCGTTCAGATCGCCGGGGGCGACCTCGGCGGGCGTGAGCAGCACAGCCTCTGCGCCCGCGGCGGTCATGCCTTCGGCAACGGCTCGTGCCATTGCCTCCGTATTGCCTGTGCCGCTCCAATAAACAACAGCAGTTTTCATTTTTGTAAATTCCTTTCTTTTTGTGTTTTATCAAATCAAACCGCGACGGCAAGCTGCTCGAGCTTCGAGCCGTTTTGCCAGAGTGCGCAGTAGATCTCCGTGCATTTTTTGTATTTTGCGAACAGTGAGCGCGCCTTTTCCTCGTCGCCGTAGACCTTCCAAAGCCCCGCGCATTTGAAATTGTTTGCGCGGTGATCGATGAAGCCCTTCACATCCTCCGGCGGGTAGCTGAGAAACAGCCCTACCTCGTGCGGGAACTCACCGCTCTCGCGGAAGCGGCGGGCAAGGCGCGCTACGCAGTGCGCGCAGCTTTCGTTGCCGTAACCTGCCTGATGCAGCAGCTCGGACGCCTGCGCGTCGCGCAGATCCCGCCGCAGCTCGGCGGGGCGGTAGAGGTAAAGAAGCGCCTGCCCTGCCAGAAAGCGGATCGGCAGCAGGCAGAGCCCCTTTGGCGACAGCCGTCGGTTCAGCTGCCGGATATCGGACAGCAGGGCCTCACGGTCCTCGCAGGGACAGGGAAACAGGCTCCCTGTCTTGATGCCCGCGAGCGTCGGCGCGCCCTGGCGGATCAAAATTTCTTCAGACATTCGCTTTCGCCTCCTTGTTTCCTTGTTACTGTAGTTAGGCTTGTCTAACTACAGGGCCTTTCAAAAGCCGCCCAAAAGCGGCTTTTTGGGGTTAACTGCCTGCTTTCGCGGTTGCGTGGTAAGGATTGTTAGCCGTACGGCGAAAAGCAGGCCGCGCCCGAACGATTTACCTGCGCGCAAGGGCAGAACTCCAACGCAAAAAGAGTACCGCGTTCGAACATAACGGTTAGACAACTCTAACTGTCTTGCATTTAAATTACCACATGTTTGCAGGAAATGCAAGCACGTTTTTTTCGCCTTGTCCTGATTTTACCCTTTGGATTTGTTGCGCTTAGCAGGGCGGGCAGCCCCTCGAAAGGAAGGCTTGTTTTTGAACACAGAAAACGATATACTGAAAGCGGGAGGGATCAAACATGAAACGTATTTCAATAAAAAAGATGGCGGTGCTGTTATTCTGCACGGCATTGTTGACCGGCTGCGGCCCAAAAAGCGAGGTGTCCCTGCCGGACGATTTCCCAATGGATCTTGAATTCTCCAGCGGCGTGGGCGGCTGGGGAACGTCCTTGACGTTGGAGCGGGACGGAACGTTTTCAGGACAGTTTCACGATTCCGATATGGGAGCCATTGGTGAGGACTATCCAAACGGAACGGTCTATCTCTGCCATTTTTCCGGACGGTTTTCGGACATTGAAAAAGTGGACGAATACAGCTATTCCATGACGCTATCAGAGTTGAACTGCGATGACGAGGGCGGGGAAGAATGGATCGAGGACGGTATTTGCTATGTGCCCGCTGCGCCGTACGGCATGGAGGACGGAGAGACGTTCGTTTTGTATTTGCCCGATACACCCACGGACGGGCTGGACGAGGATTTCCTGAGCTGGTGGCCGGGGTGCTATGCGCCGGAAGGAGCGCCGGAAACACTGGAAACGTATGGGCTGTTGAATGCCAAAATGGGATATGGGTTCTTCTCTGATCCGATGTAGACTGTTTCCGCCGATGTGTCTACTGTATAAGAGCGCGCAAGGCCGTGCAAACTTGTAGCGCAAGACGATCATTTACAGGAAAGGCAAAACGATTGATGAATATGAAAAAACAGCTGCTTCCCGCTTTTTTGGTTCTTGGCATTCTCCTTGCAGGACTTTCCGGCTGCGGCGAGCAAACAAAACCAGACACAGACAATGCACAGCCTCCGCTGGAAACGGTCACGTACGCGAACCTGACGGACGACGATTCGCGCGCGCTGCTCACCGCTGCGCTTGCGAACGCCGGTGTGGACGAAAGCCGGGTCAGCGCCCTCTTTGACAGGGTCGACCTTTTCAACCGGAGCGTCAAGAGCGAATGGCTGACGGACGGCTTTGAAAGCGCCGCGCCGACCGCCACCAAGTACGACCCCTATGAGATGCAGGATCTGTGGGCAGAGAAAAACGGCAGTTTCCCCGGCTACAACTGCCGCATTACGGCATTCTCGCTGTTTGGCGAATTTCTCACCGCCGGAGCGGATCAGCCCGATACGCAGGGCGAGGACGCCCTTTTTCTGGATCTTGAAACGTTGAGCGCCGACCCGAACGCCCTCTGCGGCGGCAGCAGCGCTGCGTTCTGCGCGTTGTTCGCCCCGGTGGCGGCTGCGGACAGCACAGAGGTTACCGCGCAGGTCGAGGCGCTTCAAGCGGGCTGGGCGGCGCGCGGCATCGCCTTCTCAGACAGCACTGCACGGCTGATCTCCGTCGTCCTGCATGATAAGTTCTCCGATACCGACAACACGCTCTTCATCGGGCATGTGGGCGTGCTGCTGCCGGCAGAGGACGGAAGCCTCTACTTTGTCGAAAAGGTGGCCTTTCAGGAGCCGTACCGTCTGGTGAAGCTCCGGAACCGCACAGAACTGAGCGACTATCTGATGGAAAAATACGATACCGCGTGGGATCAGGATACGACGCGCCCGTTCATCATGGAAAACGATAGCCTCATGGAGGGATACCGTGCCAACCCGCTGGACAGCCTGCCCTGAAAGAGAGACGCTGGGGAAGCTTAAAAGGAAGAAAGCCGGCATTCCGCTGCAAGCGGAATGCCGGCTTTTGCCTGTTCAATGATCCAAAAAGTACATATTCACCTCTGCGCGGGCGATGAGTGCACCTGAGTCGTCGGTGATATCGACCTCGAAAAAGCCAATGTGGCCGCCGACCTTCACCTCGCGGCCAACTGCGGTGAGCGATTTGGAATGCGTTGTCGGGCGGAGGTAGCTGATCGTAGCGCTGAGTGTCACGTTGCGCTGGGCATATTTGATGCGCGCGAACGCGCCCGCGGCGGTGTCTGCCATTGCATAGAGAAAGCCGCCGTGTACGCCGCCCCAGACATTGCGGCTTGCGTCGGTAACCGTCGCTTCGAGCACGCTTTTCTCTTCGTCGACCGAAACGATGCGAATGCCGTTGTGACGGATAAAACCGTTGAATTCCCGATCAAGCATTTCCTGATAGTTTTCGACCATGATGCATCAGACTCCTTTATGTTGACGGATCAGATGAGCCAAGCATAGCAGAATTGAGAAAAGGGTGCAAGAGAAAGACCTGCACGGCGAGCCTTTTTCCATTCTGAAACGATTTACAAGCGGCGCAAAGTCTGCTACATTAGAAAGCATCGAAGTAAGGAGAATTTTTCTTATGAATGACTATCAGACAAAGTTTGTCACGCCGGAGCAGGCCGTCAAGGCGGTGCAGTCCGGCGACTGGGTGGATTACGGCTTCGGTGCGGGCTTTCCCGAACTGCTCGACCGCGCGCTCGCTGCGCGTAAGGGAGAAGTCAAGGACGTCAAGGTGCGCGGCGGCCTTGTGATCCGTCCGCGCATTGAGATCGTCGAAAGCGACCCCGAGCAGGAGAGCTTCACCTACTATAGCTGGCACATCGGCGACTATGAGCGGAAGCTCCAAGCGCGCGGGCTCGTGAAATTCATGCCGGTCATGCTGCGCTCGCTGCCGTATCTCTACCGCGACAAGCACATCCGCTGCGACGTGGCGTTCGTGCCGGTCTCCAAGCCGGACGCGGAGGGCTATTGCGGCCTCGGCATCTCGCCGTATGCGTGGCGCACGATCTTTGAGAGCGCGAGGACGGTCATTTTTGAAATCAACGAGCACTATCCGAGGCTGCACGGCTTCGAAAACTCGATCCGCGTCCACCTCTCCGAGGCGGACTATGTTGTCGAGGGTGAGCATGAGCCGCTGCCGCTTCGCTCCTACCGCGAGCCGAGCGAAACGGACATCGCCATCGCCAAGCTGGTGGTCGAGCAGATTCCGGACGGCGCGGTGCTGTCGCTCGGCGTGGGCGGCGTACCCTATACGGTTGCCAAGATGCTCGCGGAGTCCGATAAGCGCGACCTCGGCTGCCACACCGGTACCATTTCCGACGCCTTCCTTGAGCTTTACAAGGCGGGCAAGCTGACGAACGCCCGCAAGGAGCTCGATACCGGCCTTTCCGCGTGGAACCTTGCCATGGGTTCGCAGGAGCTTTACGACTGGCTCGATGCCGAGCCGAACCTCTTCCACCCCGGTGACCTCGACTACATTCACTCGGTCGAACGTATCTCGAAGCTCAGCAACGTCATCAGCATCAACGGCGGCGTGCAGCTCGACCTGATGGGGCAGGAGAACGCCGAGAGCGCGCTTACGCGCCAGCTCTCCGGCATCGGCGGGCAGATGGACTTCCTCGAGGGCGCCTACCGCTCGAAGGGCGGCAAGGGCTTCATCTGCATCAACTCTTCGCGCCTTACGAAGGACGGCGAGCGCAAGAGCAACATTCTCGCAACGATCCCCGGCGGCAGCACGATCTCCGCCCCGCGCACGATGATCCAGTATGTTGCGACTGAGTACGGCATTGCAGAGCTTTCCGGCAAGAGTCTGCGCGAGCGCGCCGAGGCGATGGCGGCCATCGCGCACCCGGATTTCCGCGAGGAACTGCTCAAGTACGCATACGAGAATTTTAAGTAATGAAACCAAAGAAAAAGGACGATGTAGGGTAACATGGCACAGACGGTTTTGCAGCAGGTTTTGATTCTCTCGGCAATGATGATGCTCGGCTTTTTGCTGGGAAAGCTGGGCAAAGTGGATCGCAAGGGGGCAGACCTCCTTTCCATGCTGCTGGACGTGTTTTTCCCCTGCAACGTGCTCGCCGCGGCGAGCGGCGACTTCGGCGATATGCCGTTTTCACAGGTCATCAAGATCGTGCTGGCCTACCTGTCCTGCTTTATCCTGTTTACGATTCTGGCAAAGCCGATCGCAAAGCTGATTGGGCTGAATGAGGACGAGACACTTGTTTTCACCCGCAGCGTTGCCTACCCGAATAACGGATTTGTCGGTATTCCGCTCTGCTCGGCAGTGTTCGGCACGGAGGGAACGGTGCTCGGCTCGCTTTCCGTGCCCTGCGCCACGCTCTACATGTTCCTTTTCGTCATGCAGAGCTTCCGGCGCGATAAGGAGCAGAATTTGGGCCAACAGCTCAAGAGCCTGATGACCCCACTGAACATCTCCACCCTTGCGATGCTCATCATGCTTGCCACGGGGTGGAAGTTCAGCGGCGCGCCGCTCCAGTTTTTGAGCAGCATGGCGAACTGCGTCGTGCCGACGTCGATGCTCATCATCGGCTGCCTCCTTGCGGGCAGTCCGCTCATCGACGTGCTGAAAAAGCCCATTTTGTACCTCATTACGCTTCTGCGCTGCCTCGTCATGCCGCTCATCGCGGCGGTGATCCTGCGCTTTACCGGCTGGGATCGCACGGTGTGTCTGTGTATTGTGATGGTGCTCGGGTGCAGCGTGGCGACGGTTATCAGCATCTTTGGCGTGCGTTACGACCGTTCGCCCGAGATGGCGAGCAAGAGCGTGCTGCAATCGAATCTGCTGCTGCCAATCACCATGCCGCTGATGATGCTCATCGCCGAACGCATCTTATAAGGAGTGACGACCATGGATATGTTGTTTACCCCCGCAAAGCTCGGCACGTGCGAGCTCAAAAACCGCATTGTCCGCTCGGCAACGAACGAGCATCTGTCCGACGCGAAGGGGCAGGTAACGCCGCTCTGGGCGGATACGCTCATCGAGCTTGCGAAAAACGAGGTGGGTCTCGTCATCACCGGCCATTTCTGCGTCGACAGGACGCAGCGCGCCGACGCAGGCCAGCCCGTGCTGGACGAGACGACGGACAAGGATCTTCTCCGCCGCGCCTGCGACGGGGTGCACCGGTACGGCGGAAAGCTTTTCTTTCAGCTCAGCCACAGCGGCATCAAGGGCCTCGAGAGCGTGAACGGCGCGCCGCCGAAGCACCCTGAGGATTTTTCACTGGAGGAACTTGACAGACTGGTTGCGCAGTTTGCTTTCGCGGCAAAAAGGTACAAAGACTGCGGCGCGGACGGCGTGCAGATTCACAACGCGCATGGATACCTGCTCTCGAACTTTTTGAATCCGGAGGAAAATCTGCGCACAGACGAGTACGGTGGGAGTCTTGTAAATCGATTCCGGCTTATTGAACGCATTCTGCGCGCGGTGCGCGCGGCGTGCGGCGCGGATTTCCCGATGATTGTCAAGGCCGACAGCAACGGCTGCGGTGACCTGTCCGCGCTGCTGCGGCTCTACGAACGCTGCGGCGTGGACGGCGTGGAGGTCAGCGGAATCGACTTCAACCGCCGCGCAGGACAGAAGACGCCATTTTACCTCGACGCGCTCAAAGCGGCGCGCGAGGGGATCGGCATTCCGCTTTTTTCGGTCGGCGGCGTGTTTTCGCGCAGAACCGCGGAGGAGATTTTGTCGCAGGGATTCCCCCTCGTGTCGATGAGCCGCACACTGATCTGCGAGCCGGACTTTGCCGCAAAGCTCAAAAGCGGCGCGCAGGACGAGAGCAAATGCCTTGCCTGCAACGGCTGCTACACGATCTACCGCAAGCGCTTTGTGCGCTGCGTGCAGCATACGGAAGAGATTGAACGGTTTCAAATGATCCCGTGGTGAACGACGTTTCCATTGTGCTGTTGCGAGCGGCGGGAGCCTGAACACGCCGCCTGCTGCGAAAAAGAGCGGCAAAAGAAAAATGACTGCGGAGGGAAACCATGGAGATCAACGACTATCAAAAGCGCGCGATGGCGACGCTCAACCCGGAGCTTGCGTGGAAGGACGTTCTGCTCAACAGTGTGATGGGGCTGTGCGGCGAATCCGGCGAGGCCATCGACATCGTGAAAAAATGGCTTTCGCAGGGGCACGCGCTTGACCGCGCGCACCTTGCCGAGGAACTGGGCGATATCGCGTGGTACCTTGCAGAGGCGGCCACAGCGCTGGAGATCCCGTTGGAGGAGATCCTGCAAAGCAACCTCGATAAGCTGCAAAAACGCTATCCGGACGGCTTCGATGCGCAAAAGTCCATCGACCGCGCGGAAAACGGGCAATAAAAAAGGACGCATAAAGCGTCCTTTTTTGCTATTTACGATTCCCGGCGGGGTGCCTGCGATAGGCCTTGAGCGCGCGAAGCGAGAACACGAGGCACAAAAACTCGGAGAAGATCGGCGTGAACCACACCGCGTCGCCGCCAAAGCTCACGGCGAGTGCGAAGAGCACGGCGCTTTGCAGCACGAGCCCGCGGCCGACGGAAATGCAGATGGCGGGCACGGGGCGCTCATTGGCTGTCATAAAGCCGCCGATGACGATGTTGAAGCCCAGCAGCAGATACGAGATGCTGTACTTCCGGAAAGCCTGAATGGAGTATGCGATCAGCTCCTCCGTTGCATGCGAGAGGTAGGCGCGCACGATCTGCGGCGCGAAGAGAAAAATGAGCACGAACAGCACCGGCGCAAGCACACACACGGTCGTGAGCGCGTAGCGCAGGAGCTTGCGGCAGGAAGTATAGTCCTCCTTGCCGTACTGGTAGCTCACGAGCGGCTGCGTGCCCTGCGACACGCCGACCATCAGATTGATGATGATGGTCGTGGCATAGGCAATGACCGTATAGGTCACAACACCGTCCGTGCCGATGCACTTGAGCACCGTGCGGTTGAAGAGGAAGATCATCAGTCCCGTGCAGAGCTCCGTCACGCCATCGGACAGGCCGATGGGCAGAATGCGCGCGTAGAGGCGCGGATCGAAGCGGAACTTCCGCAGACGGAACGTGCACTTTTTGCTGAAGAAGTGGACAAAGTAAGAGATACAGGTGACGAGCTGGGAAATACCCGTGGCAACCGCCGCACCGAACACGCCCATATCAAGGTGGAAGATGGCGATATAGTCGAGCACACAGTTCGTCAGGCATCCGCCGATCACCGTAAAGAGCGCATAGCGCGGGCAGCCGTCCGTTTTGACGAGCACCTCGAGATTGTAGGATACGAGGTAGCACACGCTGAACGGCGCGATGCCGAGGAGATAGTGCTTGACATAGTCGAGCGTGATCTCATCTGCGCCGAGGAGCCTTGCAAACGAATCCAGGAAGAGCAGTACCAGCGCGGTGATGACCGCACCGATGATGAGCAGGGTGGCGAAGTTCTGCGAAAAGAGCGTGTCGGCCTCATGCCGTTTATCCTGCGCAATAAAAATGGCGATGAGGGTTGATGAGCCGACGGCGAAAAGCACTGCGATGGAAAAAAGCGCGTTGGTAAAGGGAATGGCGAGGTTGACGGCGCTCATGGCGTATTCGTTTACGCCGACCGAGACCATGAGGCCATCGACCATGGAGTAGAGCGAGAATACGACCTGAGAAGCCATCGTGGCGGAGACAAAACGGATGAAGTCATGTTTCAGACTTTTCCCCGAGAGTAACAAAATAACACATCCTTATAACATTAAAATTTGTTGGCGCAGGCCGGTCAAAAACCGGTATTTGCTTTTCGTGCAGAACGGGGCCGCAAAATGCTCAGAAACTTCCTGACGGCGAGGGTACATGGCATTTATTATAGTATAGGGCAGTGCTTTTTACAAGGGCAAAAGGCGGCGCACTTTACCGCGGTGAATCGGAAAAGCAGAGGAACGGGCACAATGTCCCGTTCCTCTGCCGTTTTGATGTGTTTTGAAATTGGAGCCTCAGCCCTCGCTGTTTGCGATCGCCTGATCGATGAGCTTTTGCAGCGCTTCCGCCTGCTTCTCCTCCGTGACGGCGCCCACGATGGGGTCACCCACGATGTTGCCGTTGCGATCGACCACATAAGTGGTGGGGAAAGCGAAGATGTTCTCCACGAACTTTCCGGCCTCACCGCCGGAGCCGAAGTACACGTTCTGATAGGTGGCGCCCTTCTTGGCCAGCACGTCTTTCGCCTCGGCGATGGCCGTTTCATCGCCGTCGAGCGTGAAGGCGTTGACACCGATGAGAGAGCCGCCCTTTTCCGCGAGCTGCTGGTTCAGCGCTTCCAGATCGGACAGCTCACCCACGCAGGGGCTGCAAGTGGTGAACCAGAAATTCACCACGGTGACGGTGTTGGCGGCAAACAGCTCGTCGCTCTTGACCGTGTTGCCGTCCAGATCCTTGCCCTCGAAGGAGGGGAACTTCTGCATATCGCCGTTGCCGTCGGTGTCCTCGTTCACGATCTCGGGGAACTTTTCCTCCAGCGCGGTCAGCTCGTTTTCAATGTCGCTGATCTTCGAGGCGGCGTCCTTCAGCAGTGTAAGCTCTTCGTCGGTGAACTGATCCTTGGCACCCTCGATGGTGTCGAGCAGGAAATCACCGTAGTTTTTGCCGTCCTCCTGCATGGTCATGCCCTTATCGGCCGAGAGGAAAACCTTTTCCCAGAGATCGGTGTTTTCCGAGAGAATGGCGTTTTCCTGCTCCATCAGCGCGCTGTATCTGGCGGCGGCCTCCTCAGCATTCTTCGGCCCGTCGCCCGTATCGGTGTTCGTGTTCCCGTCCTTTGCACCGCAGGCCGCCAGCGCCAGTACCATCAGCGCGGCGAGCAGCAGCGCGGTCAGTTTCTTCAGTTTCATTTTGTTTCCTCCGTGTTTTTTTCTAAAATAGTTTTTTTCATGGGTTCTTTCCCGTCTCCAAAGCCGTAGCGGAAATGCACAGCGCCTGTCGGACAGGCATTGACGCACATGCCGCAGCGGATACACTCGGTGTGGTTGGGCGTTTTCGTCACGTCCACGTCCATCTTGCAGACCTTTGCGCATTTGCCGCAGGAGACGCATTTATCGTTATCCACCTTCATCTGGAAGAGGGAAACCTTATTGAGCAGCGCGTAGAACGCGCCCAGCGGGCACAGCCACTTGCAGAACGGGCGGTAGAACAGAATGCTCAGCACGATCACCGTCAGCAGGATGCCGAGCTTCCAGGTGAAAAGCTTGCCGAGCGCCGCCCGGATGCCGGAGTTGGCAAGAGAGAGGGGGATCGCCCCCTCCAGCACACCCTGCGGGCAGAGATACTTGCAGAAGAAGGGGTTGCCCATGCCCACGTCGTTCACCACCAGTACCGGCAGCAGAACGACCATCACCAGCAATACTGCGTATTTCAGATAAGTCAGGGGCTTGAGCTTCTTTGTGGAAAACTTTTTCGTGGGGATCTTGTGCAGCAGCTCCTGCAACCAGCCGAAGGGGCAGAAGAAGCCGCAGATGAAGCGCCCCAGCAAAACGCCCAGCAAAATGAGAAAGCCCGTGATATAATAGGAAAAGCTGAACTTTGACGATCCCACGACCGCCTGAAACGCGCCGATGGGGCAGGCGCCAGATGCCGCGGGGCAGGAGTAGCAGTTGAGCCCCGGCACGCAGACGGTTTTTCCCGCGCCCTGATAGAGCTTGCCTTTGAGAAAGTTCGGCAGATGTATATTGGTAAGCAGCGCCGCCCCTGCCTGGATCCACCCGCGGAAGCGGGCAAGAAGGCGCGACGCGCCCGAAACCTTTTTATCCAATACCCACACACTCCAGACATAATTTGATGGCCTTGCTCAGCACCGTTGCCGCCTCGCCGCGCATGGCGCCGTAGCAAAGCATCGCCGCCCCGGCAACGAGCAGCGCCGCCTGAGCGATGGCTTTTTTCGATCGCAACAATTTGCTCACTCCTTTCACGTTGGCCTCATTGTAGCACAGGGGAGTTAAGATCTTTGTTAAGAACAGAAATTTAACAGAAATCTTATGTCCCTGTGCTATAATAGGCGCATCAGATCACAATGCCGGAGGTTTTTATGCGTATTCTTGTTGTTGAAGATGAGCGCGAGCTTTGCCAGACCATCGTTCGCAGTCTGCGGCGGCTGGCCTACAGCGTGGACCCCTGCTATGACGGAGATGCGGCCATTGCGCTGCTCGGCTCGGAGCGATACGACCTTGTGCTGCTCGACCTGAACCTGCCGGGGGCGGACGGCATGACGGTGCTGCGCACCCTGCGCCAGACCGACCGGAACACAAAGGTGCTGATCCTCTCGGCGCGCAGCGAGGTCGCCGACAAGGTGGCGGGGCTGGACGCCGGCGCCAACGACTATCTTGCAAAGCCTTTTCATCTGGAAGAGCTGGAGGCGCGCATCCGCAGCCTGACGCTCCGGCAGTTCACGCAGAATGACGTGGTGCTCTCCTGCGGGGCGCTCTCCTTTGATACAAGGTCGCGCACTGCCGCGGCGGGCGGCCAGACGCTGATACTGACGCGGAAGGAGACGGGGATCCTCGAATACCTGATGCTCCACCGGGGACGTCCTGTCAGCCAGGAGGAGCTGATGGAGCATGTGTGGGACAACAGCGTGGATAATTTCAGCAACTCGATCCGGGTGCATATTTCCGCCCTGCGGAAAAAGCTGCGCGCGGCGCTTGGCTATGACCCCGTGCGCAACCGCATCGGCGAGGGGTATATGATGGAGGAAGAAGAGGCATGAGAAAACTGTCACTGCAATGGCGCATCACGCTGATGACGGCACTTCTCATCGGCGTGACCTGCGTGGCCATGAATCTGCTGCTGTGCTCCTCCGGTGTGTACTATATGGACACCATTGCGGACAGCTTACAGGGCGGCGGCACGGTGATCCTGAATGAGGAAGGCACGGTGAGCTTTGATCCGCAGCTCATAGCACCCAACGAGGAGTTGACCATCGTCGTCGATGGGGCGCAGGGGCGCTTCCGCACCACCAACTGGTACATCACGGCAGCGGTGACGCTGCTCGGCGGGATCCTTGCGTATTTTGTCAGCGGGCGCGCACTCAGACCGCTGCGCTCCTTTGTCGCACAGGTGGAACAGGTGCAGCCGAACAATCTCGCGGATATGAAGATCACCGAGGAGGTGCTGCCGGAGTTCCGGCAGTTCAGCGCCTCTTTCAATGAGATGCTGGATCGACTGGACGAGGGCTTCAGCGCCCAGCGGCAGTTCACCGGAAATGCCGCGCACGAGCTGCGCACGCCGCTTGCGCTGATGCAGGCGCAGCTGGAACTGTTTTCCGCCGAGCACCCTGACGCGCGGCCGGAGACGGCGGATCTTATCCGCCTTTTGCGCGAGCAGACGGAGCGAATGACGCAGATGACAAAGACCCTGCTCGAAATGAGCGAGCTTCGCTCCGTGCCCTGCACCGACCGGATCGAGCTTGGCCCGATGGCGGAGGAGATCTTGACCGACCTTGCGCCGCTGGCAGAGAAAAAGGGCATAGCCCTTGTCTGCGACGGCGACGGCGTGATGACCGGCAGCGACACGCTCATCTACCGGCTGCTGTTCAATCTGACCGAGAATGCCATTCGCTACAACCGCCCGAACGGGACGGTGCGCATCTCCATAGCGGAAGAGGAAACGCAGATCGTTGTCCGCGTTGCGGACAGCGGATGCGGCATACCGGAGGAATACCGCCGCAGCATCTTCCAGCCCTTCTTCCGGGTGGATAAGTCCCGCAGCCGCGCATACGGCGGCGTGGGGCTGGGCCTGTCGCTGGTGTGGGAGATCGCGAGGCTCCACGGCGGCGAGGTGCTGGTGGAAAAAAGCACGGAAGAAGGCACGACGATGGCGGTTCGCTTTCCCTGCTGAAGAAGGCATCGCTGCGATGGACAGACGGGCGGCGGAAACGCGGAGAGTGATTGAAGCTGCCGGCACTTCGTGCTATACTCTGGTAGAAAGTGAGGTCATCATATGGATCAGGAACGATATTCGATCATATTCAGCAGCGTGACGGGCAACACGAAATTGCTTGCCGACGCGCTGCGCGAGACACTGCCAAAGGACGCCTGCGATTATTTCGGCACGAGCGAGAACGCGCCGACGGATTCGCAGCTGCTTTATGTCGGATTCTGGACGGATAAGGGGAATGCGGACAGCGCCACGCTGGCGCTGCTGCAAAAACTGAGGAATAAGAAGCTCTTTCTCTTCGGCACGGCGGGCTTCGGCATCAGCGAGGCATATTTCCGCAAGGTGCTCGATCGCGTCAGGGAGTCTGTCGACGCAAGCAATACCATCGTGGGGGAATACATGTGCCAGGGCAAGATGCCGCAGGCGGTAAAGGAGCGGTATCTCAAGATGAAGGCGCAGCCGGAGCACCCGGCCAATCTTGATGCGCTGATCGAGAATTTTGACCGCGCCCTGCCGCATCCCGATGCGGCGGATCTGGAAAAGCTCAAAGAGAGCGTCCTGAAATGAAAATACACCCCGTCTTGATGGCGGGGGAAAGGATGGCGAGTCGCTCCTTCTTATCAAGAAGGGGCGACTCGCTTGCTTTTCTGTTGGGAAGGGAAACGCATCTCTCAGCGGAGCATCTGAAAGCCCATGACGACGATGCCAAGCACCACGAGCACCACGCCGGTGGCGCGGTTGAGCGTTTTGGGCTGCGCCTTGTTGGCAAAAACGGCGGCGAGCCGCGCCCACAGCAGCGTAAAAACGATGCACAGCACCCATGTCAGCGTGTCCGGCATGCCGCCGATGGCAAAGTGGGAGACAGCGCCCGTCAGCGCGGTGAAGGTCATGATAAAGACGCTCGTACCCACGGCGGTTTTCAGCTCGTAGCCCATCACGCTTGTGAGGATGAGCAGCATCATCATGCCGCCGCCCGCGCCGATAAAGCCGCAGATCAGGCCGATGAGAACGCCGCAGACGATCGACTGGATCGCGCGCTTTTTCGCGCAGGTCTGCGCCATCGCCTCCTTCGTGGTCATCACGGGGCGAAGAATGAATTTGATGCCGAGCAGGAAGGTCATAAAAACGGAAAAGCTACCCATCGTTGCCGAGGGGATCAGGCTTGCCGCGTAGCTTCCGACCACCGTGAAGGTCAGCACACTCGCCATCATGATAAGGCCGTTTTTGATGTCCAGATTCTTGTTTTTGTGATAGGTGTAGGCCGAAACGGCGCTGGCAAGCACGTCGGACGACAGCGCAATGCCTACCGCCATGTAGGGCTCGATGCCCAGAAAGGTGATTAGCATGGGGCTGATAACTGCGGCGGCGCTCATACCGGCAAAGCCGGTGCCGAGTCCCGCGCCCATGCCGGCAAAAAATGTGACCAGAACGGTCAGCGGAATGTTCATGCTTCGTCTGCCTCCAATAGCTCATTCAGATTATGCTCGATGAGGTGCATCGCCTCCGAAAAAGCGCGGCGCGCTTCCTCGTCCATACCGGCAAACAGCCTTTCAGAAAAGTCTTTTTGCAGCTGCCGCCCCCGGGCGATGATGGGCTGCGCCTTCTCGGTGCAGAGAAGCTCTGTCTTCCGGCGGTCGCCCTCCACTCCGCGCCGTGTCAGATACCCTTCCCGCACGAGCCGATCGACATTGACGGAAACGAGATTCGCCTTGATGTGCCGGATCTCGACAATCTCACTGGCGGTTTTGTAGTCCGGGTTGTTGCCGAGAAACATCAAAATGTCAAAGGCCGTCTGCGGCAGCTCCAATTGCCTGCAAAGGGGCTTGCACACGGCGCTGTAAGCGAGCGCGATCTTTCTGGAGATCGCAATGCTGAAATTCATACGGCAAATTCCTCCTTTTTTAGATTGTTCATTTTTGAAGCATTATAGTCCGGAGAAATCTGCTTGTCAATAAAAATCTAATGGCAGCCGGTCGCGCGGTCTTGCCCGACGGAGAAAAAACGAGGCAGGAACCCTGTCGGTTCCTGCCTCGTGTGCGTTTTGCGCGGGAGATCCTGCGGCGGTCATTTGGCGTAGATGGCGTAGATCAGGCGGTTGAGCGCCTGCGCCGGAAGGATCTTGGAGAGAAAAACGAAAAACTTGTAGTCTGCGCGAATGGCGTAGAGCGGGTGGTGCGAGCGTTCCCTGAGCGCGACCTTAGCAATGTAAGCGCCCGCCTTGGCGGGATCCATGCCGGTCTGCTCGTCGTGCTCCATGCGCGCGACCGAGCGGGAAATGCGGCCGCCGTAAATGTCGTCGCCCTCGCTGACCTTGCGCCGCGCGGCGGTGAAGCCGGTGTGGATGTCACCGGGCATGACGGCGCAGACGGTGATGCCGAAGGGCCGCAGCTCGTTGGCAAGCGCCATGGCGTAGGCGTTGACGGAAGCCTTGGTGGCAGAGTAATACGCCTGAAAGGGAATGGGGACCGGGGCCGCCACGGAGCTGAGATTTACGATCCGGCCGCGACCGGCCTGCCGCATGATGGGGATCACGGCGCGGTTCATGTTCACCATGCCGAAAAAGTTGACGTCGAAGAGGGACTTGGCATCGGCGGTGGAGGTGAACTCGATGGCGCCGGAGATGCCGAAGCCTGCGTTGTTCACGAGAATGTCAATGCGGCCTTCGGCATCCATGACCTGCGCTACGGCAGCGCGGACGGAGTCCTCGGAGGTGACGTCTGCTGCGATGTGATGCAGCCCCTCCACGCCCTGCGCGCGGCGGGAAAATTCGTAAACGGTACAGCCGGAGGCCTTCAGGGCGAGGGCGGTGGCCTTGCCGATGCCGGAAGTCCCGCCGGTGACGATGGCGACTTGATTCATGAGAAAGTACCTCCCCAATGATCAGCATAGTATGATCCGAAACGTCCATAAAGCGGATATCCCTTTATCAGTGCTGCGCATTGCGATAAGGAGAAAATGCGACGAAGCAATTGTAAATTTGCACCTGTTGACGGCCGCTGGAACGTATTATATCGGGCAGCGGAGGGCTTGTCAACGGCGCTGCGGGGAGGCTCGCATAAGAAAAATCCGGAATGCGTCAAGAAAGGGCGGCTTACGATGACGGATATTTTGAGCGTTGACCCCAATAGTAATGGGATCAATGATTTTCTGTTCCAAAGATATAATCGAAAAAAGCATCTCGACTGTTCAAAACATCTGTAATACTTCCGGAATCCAGAATGATATCATCCTGAACGATTTCACCGGTCATATGATTTACCAAGCGGGCAATTAGCCAATTGGATTCGTTGACGAAAAACACATTCCCTTCGTGCTCATGAAGCACACCTTCGTCATATCCCATATATTCAATTATCGCGGATAACTGGATATCGTCGTTGACATATTTTCTTAACTCCGATGAAATATCATTACGATTAACTTCCAAAACAGCCTGATAGGCTATATATAACATCCCTTTAATATTCCCCACAGCATAGATGCATAACTCAAACTCATCAAAACTCATGGAGCATATATATCCGTTGTACCACAAACAGTTATCGCAGCCATCCAAAAGAGCATTTCTATTAAAATGAATGTCAATGTCATTCTGCAGTCCACGAACGGTAGCATTGGCAATACGTTGATCCAACCAAAAAACGCGGCCGTCGTGTCTTGTGTGATATAGGAATAGTTCTGACAGCTCTATTCCCAAAGCAGTACAGATCTTTTCCAACTTATCGACAGTGGGACAACTTTCATTACGCTCTATTCTTCCATAATATTTTTCATTGACTCCGGCTTTCGTCGCCAAATCTTCCTGTGTTAATTGGTGATACTCTCGATAGGCTTTTAGCCTTTTCCCAATATTCATAAAAACCTCCGCTCCGCATATATGCGGTGTATGAAATTATAACATTCCTGTATACTATTTTCAACTCATATCATCAAGGAGGGAAACTCGTGGATCATTTATGGCTGCTCACAGAAGAACGTCCGAAACCATCGGTCGTGCTGCAAATTATAAAAATGTACTGCAAGGATTTTGACGATCGTATTACCTTGCATAACGAAATAAAAATACTGCCGCATATCAAGGACGGCGTTTTTCAGTTTGTGTATGAAGTAGAAGGATTGAAGGTTTCGAAGGCCGATACGATTTTCATAAAGACCGTCAGCGGAAACTCAAGCTTCTTAGATTTTCTGCTGTTTAAGCAGGAAAGGGCTCCGGCAGAGGGAAGAAATAGCGACCATCTCATTATGGCTATCGAAGAAACCAAGACCAGCGATGACGAGTCCAGAAATACCGGCGTTTATCAGCGAGGATCAAAGTTTGTTTACATCACGCCATACTATCAAGATGTCAAACTGTATATGCTTTACAATGATGAATTGGAAGCCCGTGAAAGCAAGAAACCATCTGATACAAGCGTGTTCGGTACAAATATTTTGCTCACCTTAGGCGTAACCATCGTTGGAAAGGATATTTCGAAATGGTTCAAACCCTTCAAAACCCTCGATGAGCTGATTGAATTTAAAGCAGGCATGCGCTGCCCGCCCGCAGGTAATGTTCCCATTGCGATCACCAAGTATTCTGACAGAATAGAGATTTCCGGCCGTTTGGCAAAGCCGGCAGGTGCAGGCAATATCGGTCATGATCCGAATATTGGTGCTCTTTCAATGATCTCTGGCTGCATTCGCAAACTGGGCTGGGACAAGGATATTGTTGTCACGCTGCATGGAGTGACACAGGAATATGTTGACCGTACGAAGGGGAAGAATAAATTCCTGTATATATGCAGCCTCTTGGGAATGAGATTAGATGGTATTCAGATGCCGGAAAACGTCACTATGCCGGAGCTGTACTGGCATTATGAGAAGCATTCCGAAAAAATGGCAGATATCCTTTTGCATATACAAACTATATACCATGGGATGTATTGTGTATATGAAAACCATGCAGGCTGCGAGAGAGGTTATTTTCGAACCAAAAAGGGCGGACTTGTTACACTGCCTAAAAAGGATAAGAATGGAGTAAATCTGTACCTCCCAGATGTTGTTCTCTATGATGAGAAGACCAATGTCATTCTTTTGGTAGAGGGAAAAATGCTTTCAACCATGGATCGCGGGATTGCAGAAATTGAGGACTATGACAGCATTGAACAGGAATACATTTGTCCTGAATACAAAGGCGCTGAAATCATACGCTGTGTAAGCATCTTTGGCGGCAACTGCAAGCGAATCCCCCATGAAAAAGTCCTATTCTACTTAGCGGACGACGGTCATATCCTTATCAGCGAAAAGGCGCCTCAGTGTATCCGGGATGCTTTCGCCGGAACTGGAGTTGTAATATCCCCGTGCGCTTTCCCCCAATTCATGTAATCACCCTGTTCACCCAAAAAAGGAGAAGTGATTGGTCCAATCACTTCTCCTTTCTGAATACTAAAATATACTGATGAATTTGGTTTGCCACAAAACAGAACGGATATCCATATGGATAAAGCTTTGTCGACTCATCAGACCATATTTTCATGCCCTTATAATATACATTAGGAATCTCATTTATTCTGTCGATCACTTCCGCATGTAAAAGATTGGTTTCTTTCTTTGACGGCTGAAGATCTTTGATGAAAACAACGATATACCCTCGGAATTTTATATATGGAAGAGTTTTCTCGATGGAACATTTTAATGCCTCTAAAAACTCCGCACGCCCCATGTTCCCTAAATCACGATCTGATTCTGTAAACGGAGTCGCTGCTTTTCCATAAACCGAAATGTCCGCGCCGGTCTTTTCTCTGCTCATCATATTTGCATAAGGCGGGTCGATAAGAACAAGACTGATCTTCTTGCCTCCAAGCAGGGGATCCATTAAAGACTTGTCATCTAAAATCGCGATAGAATCTCCGCATACTGTGGGAAATACCGGCAATTCCAATTCCATTGCAGCGGCTTTGTATGCATCGAGATACTCTTGCTTCAAATCAATTCCGGCAGCCACTCTATTGCACAGACCGGCGCCCAAAAGAGTGCCGCCAACCCCCATAAAGGAATCAAATATCAATTCACCCTCTTTTGAAAAAAAGCGAATTAAGTCTCTCATCAACTGCGGCGGTTTTGGCGTAGGATGAATCTTCCTTATATGATGCGCGTATGCTTCCTCTCCTCTTGTGGGATAATGTGTGGAAAAAACCGAATTAATGAAGAAAGTCCATTCTCTTCCGGTCAAATCATTCAACTTGTTATCAAGATGATACTTTCTGCCATCAGGAAGAACAACCCCTCTTTTACTCCCACCGTATACTCGAGCCGCTTCGATATTTTCTCTGACCCAAGTCGGAAGCAATGCCAAATCATAGTCAGGGTATGCATCGAGAAATGGGGTCGACTCATTGTACAACTCTGTCACTCTGGGATCAGACTCAGTTGCTCGCATCTTGTCTCCTCCCATTTATAATTTGTAACAAGGACTTCCATGGTCCTGGCGGCGCGATCCTTGAAATGATAGCTGCAATTTGTGTAAGACTTCTCAATGTGGGTTACATAATATTTTTTGCTCCATTCGATTAACACATCGTTGGTTAACCCCTTATGACGAAACACGTTTGAGAGTGCAAAGAGTATGCCCTGTCTATCAAGGTCATCTAACAAAGCCAATAACTCCCGTTCCTCCTTAAGAGTCCAGTCCTTAAAGCCCCTTTTCCCATCGTTGTACGAGCCCGTGGTAATAAGATATGGCGGATCGCAATACACCAGATCTCCGCGACTGAGCAACGAAAAGTCAAAGTCCAAAAAATCTCCCGTCGATAAGATGATATTTTTCTTATGCAATGCATCACAAAATCGGATCAAATTTGATTCAATGTTAGGATTGAAGGAACTCCGTTCTTTGCCAAACGGCGTATTAAACTGATGCTTGCTGTTGAAACGGATCTGATGATTAAACGCATAGCAAGTCAGGACAAACAGATCCAGCGCCCTCCCTGTCTCGTTATATTTTTTCCTGAGTTTGAGATAGCCCTCTTGATTCTCTTGCGACAACTGGTACTCCCCAATCCTCGCTTTTATCGATGCAACCAAGTCATCTGTGCTGGTATCTTGAAACAACTTATAGAGATCGATAATGTACGAGATCTGATCATTCGCGTAAATAGTATCAGCATTGACATTGATTCCTACATTCAATCCGCCGGCAAACAGATCCACGAAATTCTTGATGCCGGAAGGGAAGCTTGGAATGATATCGTTCAGTATTTTGTATTTTCCCCCTGTATAATTCATAGGGCTTTTAATGTATGAATCCATTCTTAATCCTTTCGAATGTATACAAGCATTTCCTTCAGCTTCTCTTCTTTCGTTTCTGTGCTTCGACTTTTATAACGCCTATACGGGATCCAGTAGATTTTGAAAGAGTTCGGATCACCGTACTTCTTCATTGTTCTCTCAATCTCTTCCACCGACATCAATCCATCGGTGCTGTAACTGAGAATGATGTGGTTAAATCTGGCATTTGCGATTAGCTCTTCAAAGGCGCCGACGACCTTTGTCTTAGAACAAAAATCGGATTTGTTATTCTCGTATGCCCTTTGGGCCGTGATACCGCGTACTTCCGGAAAGTCATACTTGGCTGCCGTTTCTAAAACATGGTAGTTCGGCAGATACTGTCGTTCGTTATAGGGCGGATCGATATACAGGATATCGCCGGAGATCTCTTTCAGGACATCTGCGCCGTTGCCGTTAAAACAGGTGTTGTTCTTCCCGTTTGTGCAGATCGGCAGGCGAAGCAGCTCGTACTTTTTGTAAGAACGGCGCTCCCATTCTTTATGAAACGCCCCGTAAGTTCCGGAAATGTTGCTTACAAAAGGAATCCCTTCGACAATGCAGGCAACCAGATAATAGTATTCGTCATCCAAGAGAAAACCGACCTTCCTCCAGTCTTCAGTGATGTTTCGTGCGAAATCAATTCTGAGAGCGTTTTCATCGTTGATATACATTCTTCCGCCGATAGGAGCATACGTATTCTGGAAAAATCTTCGTTCGGGAGGAAGACGTTCCATCTGCTCAAGAGACAATCCGTTAAAATAAGCAACAGGGTCGGAAATTCCGGTATTCTCTTGTAAAATTTCATACGTTGGCAAGCAATCAACTGCCACCGTTCCTCTTTGCAGAACGTATGAAAAGTAGAGCAAGTCGTTAGACGTGACCTCATACCATTGCTTGAAATATCTCGCAACCGTAGCCGTACCTGAAAAGATATCGCAAAAGCTCTTTGCATCAGGGGCATTTTCGTCAATTACGCTCTTGATGTTGTCAAGAAGGAGCGCTTTACACCCAATAAACCTCATTTGAGAGAATCCTCCAACAGTTCTTTATATTCTTTCGCGATGCAAAGCCGAATTAATTCTGATTTCGATAAGTTCATAGCTTCAACACAATACGCAAGCATTTTTCTTGTATGATCATCAAGACGCACTTTTACAGTAGTGTCCTTTATTGCGTCGGTAGGTCTCCCTTTCATACGCATCTATTTTACCTTTCGTGAAAACATAAAAATAAAACGCTATCATTATACGTTTTTGTGGCCACAAAAGTCAATGAAATAGCCATTTTTAAATAACAGAAATCTTAAAAAACGGGTACATTTGGCCTGCCGCCGGTTGCAGGCAGTGCGTCCCTTTTCGGTATATCCTATGTTGATTTTCAAAAAGCAAAAACGCTGAAATCCATTGAGATTACAGCGTTTTTGGCACCCCGGACTGGGCTTGAACCAGCGGCCTACTGCTTAGGAGGCAGTCGCTCTATCCAACTGAGCTACCGAGGCCAGTATTTAGTTTTATGCTCGCAGGGTGAGCGACCACCTCACACTTAGAAGGCGGACGCTCTATCCGGCTGAGCTGCAGGCGCATGTGATTGGAAGAAAAGGGGGCATCGGCAAGCTGCGCTCGGGAGATCGGAAAAAGCTGCAAGGCCTATAATAAAATATTGTACCCTTTTGCGCCCCGGTTTGTCAATGCCTGTTTTGCCGCGGCGCGGATCAGAGAAAAGCGCTTGTATTCACTGCTTTCGTCCGCTATAATGGGAGGCAAGACCACATCTGCCCGCAGAAGGCGGGCGGAATTTTTTGAGAAAAGGACGGTAACGGTATGGACGGAAAAACGATCCTTCCGCGCAGCGAGGTGCCCGAGGAGTTCACCTGGGATCTGCGCGACGTGTTTGCAAGCGACGAGGCGTGGAACGATGAGTTGGAGGCGCTCAAGGCCTATCCCGAGCGCATGGCTGCCTTCGCCGGCAGACTCGGCGAGAGCGCAAAGACGCTGCTCGACTGGTTTACGCTCGGCGACGAGGTCAACGTGCGTGTGACCAAGCTTGTGGAGTACGCAAGCTGCCGCAGCGACCAGGATGTGGGCAACTCCTTCTATCAGGGGATGCGCAGCAAGGCATTTTCCGCGGCGGTCGCACTTTCGAGCGCGAGCGCGTTTGAGGCGAGCGAGATCATGGACATCTCCGATGAAACGCTTGCGCGTTTCTACGCCGAAGAGCCGAAGCTCGAGACCTATCGCCGCAATATCGACAAGCTGCGCCGCCGCAAGGCACATATCCTCTCGCCCGAGTGCGAGAAGCTGCTTGCCGCCGCCGGCGAGATCAGCGAGAGCCCCAGCCGCACGTTCAGCATGTTTCACAACGCAGACATCCGCTATCCCGACGTGACCGACGGCAAGGGCGAGACGCACCAGCTGACCGACGGCACGCTTGTACCGCTGCTGACGAGCGCCGACCGCACGCTGCGCGAGAACGCCTTCAAGGCCTACTACAAGCGCGCGGGCGAATTCCGCAACACCTATGCCTCCTCGCTTGACGCGCAGTTCAAGCAGCTCAAGTTCTTTGCCGATGCGCGCCATTATAACTCCACGCTCGAGGCCTCTCTCGACGTGACTGAGGTGCCGGCGGCGGTGTACACCAATCTTATCGACGCGGTGCACGGCAACCTTGACAAGATGTACCGCTACGTTGCCCTGCGCAGGAAGATCATGGGCGTTGATGCGCTGCACATGTACGACGTCTATACGCCGATCGTCGCGGACGCGGACGCCGAGATCTCCTATGACGAGGCGAAGGCAAACGTGCTCGAGGCGCTCGCCGTGCTCGGCAAGGACTATACGGACGTGCTGGAAGAGGGCTTCAACAACCGATGGGTCGACGTGTATGAAAATACCGGCAAGCGCGGTGGAGCCTACTGCACCGGCAGCGGCTGGCCTCACCCCTATGTGCTGCTCAACCACAAGGACAATCTCGACAGCATGTTCACCCTTGCCCACGAGATGGGTCACGCCATGCACACCTGGTATTCCTGCAAGAACCAGCCGGTGAACACGGCGGAGTATGTCATCTTCGTCGCCGAGGTCGCCTCCACCTGCAACGAGATCCTGTTGATGCGCCACCTGCTCGGCAAGACGACCGACCGCAAGCAGCGCGCCTATCTCATCAACCACTTCCTCGACCAGTTCAAGGGTACGGTCTACCGCCAGACGATGTTTGCCGAGTTTGAACTCGAAATGGGCAAGCTCATCGAGAGCGGCGAGGCGCTGACCGCCGATGCGCTGAGCGAAAAGTACCATGCGCTCAACAAGCTCTACTTCGGTCCCGATATGGTCTCCGACGATGAGATCGCGCTCGAGTGGACGCGCATTCCGCACTTCTACTACAACTACTATGTCTTCCAGTATGCGACGAGCTTTTCCGCTGCCGTTGCCATCGCCAACCGCATCCTGCGCGAGGGCGAGAGCGCCGTCAAGGACTACAAGAAGTTCCTCTCCGGCGGCTGCTCGAAAGAGCCGGTCGAGCTGCTGCGCGACATGGGCGTTGATATGCGCACGCCCGCGCCCGTCAACGACGCACTGTCGCTCTTCGGCGAGCTGATCGACGAGCTGAGCGAGCTGCTGGGCTAAAACCTGCACAGAAACCGAAAAATGACCGTCTGCCGCCTTGGCAGACGGCCGTTTTTCTGTTTTTTCTGCAAAAAGCACAAAAAAAGTTCCAAAAAATCTTGCAAATGACGGAGCATCAGAATATACTGTTACAGTTAATGACTTACGATTAGATTCCCTGCCCCTGCGGCAGGAAGGAGAGATAGTTTATGCAGAATGAAAAGCTTCGCAACGTAGCCATCATCGCCCACGTTGACCACGGCAAGACGACCCTTGTGGACGAGATGCTCAAGCAGGGCGGTGTGTACCGCGAAAACCAGGAGGTTGTCGACCGCGTCATGGACTCCAATGACCTCGAGCGTGAGCGCGGCATCACGATCCTTGCCAAGAACACTGCCATTCGCTACGGTGACACCAAGATCAACATCATCGATACTCCGGGCCACGCTGACTTCGGCGGCGAGGTCGAGCGTATCCTCAAGATGGTCAACGGCGTTATCCTGCTCGTCGACGCTGCCGAGGGCCCCATGCCGCAGACGCGCTTCGTCCTTTCCCGTGCGCTGGAGCTGGGCCATCGCGTCATCGTTGTCGTCAACAAGATCGACCGCCCCGACCAGCGTATCCACGAGGTCGTGGACGAGGTGCTCGAGCTGCTGATGGATCTCGACGCAACGCCCGAGCAGCTTGACTCCCCGATGCTCTTCTGCTCCGGCCGCAACGGCACGGCGTCCTATTCGCCCGATGTGCCCGGCACGGACTTAAAGCCCCTCTTCGACACCATTCTTGAGTATATCCCCGCGCCGGAGGCCGATGTGGACGCGCCGTTCCAGATGCTCGTCTCTGCCATCGACTATAACGAGTACGTCGGCCGCATGGCCATCGGCCGCATCGAGCGAGGCACGCTCAAGCAGAATCAGGAGATCGCCGTGTGCAACTACCACGATCCCGACGCTGCACCCAAGAAGGCCAAGGCCGTCGCGCTCTATGAGTTTGAGGGCCTTGCCAAGAACCCCGTCACGGAGTCCACCGCAGGCAACATCATCTGCCTCTCCGGCATCGGCGACATTACCATCGGCGATACGATCTGCACACCCGAGTGCATCGAGCCGCTGCCGTTCGTCAAGATCTCCGCGCCCACCGTGGAGATGACCTTCGCCATCAACGACTCTCCCTTCGCCGGACGCGAGGGCAAGTTTGTCACCTCCCGTCAGCTGCGCGAGAGATTGCAGCGCGAAACGCTCAAGGACGTTTCCCTGCGCGTTACGGAGCTGGAGGGCTCGACCGATGCGTTCAATGTTGCCGGCCGCGGCGAAATGTCGCTGTCCATTCTGATCGAAACGATGCGCCGCGAAGGCTATGAGTTCCAGGTCTCGCCCCCGCGCGTCCTCTATCAGATGATCGACGGCAAGAAGTGCGAGCCGATCGAGCGCCTTGTGTGCGATGTGCCGCAGGACTATGTCGGCGCGGTCATCGAAAAGCTCGGCTCCCGCAAGGGCGACCTCGCCGAGA
>ULVI01008144.1_pt1 | contig 36615 bp, 39 predicted proteins | sample 1959331 | NCBI WGS metagenome assembly ULVI01 (sample SAMEA4835782, study PRJEB28245) | human gut metagenome | biome: gut microbiome; material: fecal sample | place: Denmark | collected 2008 | reverse complement strand
AATTTTTGAGATTTTACAAGCCGTTCATAGGTGGACAACCACCAGTGAACGGCTTGCTGCATCTCTATTGAGCCTTGACAGTTGCAATGGCCTTGGCTTCGTCACCGCTGATCTGTTCTTTCGTAGCGACTCGCAGATAAATCACCGCATTCATTTCTTTCCCTCCATATCTTCAAAGATGTCTTTGAACTTCCAAACGATTTCGACGCTGTCCTGTCCGTGAACATAGATAGCGTCGATCAACGCATGGGCAAGCTCGTAGGTAAGCCCCTCGTTCTTCTGGTACTCGCCGAGCACCGCGTCAAGCCTCTCATCAGAGCAAGGATGCTCAGAATCAAGCTCCTGCATCCGCTCATGGCCTTTGCGGATTGCTTCTTCGTTCTCGGCCATCTTTGCGTCTGCCTCTGCTTTCCGCTTGAGGTATTCCGCCTTTGCGATACTGCCGGAAGTGTACTTCTCATATAGCCTGAGTTTGACTGCCTTGAGCTGTTCGGACTGCTTTTGCAGATTGCGGATTGTGTCCGCGCATTCTGAGATCGCAGATTTCCTGCGCTTGCTGATTTCGTGATTCTTCACGGCTTTCTTTTCCGCCAGCGAGAGCATTTGCCCAATCGCATTGTAGGCAGCATTCTCAAGCCATGCTTCGCTGTATCTTTCGCCAACCGGACACTCCGTATCGCGGTCATTTGTCGAGTGCGTACACTGATAGAAATACCCACTCACATTCCTGTTCTTACGCCGGGTCAGGGCGCGTTTGCAGTTGCCGCAGCACACAAGACCCTTGAGCGGATAATAGTGCGGGTTGCGTTTTGGCTTCTTTACACCGCCCCGGATAACTGCCTGAGCCAGTTCAAACTCTTCCTTGCTGACAATGGCTTCGTGCATCCCCTCAACAACAATCCAGTCTTCCTGTTCCAGCCGGATTCTTTTCCTTGAGCCTACACCGCTGGATTTTTGGCGGCGACCTACCGTTGCCCCGGTATAGACATAGTTGATAATGATCTTGTAGACCATTGAGGCCGTCCAGCTTATCTTGTCGCTCATATAGCTGAATTTCTTTTTGTCAGGATGTTTCCCCTTGAAATACTGCCCCGGCGTCGGGATGTTGTCATCGTTCAAACCAAGGGCAATCTGGGAGGTGTTCCTGCCTTCAAGGGCTTCGTCGAAAACCCTGCGCACGACTTCTGCGGCTTCCGGGTCAAGCTTGAGCTTGTTGCGGATTTCCGGGTGAAGCACATAGCCGTAGGGAGCGTAACCGCCCACATACTTGCCCTGCTTCATCATCTGGATTTTGGCCGTTGTCGTTTTGACCGAGAGATCCTTGCTGTACGCCGCATAGATGATGCTGCGCATGACAACCTCAAGACCGCCGGTTGTTCCCTTGTAATCATCGCTGTCATATCCGTCGTTGATGGAGATGAAACGAACGCCCATAAACGGGAAGGTGCATTCGAGATAATTCCCCGTCTCAATGTAATCACGAGAAAAGCGGGAAAAGTCTTTGACGCAGATCAGGTTGATCTCGCCGTGCCGGACTTTCTCCATCATCGCGGCAAACTGAGGCCGGTGAAAATTCGTACCGGTATATCCATCATCCGCGAACTCAAGCCTCGGATATTTGGAGAGTGTCGGATGGTTGTCAAGGTAGCGGTTGATGAGCATACGCTGATTCCCGATGCTGTCGCTTTCCGCTTTACTGCCATTCCCGGTATCTTCATCAGCCATAGAGAGGCGGATGTAGATGCCGATTGTGTAGTCTTTGACCATTTACATCGCCTCCTGCACTTCATTGATACTCTGAATGGTCTGCTCGTAGATGTCGCTGTACTTCATGACCAGCTCCACAGCGCCGCCCTCATGAACTCTGACCAACTCAATCGTCTCGTCAACCAAATCCTGAGAGAGCTGCGTTGCCGTACTGACCGATTTCATCAAGGAAATCCACTTGTTATCTACCGACATGGCCTCAGCAAACTTGCTCCGGCGCTGCACCGCCTCATCCAGACGGCGGGACAGGTCGGCATATTGCTCATCGTAGCTTTTCTTGGCAAAGGCGTATTCTTCTTCATCCAGAAGCCCTTCGGCGTAATCCTCGTAGAGGCGTGTCCGCTTCTTGGAAACGCCGTTGAGCCGCAGATTCAGGCTGGTAATGAGGGCGTTCTGTTGATCGCGGATGTTTTTCTCGCCCTCGCTGCCCCTGAGCTTGTCCAGTAGCTTGTCGTAGTCAAGCGCGACCTCTACTTGAAGCTGGATCGCATGGAGGACATTCGCTTCGAGTGTGTCCTGCCTTGTGTAATGGGAGGTACAGTGCTCATAGCGCCTGTTGACCGAAGTGCTGCACTCATAGTAGGCATACCAGCGCCCCCGCTTGTCCTTGTCGATCCGCTTGCGGTGAAAGTACATCTTCTTACCACAGTCAGCACAGACAATTTTGTCCTCGAACAGGTTGACGAGCGTTGCCCGGATTTCTTCGGTCTTCTGCATACTCGTCTGCCGCGCATCAGAAGCCGCTTGGAGGATGTCCTGCACCTTCTGGAAGTCTTCACGGGAAATAAGCGCTTCGTGCGTGTTCGGGAACACAATCCACTTATCCTTGTCCTTGACATTATGGGATTTGATGCCCTTGTAGATCGCCTTCATGGAGCGGCCAAGGACGGTATCACCCACATAATGCGGATTGCTCAGGATGCCGTACAGCGTTGAACTGTACCAGCCTTTGCAGGAGCAGCCGTCGCCTTTGCGGGTTCCGTTCTGGCGTTTCCGCAGCTCCGTATTTGGCGCACCCAGCCGGTCAAGCTCGTTAAGGATCATCGGGATTGACCAGCCCTCGATTTTCCACTGGAACATGAGCCGCACATACGGCGCTGTCTCTTCGTCAATAACCATGTTTGTATGGTCTTCATTCCACCGGTAGCCATACGGAAGATTGCGCTTCTGGAAGGTCCCTTGCTCCATCTGTGCTTTCAAAGCGGTGGAGACTTTCCGTGAAATATCCTTCGAGTACAGGGCGTTGATCATGTTTTGCAGCGGGATCATCAGGCTCTCATTCGAGCCGTCCGTATCAAAGTTGTCGTAATGCTCCTTAATGGCAATAAACCGCAAGCCAATCTGCGGGAAAATGCGCTCAAGGTAGGTGCCGGTTTCTATGTAGTCACGGCCAAAACGGCTGAGATCGCGGACTACGAGGCATTTAATCCTGCCGCTCTTGATGTCGGTCATCAGGCGGTTAAACTCCGGCCTGTCGAAAACCGTCCCCGTCCGTCCGTTATCCACATAGACATCGACGAGATCGAGATACGGGCAACCGGCAATATAGGACTTACATATCTCAATCTGATTGGTGATGACATCCACTTTTTCAGATTTGCCGCTGTTCTCCACGGAAAGACGGGCATAAATGGCAGTCGGGAAGATTTGCAGCGGTGCTGCTTCGCAAACCGGCTCTGCGGCTGCGATTTTTCTGCTTTTTCGTGCCATACGCTCATCCCTCCTTTATCCGGCAACGGCAAGTTCGTCGGCATAGCCGAGAACATATTCAAGTGTCTGCTGATACTCGTCTTTGTATTTGAAGACAATCTCTATCGCGTGATCCTCATAAATCAGGATGCGGTCAACCAGCGCCATGAGGACGCGGCGGTTCAGTTCTTCAATGTTTTCATACTGCTTAAAGAGCGTGACCCAATTTCGTTCAGTAGCCCCGGTTGTAACCGACTGCTTCATTTCCTTTTTCACGCGGAGAAGGGCTTCCTGTTTTTCCTCGATGATCTTGGTGTAGCTGTTGCGGAACTCAAAGTATTCCGACTTGTCGATGATCCCGTCCGAGAGGTCTTCGTAGAGCCGGAGCTTGAGCTTCTGATACCGCTCAATCTCTTCTTCGAGCTTCGCAATCTGCGCCTCATAGTTAAACGCTTTGCGATTCTGGGAAGGAAGCCTCTCAATCATCTCAAGCGCTTTTTCCAGATTGACCACAAGCTCGATCTGGTCATGGATGGCACGAAACACCTTTTCCTCAACCTCTTTTGCGCTGATGCTGTGCGGGCTGCAGGTCCGGCTATGTTTGTTCGTCGAGCAGACATAGTAGATGTATTTCTTTGTCTTCGACGGGACGGTCTTGCGTGTCATGGACTGCTGGCAGTCTCCGCAGAACAGGAAGCCGGAAAACAGGTGTGCCTCGTCCTGATCAGGCGAGCAGCGCATATCCCGCTTCATCATGGTCTTGACGGCCATGAAATCTTCATAAGAAACAAGCGCTTCATGCGCCCCCTCGACTTTGACCCACTCGGTTTCGTCTTTCGGCTGCACAACGCGCACCTTGTAGTTTGGCGTACCGCGCTTGCCTTGGGCAAGGACACCGATATATACCTCATTGGTGAGGATGCGCTGGACAGCTTTGTAAGTCCACTTTGCAGTGTCGCCGGTCTTGAAGACGGTATCGAACTTCACCCCCGCCGAGTGCTTATACTCCATAGGGGAAAGCACACCCATCTGATTCAGCCTTGCGGCAATGCGGCCGATGGAGAAGCCGTCCTTGTACATGGCAAAGATCATCTGCACATACTCGCTGACAGCCCCATCGACGATGAGCTGGTTTTTGTTATCCGGCGATTTCTTGTAGCCATAGGGAGCGAACGCCCCGACGAACTCACCGTTCTTTTGCTTGACCTCCAAGCTGGATCGAATTTTCATGGAAATATCCTTGCAGTAGGAGTCGTTGATGAGGTTTTTGAACGGGATAACAAAGGAATCCGACTGCGGATCGCCGGTCAGACTATCGTAAGCGTCGTTGACCGCGATAAAGCGGATGCCGAGCTGCGGGAATATCTTTTCCAGATACCGCCCGCCGTCGATGTAGTTTCTCGAAAAGCGGCTGAGGTCTTTGACCACGATGCAGTCAATCGCGCCTTTGCGGATTGCGTCTTCGAGCTTTTTGAAGTTCGGACGATTGAAGGAAACGCCGCTATAACCATCGTCAACGAACGGCTCGCAGACGATTTCCAGATCGTCATGCCGTGCAATGTAGTCCTCGCAAATGGCTCTTTGGCTTGCGATGGAGTTGCTTTCAACTTTGTCCCCGTCTTCACGGGACAGGCGGCAGTAAATCGCCGTCCGGTAAACTTTTCCGGGCATAAAAATAACCTCCGTTTTCTGTTTGGTGTGATACATCAAATCAGAAAGACGAAGGCTTCTGCTTCTTGTATGAGGAAAACACGATAAAGCCACATGACCCTCAAGGGCAGCGGCTTAGTCCATGTATTCTTTTTTGACCTGACTTCATTGTATCACAGGCTCAATCGCTTGTCCATAGAACCGGGCGAAAAGATTCAGTTTGTTCATAATCAAAGTCCTCTCAGATAATGTTCCAGACAGTCCTCCAAGGTGGTGTCTGTCTTCGAGAAGCTGATCTTCACGACGGTCTTCCCGTCCAGATAGCAATACGGGTTTCTGATCTGTCGGATAAAATCCCGCAGCCGGTCATCCTGCGCAGCCGCAGGCTCAAGCCGGATGCTGTCCCGCTGGACAAGGGTACTGCGGTCAACCGTCTTCGGGTTGACGCTTCTCATGGTTTCTACGCTCATCATATTACAAACACCTCCCTGATGAAGTGAATTGTATTCAGGACAAAAGGATATGGCGGAGCGCCGGTTAGGGACACTCCGCCACATAGTTTTCATCCTGAAAACTTGTATGCTGAATGTAGCTAATTGGTTTGTTTCGTGTTCCGGCATATTTGCAGCTCGCACCCCTGCCAGAAGAGCCTCGCGGCTCCGGGAATGCTACGGACTACCAACGGTTAATCGGTATCATGGGACTCTCACCCCTCCGAGGAACGCTCCGAGCCGCCCCCGGCAATCCGGGGACGGAAGTATCATTATACCCAACTTCTCCATCATGGCGAACAGCCGCACCACACGGCAGTTTAGCCTCTCTGTTGATCGCTCGCTTCCGTGAGGAAGGTCTTGGCGGCAGAAGGCAAGTCGCTTCGAGAAAAGAGGAAAGATCCGCAGCACTGGATATTCTGTTTTCAAGGTTCCGTGAAGGTGGTCTTGTTTGACCCCTTCACTTTACAACGGACATTTTTTTGAGATTTGTCCACTCAAAATTCAAAAAAATTTTTGAGTTTTTCTTTTACAGCTTTTTCTATCTTTGACGCATAGGATTTGCTAATCCCAAATGTTGCAGCATACTCTCGGACAGTCATCCCATTCATCACACAATTTTCAAAAACGCTTAGATGAAGTGATGTAAGCGTCAGCTTAAATTCTTCAATCAGGATGCCAGTCACAATTTCTTCTGAGTAGTTTTTCGGATCAGTCAACCACGACGATGACCTGACATCTTCGTCGGGTGCTGCGTCCAGCGAAAGTATGGTGGATGACTGCCTTTCTTCTCCGTCTTCCTTATCTGATGCTCCACCAACTGTGTAAGAGCGCCGTAGCTTCTTTTCCTCATTGCGGAGTGCTTTCATGACCTCGCGGTCAACCTCCGTAGTCTCACCGGTAGCCTTCACGCGCACCATGCACTTGCCGTCCTCGGTAGTCCAGAGGTCGTAGTCGAACTCAACGGGTGTTTTGGGGATTCTTTTCATTGTCTTGTCCTTTCCGCTGGCAGGAAGCAGCGGATGGACAAGACTTAAAAAGAGCCGCATGACGGTGAGTTGATCTTCCCATACCGATAAAACAGAGCTTAGAAAACTCTGTTCATGCGGCATTAGGAAGACTCACCAATCAGCGGCTCCACAGCACAGCTATCATATATTGAATTGTATTTGTTATCTCCTTACCTTCTGTGAAGGTGGAGCAATAACCGTCTCATACTGATCACATCGAACACGGTTTCCCGGCCACAGGCTTTGCACTTGGCCTGTATGTGACCACGGGAATCCTCGAATACGGCGATAGCGTTATGCCCACAATAGGGACACTTCACCATACGCATCTTCTGGTTGACAATGGCGCTTCGCGCCCTGCGGATTTTCTCCTGCATCTCAGGTGAAGGCTCTGAGACACGAATGCTTTTCTTCATGCCCATACCTCCAACGGATCGCTATACTCACTGTATGGCCGGGTTTCCAAGTGGCCGAGCTGTTTCAGCCGGATGACGGCGGCTGTCTTGGATACGCCGAACTGCTGGCAGATCATATCAAGGGCAACCTTATCCCAATAGGCATAGGTGCCATCATAGCTGATGAGCTTCCGCCCTCTGGCATAGTACGCAACGGCAAGATCGATTTCCCGCTGGGGCATCAGGATGGCCGCGCCTAAGACATTGGCTTGCCATTCATTCCAGTCCTCGCGGGTCTTTAGTTCCCGGAGCGAATAGGCTGTCCGGGCGGAGTATTTCCGCCGACAAGCTTCCCGGATTTTGTCTGTCTCCATCTGGAACAGGATTTGATGAGCGCACTCATGGGCAAGTGTAAACCGCCGTTTCCCGCAGAGCTTGCGAACCTGTGAAGGCTCGATAAAGTTCCTATCCATCAGGACTTCGTTTCGGTGCAGCGGGATTTTGCGCTGAAAGCCTCTGTCCTCCACGATGTACTCGGTATCGGTGTAAGCTGTCAGTCCGCAGATGCTTCCGTCCTCAGACAGATAAGCGAACGAAACATTCAGGTCGAGATATTCACGGGCAAACTGGTCAATCGGCGTACCGCGAGGCAATCGCCTCCCATCCGTATCGGGTCCGAAAAAGAACTCGTTAAAATCTTTTGTAACCGCCGCAGCGATTTCTTCAATCTCTTTGTGCGATAAAATCATCTGGCTCCCTCCTTTGCTTCTACAAACCATTTTGTTCCCTCCTGAAAGAGGTACGATTCCCTCCCACGGATCATCACAGTATAACGAATACCGCCGCCTCCAACTTTTTTAGAAGCTGCACGGCATTTGTACAGGATTTGGTCAATCTGAAAAATCAGGCCGTTTTCCCAGCGGATGAACCGGGGATGACATACTCCTTCTTCGTCAACATCCAAGTTGACCGAAACATACGCCTTCCGGCAATGTGTGTTCGTCATAGCCTACCTCCTATTGTCCTGAAAGTTACGCAAAACCGCGCATAACTCGTTTGTTTCTGTTGACACCCGCACTGTTCGTGTGGTATCATTAACACGAACGGTACTTTCGTGTTTGCAAAGAGTATAGCACGAACGAAATTTTCGTGTCAACCACTTTAGCGAAACTTCTGTTCGTGTTCACAAAAATTTTTAGAAAGAGGTGCCTTATGAGCTTCAAGGACAGACTAAGGGAAAAAAGGTTGGAAGCGAATCTCACACAGGTGCAGCTTGCGGAAAAAGTGTCGATAAGCGCAAGGACTATTCAGAATTATGAGTTGGGTACCCGCAAGCCTACGAAGTACGAGGTTGTCGAGAAATTAGCGACGGTTTTAGACACCACTCCTGAGTATCTGCTTGGGCAAAGTGGAATGCTTGTTGTCGCGGCGCATGAGAAGGGTGGCTCCAAAGCAGCCAAAGATATAGATGAGCTTGTCAGTGAAGTGACTGGTATGTTCGCCGGTGGTCGGCTCAGTGACGAAGCGCTCGATGGCGCGATGAAGGCGCTGAACGAAGCCTATTGGATTGCCAAAGAGAAAAACAAGAAATACACTCCAAAGAAATACCGTAAGGGGACAAGCGAACAGTGAGGCTATTCGCTGTTTGCGATGCCCCCATCAGCGGGAGGTGAGACGATGAATGCTGAAAATTTCTCGAAGGTCGGCAGCAGGCTTGTAAAGCGCTGCGGAACGCGAGATCCATTTAGCATAGCGCGGCAGCTTGGCATTGAAGTCCTGTTCTGTGAGGACTTCGGCCCTCTGAAAGGGATGTATCGGGTGATCAAGCGCAGCCGTTTTATCTTCATAAACGAAAACCTAAGCGGTCAGATGCAACGGATCGTCTGCGCTCACGAGCTTGGGCATGACCAGTTGCACCGCAATCTGGCGAAAGGAAGCGCAATACAGGAGTTCATGTTGTACGACATGACCACAAAGCCGGAGTATGAGGCAAACATCGTCGCAGCAGAAATCCTGCTCGACACTGATGAGATCCTTGAGTACATCTATGGCTATGGCTATACATCCGAACAGATCGCACGGGCGATGGAAACGGACATTAACCTTGTCGCATTGAAAATCGCCCACTTGGCGGAAACCGGGTATGACCTCCGGCGCATTGAACATAAGAGCGACTTCCTGAAATAAAGACTTTACGATGGAGGCGACGAACGATTTGAACTATGACTCCTATCTTGCCCGTGCCATAGAGATTTTTAACGACAGGATGGATGCTGATTTCACAGGGGATAACATCATCCTTACCTGTTTCATGACAGAGGATCAGAAGGAAATTTTCGAGCAGTTCTGCTCCAAGTATTTTCCTTACCGACTGAACGACCGGTATCAGGAGGAAGGCTATTTTGATTTCCGGGCATCCTCTTTTATCGGGATAGATAACGGCGGTAAGGACGGCATCCTGCTCCGCACGGACATACCCTATCATCCAGTTGAACTGCTCCATATCTTCCTGCATGAGCTGGCGCACATCTACTGCGCTCACCACGAATTGGACGGGAAGAGCTTCTATGACGAATACTGTGAAGACTACGCGCAGACCAAGGAAGAAGACGGCATCATCAACGCGGGGTACGCTGTTTGGCGTGAGTGCATTGCGGAGGTTATCGCCATTGAGCTTGACGATAGCTGCGAAATCGTCCCCCTCAAGGAGAAGGCAGATGTACTCCGGCAGCTCAAAGGCGAAATTGAGCCGGTAGACGGGAAACTGGCGGTCAGTGAAATTCTGGCGGCTGTTATGACCAGCTCAGAGATTGAGGCTTCTCAAACATGGGAGGAAGCAGAAACAGCCATCCTTAGCCTGAACCTGTTTGATACCCCGCCGGAGATGGATCTGTTCCGCCTTGTCTATACACAGCTCCGCACCACCTTCCTTGAGATTGATGTGGACTTCATCCATGAGCTGGGCTATCTATACTTAAATATTCTTTCTCTGGCTGTCATCCGCAATTTGCGCCAAAACTGATTTGTTAAAGTTGGGAGTGAGTAAAACGATGGAGAAAATGGAGAACATTGTGTTCGACCGTAACTATGAAGAAGACAAGCCTGACCCACTGGCTCAAGCAATTTTTGACCGGGTAAACGCCCCCGGTGGCTTTTTAGAAGAGTTTTCAAAGAAGATGGATGCTATCCCAAAGGTGATAGTCCCGAAGGATAAGGAAAACTACGAGTATTTGTTGGAAAGATGCGATGAGTTTGCAAAGCGTCATCACGGCAAGATTCATGGTGTCGTTGACTTTGAACATTGGGATGCTCACATCGACCTGACGCTGCCTATGCTTGAGTTTGATGATTCGGAGGATATGTCGCTCCTAAAAGACATCGGGGAAAAGGCGCATTATTGCTGCATTACCACGCAGGAAGACAGCAAGTTCCGTTTTCATGTTATGATCAATTATTTTGAGGAAATCATGTCGGAGGAATACGGCGACTATCTGAAATTTGAAACGCTTGCTGAGGACGAAGAGCTGGCGGCTATGCTCAATATGGGTATCAGCGAAGAAGATGAAGCCGTTGTCCGTTTGATTGGGGAAATCCTCGACCGGTTCGACAATGAAACTCATGTGGACAAAACAACCGCATTTAAGGCAGTAGCCAGCTACTTAATTCAGAAAGACCCTGACGCAATCAGTTATGAACTGATTGCCGCCACGCTCACCGCCTTATTGGAAAAAGTTTTGGACGATGAAAAACACAAGGAGGACTGAACCCATGAAATATCTTCTCTACCGCTCTTTTGGAAATCTTGAGAAGGATGTCAAGAAGCACGAATTGGTTGCCGTTGAGTACGGAAAAGACATTGACGATGTGACCGATGTGCTGATTAAAGCGGCAGCGGATGACCTTGCCGGTATGCCGGAATATGAGCGCTGCGAGACAGCGGCTTATGCACCGGAGCCGATCAAAGACTTTCGGAAGGTGCGCCGCTATCAGTACGAAATGACGGGCATCGTCTATCCACCGAATGCTGACAAGAACATTCTGATCGACTTTGGCATTGTAGAAACACAAGAATAAATAAGCGTGCTTGCTCTTCTAAAGATCTGATATAAAGAGCAGCAAGCCCTATATAGGAGCAGTGAAACAAAAGTGATTATTTTGATTACCGGTGCGTCTCACACAGGAAAAACTCTGTTGGCTCAAAAACTCCTCGAAAAATACAACTATCCGTATCTGTCGATTGACCATTTGAAAATGGGGATGATTCGCAGTGGAAACACACAGCTTACACCTGTGAGCGATGATACCGAATTGACGATGTTTTTATGGCCGATTGTCCGGGAAATAATTAAAACCGTGATTGAAAATCGGCAAAATTTGATTATTGAGGGATGCTACATTCCATTTGACTGGAAAAAAGATTTTACTGACGAATACCGCAAAGATATACGAGGCTATTGCCTTGCGATGAGTGAAAACTACATAAGAATGCATTTCGATGACATAAAACAATTTGCAAATGTTATTGAAAACCGTTTAGATGATGAGGATTGTACTTTAGATAATGTGTTGAAAGATAATGCGCGTACCTTGTCTCTTGCGAAAGAAAATGATCTGGACTATATACTGATTGATGGTGAATACAAAATAGATATAGCGTTATTTTGATGACTTCCCATTGTAAAGTTGACAATGAAGATGGGTGATTTTGAAAAGTTGAAAGGCGGGTGGAATTGTGCCCCTTCAAATTGTACGAAACGACATCACAAAGATGAAGGTTGATGCTATCGTCAACGCGGCAAACAGTTCCCTTCTGGGAGGCGGCGGTGTTGACGGCTGCATCCATCGGGCTGCAGGACCGGAGCTGCTTGCCGAGTGTAAGATGCTGGGCGGCTGCGAAACTGGCAGCGCGAAAATCACAAAGGGATATAGGCTTCCCTGCAAGTATGTGATCCACGCCGTCGGCCCGCGCTGGCGGGACGGCAAGCACGGAGAACGGGAAAAGCTTGTCTCCTGTTACCGCACTTCTCTTGCACTGGCGAAGGAGCACGGCTGTGAGACGGTTGCCTTTCCGCTAATCTCATCGGGCATCTATGGCTACCCGAAAGACCAGGCGTTGAAAGTCGCCATAGACACGATCAGCGACTTTCTTCTGGAAAATGACATGACGGTCTATATCGTCATCTTCGACCGCAAGGCATATCAGATCGGCGAGAAGCTGTTCTCCGACATTGCCGCATACATAGACGATACTTATGTGGATGCGCATACGGATAGCCGCGCTTCACAGCTTCGCCGGATGCAGATGCTTTCGGAGGAAGCAATATGTGGCGCTCCAATGGCGGCAAGCACGAAAAGTCTTGACGATGCTCTTTCGCAGATCGACGAGAGCTTTTCTGAAATGCTGCTTCGGAAAATCGACGAGAAAGGCATGACCGACGCGCAGTGCTACAAGAAAGCGAACATCGACCGCAAGCTCTTCTCGAAGATCCGCTCAGACAAGCTGTATAAGCCGTCGAAGCCCACGGCGCTCGCCTTTGCGATTGCCTTGGAACTTCCGCTGGATGAAACGAAAGAAATGCTCATGAAGGCAGGTTTTGCCCTCTCACACTCCAACAAGTTTGACATCATCATTGAGTATTTCATTGAGCACGGGAACTACAATGTCTTCGAGATCAATGAGGCTTTGTTCGCCTTTGACCAGAGTTTGCTTGGAGCGTAAGGAGAAACTATGTGGCTGAAACTCAATTTAAGTGGCATAAGGCTGTCCATGCAGATCAGGAATTATCGTAGGACATCCGAAGAGGACTGGCTTTCGGTGTGGTGTAAAACCGATTTCTCTTTTGTAGCCGACAAGTGGCTCAATTATTGTGAAGATGATAGTGAGGTTTTCCTTGCCCGCGAAATTGAAGACCTTGCAAAATCGCTGGATGATCTGTTAAACGACCGGCTTACTGCCCCGACTGAGTTTAACTGCATTGAGCCGGATTTCAATTTCATCCTCAACCCGAAGAAGGATTTGCGGCTTGATCCTAAGGTCCTATATGTCAGACCAGGCTGTGAAATTGTCGATATTGATATGGAGTGGAAAATCTCATTCTGGCACGATGGACTGACCGCCAACTACCTATCCGTCACTCTAAATAGAACGGATATAGAGAGTTTATTGCTATACCTACGGCTTGTTATGGGTGAGGTACGGGAAAGTTCCCCTGAGATAAAAGCGCTCATAAGCAAAGGTGTCATATCGTCCTAAGTCATAAAGGAGGATCAGAGAGCAATGAACCGCGAACAGTTCATACAATATATTTCAGATGAATATGGCGTTGATGAGGAATACCTCTTCGCAAAGCATCCACTCTTCTGTGTGTTCCGGCATTCAAATAACCGTAAATGGTTTGCGGTTGTGATGGATGTGCCTAAAAACAAGCTGGGATTAAGGGGTGCAGATGCTCTTGATGTGGTAAACCTCAAATGCGACCCCATCCTCATCGGCTCGCTGCGGAAAGAACCCGGCATCTTCCCGGCTTACCACATGAGCAAAGCGAACTGGGTCTCAGTCGCCTTAGACGGCAGTGTGCCGGACGAACAGATAAAAATGTTGCTGGATATGAGCTATGACGCAACCGCGCCCAAGATAAAGAGAAAAGCCAAACAAAGCTGATACCGTTGAAAGGAGGCAGCCGGAGCATGAAGCAGCGCACCTATATCGCAATCGATCTGAAAAGCTTTTATGCTTCGGTCGAGTGCCGTGAAAGAAACTTAGACCCGCTGGACACAAACCTCGTCGTTGCGGATGAGAGCCGGACGGACAAGACCATCTGCCTTGCGGTCACACCCTCCCTTAAGAGCTACGGTATCTCCGGGCGCGGGAGGTTGTTTGAAGTCAAGCAGCGCGTCAAGGAAGCAAACGCCGGACGGCAGCATGACGCGCCGGGGCGAAAGCTGGAAGGCTCGTCGTATCTCTTCTCCGAGCTGCAAGAGAATCCGTCCCTTGCCATTGACTTCATCATCGCGCCGCCGCGCATGGCTTACTACATGGAGTACAGCACCCGCATCTATCAGGTTTACATGAAGTATGTTGCGCCGGAGGACATCATCGTCTACTCCATCGACGAGGTGTTCATGGATGTCACCGACTACCTCGCCACCTACAAGCTGTCTCCCCATGACCTCGCCATGAAGATCATTCTGGATGTCCTCTCGACAACCGGTATCACGGCAACAGCGGGGATCGGATCAAACCTTTACCTCTGCAAAGTGGCGATGGATATTGTCGCCAAGCACATTCCAGCAGATAAGAACGGAGTCCGCATTGCCGAGCTGGATGAGATGAGTTATCGCAAGACGCTTTGGTCACACCAGCCCCTCACCGATTTCTGGCGGGTAGGCAAAGGATATGCCAAGAAGCTTGAAGAGAACGGGATGTTCACGATGGGCGATGTTGCCCGTCGTTCCATCACAGATGAGGACTTGCTTTACAAGCTCTTCGGCAAGAATGCGGAGCTGCTGATTGACCACGCATGGGGCTGGGAACCCTGCACGGTCGAAGCGGTCAAAGCATACAGGCCAAGCACAAACAGTTTAGGCTCCGGTCAGGTTTTACACTGCCCGTATGAAGCGGAGAAAGCAAAACTCGTCCTGCGGGAGATGGCCGATCTCCTTGTGCTGGATTTGGTAGACAAAGGGCTTGTCACCGACCAGCTTGTTATCACGGTTGGCTATGATATTGAAAATCTTACCGATCCTGAGCGGCGGAAAAAGTATCATGGGGATATTGTCAAAGACCATTACGGGCGGCAGATACCCAAACACGCGCATGGGACAATCAATCTCGGAGGGCACACATCCTCTACCAAAAAAATCATGGACGCAACGGCTGAACTGTACGACCGCATTGTTGATAAGAGTCTCCTTATCCGACGGTTGAACATTGTGGCAAACCATGTGATTGATGAAGCGTCTGCCCCAAAGCGCGGCGGAGATTTTGAACAGCTTGATCTTTTTACGGACTATGCTGCTGTCGAGGCAAAGCGCGAAAAGGAAAATGCAGAGCTTGAGCGTGAAAAGCGAATGCAGAAGGCAATGCTTTCGATTAAAAAGAAGTTTGGCAAGAACGCCATACTCAAGGGCATGAACTTGGAAGAGGGTGCAACCGCTAAAGACAGGAATGAGCAGATTGGAGGTCATAAGGCATGAAGGATCAGTATGATGACATCATCAATCTGCCGCATCATGTTTCAAAAACACGACCGCAGATGTCAATGGTGGATCGCGCAGCGCAGTTTTCCCCGTTTGCGGCATTGACCGGCTATGATGCTGCTATTAAGGAAACTGGGCGTCTGACAGATGAAAAAGTAAATCTCAGTGAAGAGGAAAAAGAGGCACTGGACAGGAAGCAACAGATCCTCATGGAATGGCTTGGCGACCATCCTGCGTTGACCATCACCTTCTTTGTCCCAGATGAAAAAAAGTCAGGTGGAGCGTATATGACGAAAAGCGGGAATCTGAAAAAAATAGACGAGTTTGAACGGGTGATGCTTCTCACAGACGGGACAAAAATCCCGTTGGATGATGTTGTTGAAATTGAGAGCGAGCTGTTCCGCGATATGTTCTGAATGTCGCTTTCCATGCGACCAAACCGAAGACGATTTCTCCTATACTGTGACTGTAAGCAAAAGCAGTCACAGTTTTTATTTGGAGGTTTTGATTATGAGAAAGAATTTGACAGAGATCGTTTTCATCCTTGACCGCAGCGGCTCCATGAGCGGCCTTGAGGCAGACACCATCGGCGGTTTTAACTCCATGATCGAGAAGCAGAAGAAAGCAGAAGGCGAAGCGCTTGTCTCTACCGTCCTCTTCGACAATGTGAGCGAGGTAATCCATGACCGCGTGAACATCCGGGATATTCAGCCGATGACCGATAGGGACTATACCGTTCGGGGCTGTACTGCTCTTCTGGATGCCATCGGTGGCGCAATTCATCACATCGGGAATATCCACAAGTACGCCAGAGCGGAAGATGTCCCGGAGCATACGCTGTTTATCATCACGACGGATGGAATGGAGAATGCGAGCCGGTTTTACAGCAGCGACCGTGTAAAGCAGATGATTGAGTGGCAGAAAGCAAAGTATGACTGGGAGTTCCTATTCCTCGGTGCAAACATCGACGCAGTAGAAACGGCGCGGCACTTTGGGATCGGAGCTGACCGAGCCGTCAATTACCACTCTGACAGTGCTGGGACACAGCTTAATTATGAGGTGTTGAGCGAAGCAATCACCACCGTCCGCAACAGTGCCCCGCTCAGTGCGGATTGGAAAAGCCGGATTGACGAGGACTATGAGAAAAGCGGAAAAGGCAAGAAGAAATAACCTATGCAAGTGTGGAAAAGGCGCTTTCGAGCGCCTTTTTCTTTTATGATTAGTGGACAAATCTTATAAAATTGTCCGTTGTAAAGTGAAGGGGATTTTACGGGGAGATACACCGGGAGTACGATTTTGAGAGAATAGCAAGCACAGCCGGTGTATATACACACGGCGATTTTCGATTAAGGAAACCCTCCCCTTACTCTTCAAAATGCTTGTTGGGAGGCATCCCAAACCCTCACGAATTTTACGAAAGGACGGACAGCTTATGGCAAACAGAACAAGACCAAATCAGATCCTCTTCTTTGTCTCTGATGAAGAAAAGCGCATTATCAAAGCGAAGATGAAGCAGCTCGGCACGAAGAACATGGGCGCATATCTTCGCAAGATGGCGATTGATGGCTACATCATCAAAGTGGATTACACTCAGCAGAAGAAACTTGCAGCCGCCGTCAGCCGAGCATCGGCGAATATCAACCATGTTTGCCGCCGCATCAACTCGACGGGACACTTCTATGAAGACGATGTGGAAGAGCTGAAAGAAAGGCAGAAGGAAATATGGCAGTTACTAAAATCAAGCCAATCCGAGGAACTGTAAACAAGGCGCTCGCTTACATTCTCGACCCGAAGAAGACCGACGATCAGCTCTATGTTTCATCTTTTGGCTGTGCTGCCAGCGACGCTGCGGCGAAGGAGTTTGAGTGGACACGAAACCTCGCCGCCCAGCAAGGGATGCAGATGCCAAAGGTAATTGCACGGCACCTGATTCAGTCCTTCGACATCGGAGAGGTCACACCGGAGATGGCGCATGAGATCGGCAAGCAATTTGCCGACGAATGGCTGAAAGGAAAGTATGAGTATGTGATTGCCACCCACATCGACAAGGGGCATTGCCATAATCACATCATCTTCAATGCCGTCAACTTTGTGGACTACCATGCCTACCGGAGCAACAAGCGAACATACCGGGAAATGCGGCGGCTTAGTGATGAGATATGCAAGGAGCATGGGCTTTCCGTTATTCCTCCATCTCAGAGCAAGGGCATGGATTACAAAGAGTACACCGAGGCCAAGCGTGGGACGAGTTGGAAGCAAAAGCTCAAGCAGACTATCGACCGCTGCATTATCACGGCGAAGGACTACAACGATTTTCTTCGGCTCATGCAGGAAGCCGGATATGAAATTAAAACCGGAAAATACATCTCTTTCCGTGCCGAGGGACAGGAGCGTTTTACCCGTGCAAAGACCATCGGCGACAACTACACCGAAGAGCGCATCAAGGAACGCATTGCCAGACGCAATCCCCGTAAGCGCAGGATGCAGACGGAGCGCAAAGGTATCTCCCTCATCATCGACATTCAGAATAGCATCAAGGCACAGGAAAGCAAAGGCTATGAGCATTGGGCAAAAATCCACAACCTTCAAGAAGCTGCCCGAACCATCAACTATCTTACAGAGAATGGGCTTCTCCGATATGCCGACCTTGATGCAAAGGCTGAGGACATTCACAGCTCCTATGACCGCACCGGCAAGGAGCTGAAAGGTGTCGAAGCCAGACTTCGGGAGATACAGCCGCTAATCAAAAACATCGGCAACTATCAGCGGCTTAAGCCGGTCTATGAAGCCTATCAGAAAGCCAAAGACAAGACTGCATTCCGAGCAAAGCATGAAGCTGAGCTGGTTATCTTTGAGGCAGCAAAGAGTACGCTCCTTGCCGTTCAGGGTGATGGAAAACTTCCCGGTTTAAAGGCTCTACAAGCTGAACAAGAACGGCTGACCGAAGAGCAGCAGCGGCTCTATGATGAAAGAGCCAAGCTCAAGAAGGAAGCCAAACAAATCGACACCATCAAGGCGAATGTGGACAGTTATCTCAGCCCGACGGCATCCAGAGATCGTGAGAACAAGAGGAACAACGAACTCGAATAAAAAACTCGAGGCATTGAGCAAAAAAATGCTCAATGCCTTTTTTACCTACAAATAAAGTTCGACAAAAAGTCACAAAGACTTCGTATAAACGCATTGTAATTTCGTTTGAACGAATATATAATAATACTGAGCCTTTATACACATAAAATTCGGAGGGACTATAATGGACGACTTTATGACGACTAAAGAAGCGGCTGAACTATGGAACATTTCGGTTCGTCAAGTCCAGAATCATTGCAAAAACGGTCGTATAAAAGGGCTGCTCAAAGTAGGAACCAATTATCTAATTCCCAAAGATGCCGTCAAGCCAAAATATACCTATGTTTATCAGGCAGACGATAACCCAGAAGATGACTGTAAATAAAGAACCCGAGGTTTTGTTTTAAGGAAGCGATAACATGTTGATAGATTATTTTAGACAATATATGAAAGTGACGACAGGCATTTCAGATAAATCAATCGGTCATTATATTTCGGGAATCAATGTTATCAATACATTGTTAGAAAAATATAACTGCCCAATAAAAAATATTTTCTCTGCCGCATCTGTGCAAGATCTTGAAATAATAAGAACCTTTCTTGATACAAATGATGAGTTCATTACCAAAGATACCGTTGGTCATCATATGTACAGTGCCGCATTCAACCATTTTTATGATTTTGCCAGAGATGATTGCAACTTTTTCCTTGAACATATGTCAGCTATGGATATCGCAATAAAAAGCCCAATGCGTGTAACAGTTACCTCAAATCAGTGGCAACGTAATCAAATAATAATATCGCATGTTATTGAAGCGGCCCATTATATGTGCGAGAACAATCCTGCACATCATACATTTATCGCTCAAAGAACTGGCAAGGCATATATGGAGGGACATCATCTTATCCCGCTCAAATTTCAATCTAAGTTTGACTGTGGGCTTGATGTATATGCCAACATTGTGTGCTTATGCCCAACATGTCATAGAATGGTGCACTTCGGTTGTGATAAAGACCGTAAGATTTTGGCAGAGTCCTTTTACGAAAAGAGAAATGATCGCTTGGCACAATGCGGAATCGACCTCTCGAAAAAGGAATTCTTGGAGTTGGTGCTTTCGTGAAAAAAACAAAAGAACAAATCAGCTTCAATATGAAGCGTGTAAAGAACAAAGACTCCGAAATAGAAATCACTCTGCGCAAAGAGCTTTGGGCACGAGGACTAAGATACAGAAAGAATGTAAATAGAATTTTTGGTAAGCCTGATATCGCATTTATCGGGAAAAAGATAGCAGTGTTTTGTGATAGCGAATTTTGGCATGGTTATGATTGGGATCACAAAAGTCAAGAAATCAAATCCCGACGAGAGTTTTGGATTCCAAAAATTGAGCGAAATATGCAACGGGATATAGAGGTAACACAGGCTCTCGAAAAGGAAGGCTGGCTTGTTTTGAGGTTTTGGGGCAAAGAAATAAAAGCAAACTGTCAAGCTTGTGCAGATAAAATTGAGAAAGCCTTTAGGGAAAGGTGACTGTTATGGATTATGAAAGCACCATATTTCAGCCTTGCAAAGAGTGGATTGCTGCTGAACTAAATGCGGGAAAACAATGGGACGATATAGTATCCCTCGGTGTTCCTGCGGATCAACGCGAAGAAAAACTGGCTGAAATGATTGATGAATTATTATGGCCGGAGGATCTAACCGTTACTGAATGGGATGCTTTCATCGAAGCATATAAAGCAACCCATATCACCGTTGCCTTGGCAGAAAGCGAACCTGTGATCGCAATCGATAACGGGATTATAAGAAACTACTTTGACGTTCCGGTAGGGATAACATCAACCTGGGAGCAATATAAATCGTATTTAAAAACTACGATGAGTGAAGCTTCCGTAACTAATATTCAAAAAAGCTGTGTATGGGTATTAAATCATCTCAGCAACGACACAAGGCGAACAGGAGCCGTAAAGGGTCTGGTTACCGGCAGTGTTCAGTCCGGAAAAACGGCTAACATGGAAGGGCTTGTCAGTATGGCGGCTGACTATGATTGGAATTTCTTTATAATCCTTTCTGGGACAATTGATAATCTGCGTAAACAGACAAGGGATCGATTTAAAAAAGACTTGCGGAACAGTGAGGGAATTCTTTGGCGCATATTGGATTTCACAAGCGAAGATAAGCAATTCCAAGCCGAAGAATTAAAGCTGAATCCGCTGACCGGTAGCAAAAATTTCTCACAAAGATACGTTACTGTTTGCTTGAAAAACCGAAAACGCCTCGAGAAACTGATTGACTGGCTCTATGATGATCCGAAAAGGACGAGCAAACTTCGAATAGTTGTAATTGATGATGAGGCTGACCAAGCAAGCATTAACACCGCTGAAATAACGGAAGAAGAAGAGCAGGAACGCTGCGCAATAAATCAACTTATATGTAATCTTGCGAACGGGAAAAAAAGCGATGGTTCTGTCCCGGAAACTCATTTTCAGGCAATGAACTATATAAGCTACACGGCGACCCCTTATGCTAATGTTTTAAATGAATCTAGCGAAGAGTCATTGTATCCCAAAGATTTTGTCTGTACTCTCCCAGAAGCACATGAATATTTCGGCGCAAAGGTTATTTTCGGGAACAATGAGCAGGATTGCCCCGGATTTCCTATTTTGCGCGGAATTGATGCTTCGGACAACAAACTTCTAAAGGATATTCAAAAAAAGAAATGTATCGGGTTGCCCGAAAGTATGAAAAAAGCAATCAGCTGGTTTCTTTGTGCAACTGCCGTGCTTAGAGTCCGGAATTATAAAAAGAGTGTAAGTATGCTTGTTCATACTTCTTCAATTCAAAAAGAGCATTTTGTCATTTACAATCAAATTCAATCTTGGCTTGCAAATACGCAAGAAGTTTTGAAATATTGCAAGTCTATTTATGAGAACGAAGCTCATGCCGTTACCAAGGCGGATTTAAAGGAAGCGAACCCAGATTACGGATTATTGGAGTCCGTCACGGAAAAAATGCCGGATTTTCAGGAACTTATTCCTGAGTTAAATACCCTTCTTGCGGGCATCACAAACATTTTGCTTGGTGAAGAGAAGACACTGGAATATTCCACTGGCTTGCATCTTTGCGTAGATAACTGTACTGCCAACAAAGAAGCGGAAGAAGGAACTTACCTCCGCATTGTCTATCCGACAGATGCACAACTCAAAGCCTTGGATAAAGCTCCGGCTTTTCTGGTTATAGGCGGAAATACCCTTTCTCGCGGTCTCACAATTGACGGATTGGTTTGTACATATTTTTCTCGCACATCTAATCAGGCAGATACTCTAATGCAGATGGCTCGCTGGTTTGGGTATCGAAAGGGTTATGAGCTTCTACAACGCATCTGGATGACATCTGATGCGAAAAGGAAATTTGAAGCTCTGGCGAAGATTGATATGGATCTAAAGCAGGAAGTCGAACGTTTTATGGAACGTGGTATCTCCCCTGCAAAATTCGGTCCTAGGATCAGAAACACACCGGAAATCGCAAAATTCAGAATAACTGCCAAGAGAAAAAGCCAAATGGCAGAATACGCGGATTTTGATTTTTGCGGTGATAGTTATGAAACCACCAATTTTACAAATGACGATAGTCTCGGCAAAAATATATCACAAACCGATGAATTTATTTCTTTTTTGAATACAACGGTTCCGCCAAGAAAATCTACAGCAGCCAAAGCCTATGTGTGGGACAATATTCCCTATCAGGATATTTTGGACAAGTACCTGTCCAAGTACGAGATTTCCGTTTTTTCTACGCTGAAAACTCATTTGAAATACTTTTTGCAATGGATGGCTCAAATGAACGAAGAAGGTAAATTCACAAAATGGAATGTCGCGGTAATAGATGGGGACAATCACGATATCCCATGGGCAATTGGAAACGGAATGTCTGTAGGTATGATCGAGCGTACACGCAAAAAAGTCGAAGAAAAAGAGCATATCGATATAGGATCCCTGCGTTCCGGACGTGATGCCATTTGTGATGTCAACGAAGACGAACTGACCCCCGAGCAATTGGAAGATTTTAAAAAAACACGCAAGAACGGAAAGGATATAATTTCCAAGCGTTGTGACTTCCAACTTCAAGATAAACCTCTTCTTCTCATTTATCGCATAAAGAAAGACGGGGGTATCCCCAAAACAAAGAATCGATTTAAAATGGACTCGATTGCTGACATTGTAGGTATAAGCATAATCGTATCGGGTGACAGCATCGGGGAAACCCACGCCAAATCGTTGCGTATCATGATTTAACCGCAAGGAGGCTATTCAATGCTACAAAGCCTTATTCTCCCCATGAAAATAGGGGTATCATACGGAAGCGGAGCATTAAAGGCACTGCAAAATGACAATATCCCGGATCTGGATTTGCTTGTGCGCGAAGCCATTCAGAACAGCTCCGATGCGGCTATCGGTCAACCCGAGGATTCCTGTAATATTAACTTTACACAAGGCACTTTTTCTCCCGCAGCATTTAATGCCTTACTCCCGGACGTAGGACCGATCCTTGACCGTCGTTTCCCCAATGATATCGCCGAGTATCTCGAAATAAGAGACTATAAAACATCCGGTTTGACAGGACCGATTCTTCAACGAGACTTAGATCCAAACGATCACGGTAATTACTTCAAACTGGTTTTCGATACCGGAAAAGAGCAAACAAACTCAAGCGCCGGCGAAGCCGGAGGCAGTTGGGGATACGGGAAGAGCGTATATTATCGTGTCGGTATTGGGCTGGTAGTCTTCTATAGTCAGATTAGAGAGAACGGCGTTATGAAATCCCGTCTGATTATTTCTCTCATCGAGAACGAAACCGATAGTAGTGCCATGTTAAAAGAAGTCACAAAAAACGCTGTCGGACGAGCTTGGTGGGGAAAGAAACTACCGGATTCAAATGAAGATATCCTTCCCCTAACAGACGAGGCGGAAATTCAAACGGTACTTGATGTCTTTTCCGTAAAGAAATTCGCCCCTAATCAAACCGGTACGGCAATAATCATTCCGTACATCGACAAGGAGCGCCTTTTGCATGGCATCTTTCCAGACAATTGCGGTGTTACTCTGGAAGAAGTTTCTATGTGTACATTCAAGGATGACATCTCACAGTATATCGAACTTGCTGTCCAAAAATGGTATGCACCCAGAGTTTACAATAAAACTTTGAAGGAATACTCGGCACAGAAGTGGTTGGCTGTCCGTGTAAACGGAACACCCATTACAGACGCAAATATGCGCCCCTTATTTAGGTTGGTACAAGAATTATATACTTCTGCGTTAAGCGCGAACAAGGGCGGAGATCACCAGTATCACTCCGAATTGTTTCCGTTTATAAAATGTGTTCCCATACCCTCACAAAAATTGGTGGGAGGCAAGTCCGGATACGCAGCTTATGTTCGAATTACCAAAGACGAACTTGGTGCGGGAAATTCATCAATTAAGCCCTACACCTATCTCCGCTTGTTCAGCAAGACGGCTCAGAACGACCCCGTAGTTATGTTTGCACGGACACCCGGGATGATTTTGGACTATAAAATTGATGATAAATGGGCTAAAGGACTTATGAAGCCGGAGAATGATGATGAATATATTTTCGTATTCTATGTCCCCGACTGCACGGTTAATCTTAAAAACGATGTTTCCGCAGGTGAATTCGCCGGTAAGGCTTTTGGCGAATACTTAAGAAAGAGCGAAAAGTCGGATCATATGGATTGGACTGATCCTTCGTCTTTTACCCTTATTGCCAATATAAAGAATCAGGTATGCAACAAAGTAAATGCTGCATTGCGAGGAAGCGGAGAAGGACCGGTTGAAGGTACTACCAGCAAGCTTTCGGGAAAACTGGGTAAGCGCCTTCTCCCTACAATCGGATTTGGGAAAAAGCCTAAGCCCCACGGTTCCGGTGGTTCCGGCGGTGGTGGCGGAAGCGGCTCAATAGATAATCTTGAATTCGTTCTTGGCGAAAAAGTTTATGTGGACGATTCTATAATCATCGATTTTTGCGCTAAATTCTGCAATACAAAGAAAAAAGCGGTCATCGGGATTTTTATCGAGTCGGAAACGGGACTGATGGATTTGAATGCGTGGCAGCAAAATATCGGCACTGCTTTCCCGATTGAGGTTGATTCAATATGGGAGTGCAAAACATTTGCACAAAACTCCGGGAAAGAGTTGCCGCTGCCAGAGGATTGCACTTCCGACAAAAAGGAGAGTGCGTCGGAATTCACTAAGGTCCGAATTATCACCAGTGACGAACAAGTAGGTGTATGTGGGTTTGAGATTGAAAATGCGATAACAAATGCTGTGGTAAGCGGGAAATTGGTCATCCGTACTGCTGACAGAAAATACCGTTGTTCAATCAAAGAAACCAAAAAAATTATAAAAGATTGAGGTGAACTGATGTGGAAAATCTATCGTTTTATCCTACGCTGACCGAGGAACTCTTGGAAAAGTGCGGCTGCGTATGCAATAAATACGATTTCAGTTACCTCATTGAAGGCTCGTACAGGAGACTAAGACCTCGCGGAAAATCTACAATAAAGCTCGAGGATAGTCTTGAGTCATGGAAAATCGAAAATGACGGGTTGCGGATTTGCAGACAGATCACCATTGAAACTCCTTCATGTTTATACGGAAAAAACGGCGTGGTCTGTAGCGAGGCATTATTGGGGATTTGCATTATATGGACGAATAAAACGCTTACTCAAATGGGGTATATTAGACCGGAATCGGTCGTTACCCAGGGTGAGAGAATTATATGCAATTTCAAGTATGATTTTATGCCTGGAGAAATTAAGGGCGATCTTGTCCTTGATACAGTGCTTTATCTTCGGAAAGAGGCTGAGCATGTACATGAAGGTGAAGAGCATTTAATCAACGAAGCCGGAGTAACCATTGGCATCATAGACAGTATTGCCCTCGATTTCGACAGCCTCTACATGGACTTTCCCATCAAAGAAGTTAAAGATTCGAATCTGCCTCTTTGGTGGTTGGAGCTTAATCAATGGGATGATCCTACGCAGGATCCGTTTAACGAAGATTTCGTATGTTTGTACCTCAATTCTCACTATTCGAGCTGCCCTAAAGTCGGTGATACCATCAAAAATGTGGATATCCTTGTAGAAATTATATCTACAGCATATTTGATGATTATCAAGAAAATTGACGAAATGGGGTATCTTGTACCGACTCTGGACGGGACTAATTTAGAGGTAGGCAGTATCTCTCAAGCTATGTATTATTTTTATGCGGGCTGCGATCCTGCCCTAAAAACAGAGTCCATTGATATGCTTCACAAGACCATTCGTATCAATATCGAAAGAATGCTGAAAGGAGGGCAAACGGAATGAATTATAAAAAGTTTACAAAAGCGCAAGCAAAAGCATTCGCCGACGACATTGATTCCCTTTCGGATGCCGCCTTTCAAGATCTCGAAGCAAAGTGGCAAGGACTTCATGTGGATGATTTTGATCAGTCGTACACACCGCTCAGGAATAAAGTAATTCAGGTTTACCAAGATTCAAAGCCGAATGGTGGGTATGTAGTCGATGTCAATATCGGTCTATGTCTTTATTCGGAACTTTGTTCCGCTAACGGGTTTACCAATGTTATTGCAAATGATGATGATGTTTGGCGATATTTATCATGCGTTGTGTTTCCAGATATTACACATTTGCGTTATCCTCCGAGTCCAGCGGACATTGCCGCAGGGCATAGAATTAACTCAAAACGGTTTTACGCTCACACTCGACGTATTTGGCTCAAGACTTTATGGTGGTACATTCATCTTTCTTGGCAAGGAAATGCCACAGCTACAAAGGACGTACTTAAGGATCTCGGAACTGATACAATCAGCGATTTTATTGAGAGAACCGGAAAGGGATATCGTTTGCGGCTTTATCGAGAATTGATTAAAGCGTATTCAGGTGTCGAAAAGAAATCCAGCAGTCTCTTTAATAAGATCGCTACTCAAAACCGTGTGAATTGCACTACCGTAGAGCCAGCACTGACACAAAACGCGGAACCCGGGTATGTGGCACAGCTTTTTGCGCAGCTAAACATCGCGGGAGGTAACAGCAATGCTCGCTAAAGAAATCAGAAACGGCTGGGCGGCATCCGCCAAAGGTTATGCTTCGGTCATTTCAAGTGTTGCGAACGCTGGCTATGAAGCGTGGACAGTTAAGACCGATATGTCCTACGGTGTTGCTTTGCCTATATCGGAAGATATTACTGTATCTGAAAGGTTCGCCGGAGCGCATCTCTATACGGATACAATTGTTCTTGACGGGAAAAACATCAGATCTACATTATTACTGACCTCGCAATCAAAAGATATTGAGGTTCCCTTCTCAACTCTATGTGCGGAACTTGTAAATCCGGGTATTGACGGTGAGTTCCGAAAGGAAATTATTGAATCACCAACAACATGGTGGATGCAGTGGAAAGAGCTCCTCGGAAATAAAAATGTAGACGAAAGAGTTTATGATGTTCTCGGAGAACTTCTTACGCTTCGTTACCTTGCCTCGATTGGAGAAACTGCGGAATGGAACGGTCCGTCCGGTGCGACTTATGACATTGATTGCGATCAAAAATTCTATGAAGTAAAGTCTACTACTGCCAGAAATGAACGTAAAATCACCTTGAGCAATCACTTTCAGCTTGATCCGCCGAACGGTTTTCCGCTGTATTTAGTCCTCTGCCAATTTGAATCCGCACAGTCTGGTGTAAGCATTAACAGCCTGTTGAAAGATTTGGAAGGATTGGGCTACAGCTCCACAGCTTTAAATCAGAAATTGACAGCACTGGGACTGGAAAAAGGAAAGTCCGCGAGAAATCGGCAATACATTATCCATGCTATGCTGGAGTATAGTGTAGATGAATCATTTCCTTGTATAAAGGAGTCTTCATTTGTCGATGGGCATTTACCCACGGGCGTTCAAAGTATTACATACACTGTTTCTCTTGACGGTTTGAATGCCACGAACCTACTAAATAAGCAAGTGAGCGATTAAATATGATATATAAAACAATAGACTTATGCGCGGGGATTGGTGGCATCCGTAGAGGATTTGAACTGACAGGCAAGTTTGAAAACGTCTTGTCTGCCGAAATTGATCCGAGCGCAGCAAAAACATATGAGCATCTATACGGAGATAACCCGCTAAACGACCTCACTTCCGACGATTTTAAAGATAAGGTTGCCGAAACCGATTATGATGTCCTCTTAGCTGGTTTTCCGTGTCAAACTTTCAGCCGTGTCGGTAAGCAACTGGGATTTCGAGATAAAACAAGAGGAACAATCTTTTTTGATATTGCAGATATTATCTCGAGGACTAATCCCAGAGCTGTTTTTTTGGAAAACGTTGAAAATCTTGTTTCACACGATAAGGGGCAGACAATCCGAACAATCATTGAAACTCTTGAGGACGAACTTCAATATCGCGTGATCGGAGTTTCTTTAGATGATGACGGAAATTATGTTTATACTCCAAAGTCGTTCATCAGAAATTCTAAGTTCTTCGGCGTCCCTCAGAATCGCCCGCGCGTTTTTATAATGGCATTTAGTAAGAAACGATACGGAGATGCAGTAAAAGTATTAACGGAAGGGCTTCCAACGTCTGGATCTAAAGTGATTTATGAAGATGTGCATCAGATATTGGAAAAAGATGTTGATATCAAGTATTATATGGCATCCGGATATTTGGAAACGCTAAAACGTCATAAGGAACGGCAATCAAAAAAGGGATATGGTTTCGGCTACTGTATCGTAAACAAGAAGGATGAAGAGCATCCTATTGCAAATACAATCCTTGCAACAGGAGGATCCGGAAAAGAACGAAATCTCGTCTACCAACCCAAGGAAGGTGTCGGAGGAACAATTATACCAACGAAAAAAACCGCACTTAATGACGAAGGCATCCGTGTGATGACTCCGACTGAATGGGGAAGGCTTCAAGGATTTATAGGATATGCTTTTGTAAAAGACGGTGTTGAAACCTTTAGCTTTCCCGAAGGAACAACAGATGGGCAAAAATATAAGCAATTTGGGAATTCGGTGACCATTCCCGTAATAGAAGAATTAGCACAATTTATGCTCTCATGCTTTGAGAAAATGACAAATAGTCAAACGACTATAGTATGCAAAATGGCATCCGAAAAGCCGTTTATCACGAAAAGAGATGTCATTGAATGTTTGCGTATTTCGGTGAATCAAGCCAATTATTTGTTGAAGAAAATGGTCGCAGCAGGTGATTTGGAAATTGTAAATCATGGAAGATACTCCAAATATCAGTTAGTAGACAAACACAAATGAATTAGGGACTAATTCATTTTCGCAGTCTATTTGGATTGATAATTGTAACTGGTTTACCTTGTCTTTGTGCATACTGAACTGTCTTGCCAGTACCGCTGGGTCTGCCGTCCCACACGGCAATAATGATGTCTGCCTGATCTACCATATAACGATTTCTCTTGTGCATACAATCTGGCGTATACCTGTGTTGCAAAAGCGTTTCTTTATCGCACTTTGAGGCGATTTCAAAGTAACGATTTCTGAGCGGCTCGCTCCATTTTTCTGCCTGTGTTTCACAAGGGATTGCACACTCAAGGGTGATATTATACTTGGCCTTTAGTCCGAGGACAATTTCAGCCGCATACATATCTACCCCGATTGCCATTCCCGAAATAAAATGGGTGACACCATTTTCTTCAATAAGCCTGATGATTTCATTTCTAAGTTTCTGCTTGAGCGCGACACAGCGCTCATCCGATTCGTTAAAACCGAATGGGAGACTTTGGGGTCTGTGGCCGGTAAATGCGCACGTTCTTGTGTTCATATTTCATTTCTCCTACTATGTATTTTAGCGTTAGACTAATTCGTTAATACATAGTATAACATGGAGATATGCAAAAGTCTGTCGAAATAAAAGGCAAAAAGAAAAAACTGCGCAAAATCTGCGCAGTTCAATCAATTCTCTCAATCTGTGTTTTGCTTCTCTTGCCGGATCATGAGTTCGACCATTTGGAGGATGCGCTTTTGTGCATCCGCTGGGAGTTCATCCAATTCCTGCGATAGCTGATTCGCTTTATACTTTGTAGCGTGTGTCAGAACATCACAAAAGATGGCATCGGCAGATACCTCAAGAGCGTTCAGCAAGAGTATAAGATTTTCGCAGCGGGGAAAGGAGGCACCCCGTTCTAAAGTTGAAATATAATTTGCAGTAAACCCGGTCTTCTCCGCAAATTCTTCTTGTGTAAGGCCGAGCCGTTCACGGCATTGCTTTATCCGCTTGCCTATTCGTTTATCTATCATGACAACTACCATGCCCTTTGCTGTATCGTTCATAGTAATTATATGGATAAGCGATGTAGTTATACAGAAATGTTAATGCACTCTCTATGGATTAGCGACATAGTATCAGTGAAATTTGTGATAGAATCAAAAAAAGAGCCTCAGCCGACACCCACAAGGGCATCGACCGAGGCTCTTCGCTTTTAATAGGAAATCGACCTTTATCGTGACATTTTCAGTTTTTTGGTTGTGGATGGGAAAACATATCAGGGAATGCTATATCGCAGCTCTCAGGCGTGGAATACGGCGTTTTTCAACCTTTAACCTGACAGATTTTCACACCTACCCGAGCGCTTGGAGAAATAGTGTGGGCAGGAGACAATAACAGCACGGAAGCTCTGCTTGCAGGGATGGACACACCGGCGGCACAGGTCATTGTATTTGCGCCGACCGTCGCTGCCTAAAAAGAAGCTCCATTCGAGCTTCCATTTCTTACTCCGGCTCATAGGTCACGCTCCGGTTTGCGCTCTTTGGAAGGGACGGTTTTGTCTTTTGGCGGCTCAGCCTTGGCAGATTTCAGCCTGTCCATAATGGATGCTTTCTCGCTCTTCTCCGAGTTTTTGGCTTCCTTCGGACCGTTGTTGATGATGCCGTCGATCATGCCATAGTCATCCTCAACCGACATCTCCGCAGCCTTGAGCGGGTTTTGCCTTTCCTGCGAAGCAGCCCATTCCGTTTTCTCCACACCGAAGATACCGCCTTTGGCAGCGTGCTCTCTGATCTCCTTGGCATCAAGAACCAGCCCCTCGGTATCGTCACCGTACAGCCGGTAAATCTGGCATGACTTCATAACATCCGCCGCAGCCTCTTCCCGCATGGGCAGCATACCGCCCCACTTGTAACCATATTGCTTCATGTCCTCGACGCTGATGCTGTCATCCGGCATCCGATCAACCGGCATGACCTCCTGACGGAGTAAGTCAACTGTATTCTCATCGAAGCCGTCGTAGACATGAGACAACACCAGCTCGCCGCGTTCATCGACAATAATGCAGGAAGCATCGTCTCCGAAGGTGTCATGTTCCATCAGCCAGAAGGTGTGACCGTCGATTTCCTTGTGGTCAATCGTGTGCCATGTTCCGATATGACCGTCAACTGCCATGCCGGAGGTATTCTCGTTGACAATGGAGCTTTTCTCTTCAAGTACGGTTTGTTTCTGCTGTTCTTCGGAAATCATCGGGATCGCTACAATCCGGTCGCCGATTTTGGCAAACTGCTCCGGCATTTTGAACTCTGCTGTGAACTGTCGTTGCAGATCCGGCGAAAGCGAGCCGAAATTGTCCTCCGTCAGCCCGACAACCATAAAGTTACCGGCGATGATGTCATAGACTTCGCCGTCACCATCCCGCAGGGCGCGGTTGAGAGGCAGACCATCCATCTTACCCTCTTCATTGCAGATAATGGCGACCGGCTCTTCAAAGGGATAGAGCGCTTCAATTCTGCCGCCCACTTCATGCTGCAAAGAGGCAAGCCCGGAGTTGATCTCTTTGATGTAAGGCGTTTTCCCCGGCTCGACCATCAGGACGGTGATCGTCTCTTCTCGCTCCACAGCTTCACCACTGCCGGTAATCCGGTATTCGTCGGGAATATCCTCAAGTGAGCCGTCGAACTGCCGATCCCACCGGTCTCCGGTACTGCGGATATAGCCGTCATCGGTAAATCTACCGCTTTCATCCATCGCAATGTCGCGTCCGAAGCGTTCATAGTCGATGTAGTTGGCAAGAGGTCCCAAATCCTTTTCTTCATAGATAACGGCTTCATGGACATAGTAGTAGCCGAGATCGGATTCATCGTGAATATCGGGAAGGAAGTCGTAGGTATCGAGATTGAAGGTGAGGTTGATGAGATCGTCAATGTCGCTGACCTCATCGCATCCGACTTCCATAATCGAGGCGAGCTTTTCCTGATCCCACTTGTCCAGCTCATCAATGCGGGCGGCAAGGTAATTGAGCTTATCGAGGCTTTCGTATTCACCGAGCATATCGTAAACCCCGTGAAGCGGGCATTCATAGTCGGTGATGAACCATTCCTCATAAACATGACCGAACTCATCTGTTGAGCCGATCCCGATCCGCTCGAACACCTTCTTCATTTCCTCTTCGGTGGTCGGGAACTGTACCCACTCACCGACAAGCTCGCCTTCGTTGTACTTGCCAAGGTTGGTAACGAAGGCTTCAAAGCTGCCATCCAAAACGGCCATAGGCATCCTCCTTTCAATCTTCAATCAGGCTGTCCGGCACGATATAGAGCTGGGAAAATGTCTCATCGGTCATGCTCTCAAGCTTCCGAACAGTATGGAAAAGCAGCTCCGCCATCTCATTGTCCAGCTCGTCGATGGGCAGCGCCTTCATTTCGGCGATCAGCCTCTTGCGGCTGGAAGTGTCGAAGCAGCACATCAGGTTGGTCTCTTCCACAGTAAAAAACATAATCATATCTCCATTTCTTTCGATTTCGGTTTCTTGGCGCGTTCAGGCGTTTTTGTTTGTCTTTCCGGTGCAGACTGAGTGTGATCTTTGAGTTTAGCAAGAACAGAAGGTTTCTTTGTTCTGCGTTCCTGCCGTTCAAAGGCTTTCAAGAGTTGTTCCGCCGGAGCAGCTTCCACATAGGAGCGCACAATGGAAGGCTTCTCGCGGAAGGCGATGGGATGCTGCTTATCCGTAATGTCAGTCATTCCGACTGCATCGTTTGAGAAATCCACATTGTCTACACGGACGGTTTTTCCGTCCATATCCATCACCATGCCGACGGGGATGTATTCCGCAGCGCGGAGATGCTTGACGGTTTCCTGTCTGCCGTTCTCGCCGGGCTGCGTTAAGAGAACATCGTTGCCATGTCCCCACAGTTCTTTTGCCTTTGCAACCCAAAGCTCCTTTTGGAATCCGGTCACGGCGACCTGACCTCCGCCTTCCAGCTCTTTGATCAGGAGCCTGGTGCCGAGTATGGGCGCTGCCTTCTTTGCATCCTCGCCGTAAATCTCGAAGTAGCCGTTCTGGGCGAAGCAGACAATCGCCTCTGGATGGGCTTCTTTGACGGCATTGTAGGCTGTCTGTGCCTCAAGGGACAGAGATCCCGGCCTCTCAGGAATGCCGTGCTGCGCTGCGAGCTTGTGGATGTGTTCCTCAATACTGCCGGATTTCGCATGGAAGCTTGTTTTGAAACGCTCACGGCGGAGAATGTTGTCAAGCTCAGCGGCGTTCTCAGGCAGATAACTCACCGACGTGACCGCACCGTGCTTTTCTTCCAGCGGCTTCGCCTCCCGCCAATAGCTGCGGAATGGCAGAAAAAAGGTGGCGCGGTCCTCAAATGTGACGGCCATCTTCTCAACCGGAACGGTGAGCTGCTTCATCCGCTCCACATGGGCAGCATAGTCCAGCTCGATGAGGCTGCCCTTTACCGTGTCACCCTCCAAGCCGCTGATTTCAACGGCATAGGCGAGAATAGGATCGCGGGTCTGGTCATGGTAAAACTCCCACACCTTGTTCTCATAGGAATCCTCCACATAAACCTCCCGCTCGGGCAGAAGATATGTCCCGTTCGGGCGTGACATCCAGAGAAGGTGCTTATCCTCGGCGGATGATGACGATGCGAGATCGTAGAGCAGCTTGGCATCAAGCTCAAAGTCTTCTTTGTAATTCTGGGTATGGATGTCCATAATCCTGCGAAGGGCATCCACAAGATCGATGTTTTCAAACTTCATAGGCATCACTCCAAACCGACATCGTGGGACTTCTGCTTAACCGGCGTTTTCCGCTCAGGCTGGCTCTTTGCCGCAGCACGGAGCTGTTCCCGGATAGAAGGTTTTTCCCGCGCTGCTTCCTGAGTCTTCTCTTTGCCGATGTATTCAAGCATCGGTGTCAGCTCGCGGTAGCAGCCCTGTACCTTCTTCGCAGAATGGCGGCGGTGGATAGCGAACATCGGCTCGCCATCCCGGGTAACGGTGTTGCTCTCAATCCTGACCTTGTACTCCATCATCACCTTGAAGGACTGATTGGACGAACGGTAGGTAGACAGCATCCCGTCGTTGCGACCGGCGATCTGCGCTTTGAGCGTGTCCATGACAGCTTCCTTGATTTTCTTTTCCTCCGGTGTGAGGCGATGCTTCACCGGTACCGCCTGTTCCGGCTCTTTGGGAGCCGGAGCTTCGGGAGCCTTCTCCGGCACAGCCGGTTTGCTCTGCTCAGCCGGTGCCTGTTCCTGAGTTCTGCTGATGGCAGTCTGCCGGACAAACTCTTCGGTGAAAAGGCTGACCAGCCCCGGATTTGCACTGTCAATAATGAGTTGAGTTGCATGATCCGGGCTGCCATCCATGCCCTTTGCCCATTCCTTGCAGTCTGGGGAAATGCGCGCGTCATGGTCTTTCTGCTGGATGGTTTGCGCGAGGACATAGGCGACGCGCTCAGGCGAGAATTTCTCAAGGATGCTCTTAACGGCGGCCTCCGCCGCAAGTCGGTTGTTGCCGTAGTAGTCGTTGATGGTCTGCTCAATCGCCTCTTTACAGTCCATGTTGGCTTGCATCGAGGTGCGGTAAGCATCCAGCTCACCGGCTTCAAAGGCATACATCGCAGCTTCTCGGTAAACCGGAATCGCCGCATCCCGCAGCGGCGTAGGGGCTTCCTGTTCCTTCACGGCAAGCCGCTCTTTGAGCTTTTCATCAATACCGGTGATCATCTCAGCCGCCGTTTTGCGGATGGTTTCCAGCGAGCCTTTCAGCTCCTTGGTCTCCTTGTCGGAGGACCAACCGGCGATATAGCCGAAAGAATAATCAGAGGTTTCAATGCCGTACCGCTGGCAGACGGTATAGGCGACGCTTTCTGCCTCGACCTCCTTAGTGCGCCGGTCTTTCTTGTCCTCGGGAGCAACCTTTTCGCCCGGAGTGACGGCATGGAGCTTGGCATGGGCAATCTCGTGGATCGCCGTCTTGATGGTCTGGATTTCACTCATACCCTCCTGAATGGCAATGCGGTTTTCTACATGAGAGAAGTAGCCTTTTGCGCCATCGGTGATGTTTTCAAAGGCAATGGGGACCGGAGACAGCTCTTTGAGAGCATCAAAAAAGGCGGCGTAGTTTTCCACGCTGCCTGTCAGCTCGTCTACGGCAATATCGGGAAGCTCTTTGCCGTCCGTCTGAGACACATCGAAGACGCTCACCACCTTGAAGGCTGGGCGGGTCACTTCAACCGTCTCAGTGACCGGCTTGCCGTCCTTGTCGAGAACGGGCTTCTGCGTTGCTGGGTCGAGTTTTTCCCGCTCTTCCTGCACCTTGTAGGGCGCAGGAGCAAGGATTTTGATACCCTTTTCGCCCTTCATCACATGGCGGTCGAAGTTGCGCTGCCATGCCGTGTAACCGGCGATCAGCGTCGCATCTGGCTTCTGCATGGCGATGAGAAGCGTATTGTTAAACGAGTAGTTGTAGAACTTGGACATCGTTTTCAGGTACTCTTTGAAGCGTTCGGATTCAAACAGTTCCTTGAGTCCCTGTTCCAGCTTGTCGGTGATTTCCCGGACTTGCTGGGCGTTTCTGTTTTCAGCCATTTCTAACCTCCAATCTTACTGATTTGAAATAGAAAACTCCGGCTGAGATTTGCCCGAAAGACGGGCTTTGATCTCAGACGGAGTTTCCGTTCTGGTCAATCTGCGATGATACAAATTATCTGTATGTTCCCATTCAATCAACTTCTCAAATAAGTCAGGGTGACGGTTGACCATGTGGGAAAGCTCAGAAGTCGATGCGTTCGGGCAGAACCAACAACCGTTGCGTTTGGAATGTTGATAACAGGGCGAGAGCATATCGTATTTCTCGCACAGCCGCCAAGCATCCGCTTCCGTCATGCCATACTTTGCAAGAAGGCTGATGTCCTTCTCCTTATTCAGTCTGGCAAGACGCTTTGGCTCGTCCAATGCAATACCTACATAGCTACGGGTGTCATCAGGTTGAGCCTTATGGTACTTGCGGAGCGGAGGCATTTTACAGTCCCGATTTACCGCGCACTTTCCCGGCCAGACAAAACCTCGAATCAGCCCTTCATAAGGTCCTCTTGTGATAATGTGATGGAACACATCATCGTAAGTTTTGTCACTTCGCAGAACCGTGAATTTGCATCCGAGTTCATTTTCAACGAACCGTTTGAGCTTTTGGTGGATAAAGTCCCGATGCTCCGGGACTTCTCCACTGATCTCCTGATCGAACATCACCTCACTGTAAATGACCTCATCCAACGGCTCGTTTTTCTCCGCAGCAAGAAGAATTGTTGCTACGCTGTCCTTGCCTCCGCTGCATGAGGCAATATATCGCGGGCGCGTCATCGGTCGAACTCCATCTTGAAGCTGACATACTTGCCGCCTGTGTCATCCAGACGGATCACCGCATCATAGAGCTGCGGGCGCTTTGGCGTATAAAGCCCGGTCACTCTGCACCAACCCTTGTCCAGCAGTTCGGCGGCGATTTTCTTGGTCAGCTTCTTTTTCTTACTCGTAAAGAACTTGTTATCCTCCCACATACAGAAGGAGCATTCCTTGTTCGAGCAGTAGTAGTTTCCCTTGCCTACATAGACCGGCGAGCCGCAGCGCGGGCATTTGCCGATGGACTCTCTGCCGGTATCGAAGCGGTTTGCCTCGGCCTCAGAGAGGAAGGGATAGGCTTTGACCAGATCGGAGGTCATTCCCACAATGCCGGAAAGGAACTTGTCCGCATCCGCATTGCCACGCTCAATCTGCATCAGGGTATTTTCCCATTCTGCCGTCATGGTAGGCGAAGTGATCTGTTCTGGCAGGACGCATACAAGGTTGTTGCCATCCTTTGTAGGCACGAGAGATTTGCCCTTGCGCTCAACGAAGCCGCCTTTGACCAGCTTTTCGATGATACCGGCGCGGGTGGCGGGAGTGCCAAGCCCTTTCTTTTCGGTATCATCGTCGAACTCAGCGTTTCCCGCAGTTTCCATTGCCGACAGAAGGGAGTCTTC
>ULVI01096917.1_pt1 | contig 41604 bp, 31 predicted proteins | sample 1959331 | NCBI WGS metagenome assembly ULVI01 (sample SAMEA4835782, study PRJEB28245) | human gut metagenome | biome: gut microbiome; material: fecal sample | place: Denmark | collected 2008 | reverse complement strand
GACAGTACAAACTCCGTCTTTCAACTAAATTGCGGAAGAACCATATTCGTTGTCATCCTGAACAGGTAGGCGCTGATCCTTGTGACATCCACAAGCGTGTGGCGGACAAACCACAACCTCACAAACACACTCTGTGCGACATCCTCCGCATCATCATAAGACTGGAGAAATGACTGCAGGAACGCGAGGACCTTAGGATAATACTTGTCAAAGATGACCCTGAAGGCTTCCTTGTCACCCTCAGCTATCATCTTCAAGTAGTCCTTTTCCGTCATCGCCACACCGGCTTGATTTACCTGTTACCGGCGTCCACCTTGCGGGCATAGGCAAGCCGTCCTGAAAGATGCCGCCTGACATCCTTCCAACGGTAATACGGTCCCGAGACAGGATCCACTCCGTTCAAAAGACGTTCCTGCTCATTCAGAAGGAACTTCACAAGGATATCCTTGGAGCCGGGTCTGCGGTAGAACACCATCTGGAGGTTGCAGGCCATCGGGGTAAAGTCCGATGCCATCCAATGCTCCCAGACCTCCTCCAAAGGCCAAATCTCGCTGCAACCTTCGATTCCCATAAGCCCGGCGAGAGGCATCACCGAGACATCATGCGCGAACCTCAGGTCGGCGGCCACATTGCTTTTGGCCGACACCGCAGCGTTTGCCTTTACGATGAAATCCTCCAGCAAGTCATCCGCCATCGCGATGCGTCTGCCTTCCGACTCCGCCGCGTTCACCATCTCGGAATATATTCGGCAGGAATTCAGACGCGTCAAAGAAAACAGCTCCTCAGGAGTGAAATATGAGGAAACGAATATATCATTGAGATCTATGTCCGGCGCTATGGAACCCCATGTGTAGAGCTCCCGGGCAAACATGTCCTCCCTGCCGACAATGGAATCAGCCGTCTTGCGGTCACTGAATATGGAATTCATGAAATCGCTGACATCGATCCAAGTCCTTGACAAAGAGTCTATCTCCGGAGCCGAAGTTCTCACCACCTCCTTGAACCAGGAAGGTTTCCTGAGAAGGTAGGACATGTAGGAATCCCCGCTGTGCACATTGACCCTCAGTTTCTTGTTCAGTTTCTTGAGTTCACCGGTGCAGCTGAACATGCTCTCCTGACAACGCTGGACCGTGCTGGAGACCGCGTCCACATACCTTCTGGAGCCGGACTTGAACACAGACGGGAAACGATGGAACATCCTGCCCGCTATCTCCTTGTGCTCATTCTTGCCTCTGGCGGACAGCTTACCAGCCTTGCCGACGGAAACGGAGTCTATCCTGTACAGATCCAAGTACAGGGCTTTTCCTTTCTCGGTCAGTATCCCAAGCGAGTCCGCCTTCATGAACATCACCGCAAGGGCGTCAAATGATTTGTCCGAACTATGGTAGCGCGAGCCATGACGACCGATATGGCTGATGTAGAAAGGCTCATAACCTTCGGGAGCAGCGGTGTCGGTCATATTCCCGGCTCTGTAGATGTGATAGATTCCAGCGCCGGCGAAGGCATCGGCTTTGATTTTCTCAAGTGTGACCTGCGCCTCGGAAGACACCGCGAAGAACGCTGAAAACGAAGCCGCCAACGCCAAGGCGGCGACACGGTATAGTGATGATTTCATATACATTGATTTATCTGCCACGGTGTCCACGCTTTGACGGACGGTTGTTCATTATCGCCTTGTCCTGAAGTTCATGTATCTCCTTCCTGCTCCATGGCAAGCCGATGAACTCGGAAGGATAATCGGTCTCGATGATGTCCGGCTCGGCGAGAAGCTCACGCTCGTAAGCGACCCTGCGGTCCTTGGCGTTCTTCACCTTGTCGGAGGATCCCGTTATGGATGTCATGATCATGACTCCCCTGTCGTGAAGTTTCCTATACACATCCGAAAGTTCCGGGTTGACCGCCATACGGACATACGCCATGATGTGGTCCCACGGAATCGGGCATTTGTCATAAGCCTCGAAATGCTCCTCCGAACTGATCTCCACGCAGAACATCACGTCACGGACATTGTTGTTCCAATAGTAAAGAGCCTCGTCCAAAGAACGGACGCTGAGCATGATGTTGTGGTACATAGACCAGTCTCCTCCCGGCCTCAACTGCCGGATGTAATAGTCAAGGCTGGCTTTCTTCACTTCAGGGCTCACGCCTTTTGTGTTGATGTACTTGTTGTCGAAGTTGAAGACCACCTTGTCCTTGCCCCACTCCAGAATGGATTTCAGGGTCGGGATCTTGTACGGGGTCACATTGCCGGCCCTGTCCACCAGGTTCAGTCTCTGAATCTCCTCGAAAGTGTAGTCTTCCACCTTGCCTTTCCCGTTCGTTGTCCTGTCCACAGTCAGATCGTGCATCAGAACCATCACGCTGTCCTTGGTGAAGCTGAAATCCACCTCGAAGAACGTCGGCATCATCGACAGCGTCTTCTCGCAGGACTCCACACAGTTCTCAGGATAGCCCGGCATCATTCCTCCACGATGTCCGCTGATGATGATATCCCTGTCCGGAGAGTACCTGAAACATTCCTGCAGATCAGAAAACGAATTGATAACCACCTTGTTGGCGGTGATACCTGCCTTTGAAGACACATCGTCCCGGTTGGACTGGGCCAACATAGGAACGGAGAAAACCGTCGCCACGGCCAGAACCGCAATATACATTAATCTCATGTTTTACTTTTTCTTTGGTCGGCGGCCGGCCGGATCCGGTCAATCGAATCAGCGGCCGCAGGTGTTATAATTATCTATAAAGTTACAATATTTACTTAATATATGACAATCTAAATCGGCTCATCACCTAATCAGGAAGGCACAATCTGACCATCACGAGGCAAAGTTAATCAAATCATACGAAGAAATTCAGGAATATTTCCGGGCGGCTCAGGAATAATCGTCCGCTAAAAATAGAAGCCTGTGTTGAAGTACATGACCCCGGCGCCGTCCTGGGCGGATAGGGCACGGGCATATTCAATGTTCAGGACAAAGTTGCGGTTGAGGATGATTTTCAAGGCAGCACCGGAAGAGAGGTGGAGGTTGTCGCCTCTGGAGGTGTCGATGTATTTGTCGTAAAGTTTCGGAAACGCCCCGGTACGGTTGGTCAAATCGAAGTACCTCAAGGTGCTGATTCCATCGCAGAAGCCACTGAGCATCAAGCCAATATCCTGTCCCCAAATGCCGAATCCGGCGAACTTCCAACGCAACTCGGCGTTCACAAAACCGGTCGATGAGCCTGCCACCCTGTTGTACAGCAGACCACGGACAGTCCTGTAACCACCGAGAGCCGCATTGTCGTAAACAGGGCCTCCAGGGGTATAAAACGGAATGGCGTACCATGGAGCATCGCTCAGGAATTCCTGATAGTCAAGGCGGTAGGCAAAGACAAGATTCTCCTTTATTATAGGAATATAATGCCTCAGCGTCGCATGGATCTTTAGGTAAGACTCCGAAGAGCCCATAAAACCAGGCGCGGCGAAGACATGCGCCCCGGCCAGAACTCCCTTTGTAGGTACACCCTCATAGTCACGCGAATCATAGACAAGGCCGGCACGGACGGCGGATGAATATTCCTTTGAAACCTCCTCGGACGGAACCATGCCCCATGCCTTGTAGAGCCCGAACAAGGAGATTTCCTGATCGGAATCCTGAGGATGATAGTCCTTGACTTTGAATTGATTGAAATGATAGCCCACCTCCCAGGACAAATGATCCGAAATCTTTCCGGAAAAATCCGCCTTGATGTTGAGAGTAGCCCTGTCATACTTGTAGAATCCATCAGCCATAGAAGAATCGTAGAACGTCCTCCGGCCGCCGAAACCGAAGAACTCCATGGAGTTGTCCGCACAGTAGCTGGCCGCCAGATTCATCCGGACTTCCGGCAGAAGCCTTCCTGAATCGTATGATGCCACGAAAGTCTTGCTGCCTCCGGTGTAGCCGGAGACCTCGAAATATGCGCTGCTTCTGGGATTCGGATACGTCGAACCATCCCCGAAGTTGTACACATTCATCAGCCCGCCGAACAGAAAGCCCTTAGCCCCGTCGAATCCGACCATCGGGAACGGCACAAAGGAATGTCCGGTCTTGACAACCGGTTCCCTGTCCTTTGCCGCATGTGGCCACACGGTCAGGAACAGGCAAAAGGCCAGTGAAAATATTCGTAATCCAAAAGTCTTCATATTCAAGAAATTCCATTGCAAATTTACAACAAAAATATTAATCACAACGCTCATGGACTTCCGGTGAGCACATTTGCACAGTTCATCAGAAACAGGGGTAATAAATTGGATTTCTGACCAGTAAGGCTTATCTTTGACGGACAAACTGTTTAGCTAAGTAGCTTATGATACGTAAAAAACTTTTCAAGGTCATGATTGTGGCAGCCGCCGCTGTGATGACAACATTCTCAGGATTCGCCCAGAATCCTACCGATGCCGAGGTTCTTAAAAGTCCGGACGGCAACCTTGAGCTCAAGTTCGCCATCACCGCCGCGGGGACACCGACATATTCATTGAACTATGGCGGCAAGGCTGTGATTCTACCGAGCGAGCTTGGCTACGAGATTCGCGGCAAGCGCCTGAAGGGCACTTTTGAGGAGAAGTCCGGCAAGTTCTACGCCGGGCCGGAAAGTCTCCACGACGGATTCAAGGTGACCGGGGTGGAACGTGACTCCCTCGATGAGACATGGGAGCCTGTCTGGGGTGAGGAAAGCCACATCCGCAACCACTACAACGAACTGGCTGTCACTCTTGAGCAGGGTCCGGTGAACAAGAACGGTCCAAAGGCGGTGATGGTCATCCGTTTCCGCCTCTATGACGACGGTCTCGGATTCCGATACGAGTTTCCGGAGCAGAAAAGGCTCAAGTACTTCGTCATCAAGGATGAACTTACCCAGTTCGCGATGGCTGGCGACCACACCTCCTGGTGGATTCCCGGAGACTATGACACTCAGGAATATAACTACACGGTGAGCCGTCTTTCCGAGATCAGAGGACTATCATCCACAAAGGCGGAGGGAAACGCCTCCCAGCAGACGTTCTCCCCAACCGGAGTGCAGACCGCACTTCAGATGAAGACCGATGACGGACTCTACATCAACATCCATGAGGCCGCTGTGGTTGACTACCCTACCACCAACCTCAACCTGGACGACAAGACGATGACTTTCAGCACTTGGCTGACTCCTGACGCGGAAGGGTGGAAAGGCCGCGTCCAGACTCCGGCCAGGTCACCATGGAGAACCGTCATGGTTGTGGACGACGCCCGCAAGGCGCTGGCTTCCAGACTGATCCTCAACCTCAACGATCCTTGTGTCCTTGAGGATGTCTCATGGATCCATCCGGTTAAGTACATCGGAGTGTGGTGGGAAATGATCACCGGCAAGACCCAATGGTCCTACACCAATGACTTTCCGACCATCGAGCTCGGCGTTTCAGACTACTCCAAGGCGAAGCCTCACGGAAAGCACGGAGCCAACAACGAGAACGTGCGCCGCTACATCGACTTCGCGGCAGAGCATGGCTTCGACGCGGTACTCGTCGAGGGCTGGAACGAAGGTTGGGAGGATTGGTACGGCAAGCAGAAGGACTTCGTCTTCGACTTCATCTCCCCGTACCCTGACTTCGACATCAAGGCTCTCAATGAATATGCCCACTCGAAGGGCGTGAAGCTCATCATGCACCACGAGACCTCCGCTTCAGCCCAGAACTACGAGCGCTGGATCGACAAGGCGTATGATCTTATGAATGAATATGGTTACGATGCGGTGAAGAGCGGCTATGTCGGCGACATCATCCCTTACGGCGAGCATCATTACAGCCAGTCGATGATCAACCACTACATGCTTTGCGTCAAGAAGGCAGCCGACCACCACATCATGGTCAACGCCCACGAGGCGGTGCGCCCTACCGGTCTGTGCAGGACCTACCCTAACCTCATCGGCAACGAGTCCGCCAAGGGTACCGAGTACCGTGGCCAGATCATGCCTCATCATGTGACCATACTTCCGTTCACACGTCTTCAGGGCGGTCCGATGGACTACACTCCGGGAATATTCGAGATGGACATGTCGAAGATGAACCCTGAGGATCATCAGCGTGTGTTCTCGACAATCTGCAAGCAATTAGCCCTGTATGTGACGATGTACTCGCCACTGCAGATGGCCGCTGATGTTCCCGAGCACTACGAGGAGCACATGGACGCGTTCCAGTTCATCAAGGATGTGGCCGTTGACTGGAAACAGAGCAGGTACTTGCTGGCCGAGCCGGGAGACTACATCGTGATCGCCCGTCAGGCCAAGGTGAAGGAGGCAGGCAAGGAGGGTGACTGGTTCATCGGTGGAGTCACCGATGAGAACGCTCGTGATCTGGAGTTCCCTCTGGATTTCCTTGAGAAAGGGGTCAAGTACACCGCCACGATCTATGCCGACACCCCTGAGGCCGACGGCATCGGCGATGTCAAGGTGCAGGATTCGGTGCAGACATATTCCATCACCACGAAGAAAGTCAATTCCAAGACCACGTTGAAGATGCATCTGGCCCGCTCCGGCGGGTTCGCTATCCGCATCCAGAAGGTGGAAGGGAAATAGTCCGATCGAGCGGCAGCCGAAAAAAGGCAATATCAAATATAGATTTCGCTGTAGAAATGATGTATGACGACAGGGGGAAAAAGGCAAATGGCAGTTTTTGCACGTTACCAAAAACTGCCATTTGATTTTCCCCCTGACGTTCGTTAACATATATTGACTTCATCCAGGTCACTATCTTTGTACTGATTAAAACACTTTCCTGACGTTCGTTAACATATATTGACTTCATCCAGGAGATACCAATCTTGTTGTAATGGGTCAGAAAAATAAAATTCAAAATTTTGGTAACGTGCAAAATTTTGAATTTTCTTTTTTTCTGACCTTTCGGACACTCGGTACGCTTCGACACCCAGTTGACAGGCTCAGCGACCGGTAATGGAGCTACTGAAAGGGTTTTACACCAGGAAACGGAGAACGTTTTCGGTCCAGTCTTCGCCGTTGGTGGCCTGGATGACGTTGATGCCGATCTGGCGGGCAGCGGCGATGTTCTTGGGGCCGTCATCGATGAAAAGGACCTGGGACGGCGCCACCTTCTCGGACTCAAGCATAAGGCGATATATTCGTTCATCCGGCTTCATGACCTTCAATTCATAACTGAGGTACATGCTGTCAAGATATTCATCAAGCGAGTGGCCGTGGCCGTCAAACTCTTTGCTCAGAGCCCATTCGACGATGAAAGGATTGGTGTTGGAAAGGAGGGAAAGGCGGTAGCCTTCGGCGCGCAGTTTCCTGAAAAGCTCAAGATTCCTTTCCGGAACGGTCGAAAAGAATCCCATGTAGGCGTCGCGGCACTCATCCATGCTCACTTCCCTTCCGACCTCCTTGCCGACACGGATCCGGAACTCCTCCTTGTCTATCAAGCCAGTCTCGAAATCGCCAAAGAACCCTTGTTGGCGGACCATGTTCAGATATTTCTCTATATCCTCAAGTCCCAACGCCTTGAACTTGTTTATCACAATACTGAGATCCGCCGGAGCGACCACCCCGCCGAAATCAAAAACAACATTCGTGATGTCTTTTCTCATATTCCAAAAATATAAACTTACCGGGCTAAGAGATCTGTCAAATACTGTGTAGCCTTCTGTGAATCAATCTTGTTCACAAATGCTTCATCGTTCAAGATCTGGTTCAACATTTTACTATTCATTTCAACCGAATAGCGTTTGACTATATTCTTAGGGACGAGGGTGTTTGACACTTGTGGATTTCTTTTGTGGATTCAAAGTGTTACGCTCCCAGAAAAAGCCACCGTTATAGCCCTGGATCTCCAGATCCTTATCCGCTCGCGTCAAACGTTTTGCCGCCCAAAGACAATATTCCTCATCAATCTCGATCCCTAAATAATGTCGGCCAAGTTTTTTTGCCACAACACATGTGGTTCCACTTCCGACAAATGGATCCAAGACAATATCTCCAGGACGGGAGGATGCAAGAACTAGTTTTGCTATCAGTTTTTCGGGCTTTTGGGTCGGGTGATCAGTGTTCTCCGGCATTGACCAGAAAGGAATGCTGATATCATCCCAAAAATTCGAGGGGAAAGTGATTCGGAAATTGCCTTCATCCGTTTCTTCCCAATCTTTTGGTTTCCCGTTTTCTTTATATGGAGCGATGACCTGACGTTTCATCTTCACCGAATCCACATCGAAGTAGTAATTATCCTTGTCCTTGACAGCGAACCAAATATCCTCCATGGCATTCTTCCAATTTGTCTTCGCACCACGCCCTTTCTCCCGCTGCCATGTTATTCTATTGATGACAGTCAACTCTTCGCTGATGACTTTTTGTTGCGATGAGGAGCACTTCCAGTCTCCGCACATATATAGGGAGCCATCCGGCTTTAGCTTATCACATACTTTTTTGAACCATGTCCGTAAATATTCCTCATACATATTATCAGACATGGCATTGAACTTCGAGGAATTGAATGTCTTGCTTAAGTTGTAGGGGGGGTCAATGATTATCAGACTCGCGCATTCATCTGGAATCTTATCCAAAACGGTCAATGCGTCAGCATTGATAAGCAGATCGACAAAAGAGGATTTACCAGAGAGTTCCTCAGGGAAGGTAATAATCCTCTTCAGATCTGGAATCTCTTCTTCAGAAACAGTCAGGGTGCGATTCCGGCCAGCACGTATTTTATCACTGTTCGCCATAAACAAACTTAATTAACCTTAGATTTGCAGCGTTGTTCTCTGCCCAAAGGTTGTAGAGACAAAATTAGCAAATTTATGCCGATATGTAAAGTTCGACAAAGGACAATAATGTCGTTGTTTTGGCAATTTCGGGCCAAGGCCACCACGATTCTTCATGATATCATGGGAAATTAGTATATTCACAAAAAATTTTGAGCGATGTACACATTCAAGCAGGATGGCGACAGGTTTGTCGTCAGCATTGACAACCATCAGGAACTGATGGGGGCGATCGCGGCGTTTTGTCAGGAGCAGGGGATTCTGGCGGGAGAGGTGAGCGGAATCGGAGCGGTGAACAACGCGACGCTGAGGTTCCTCAACCCTGTCACGAAGCATTATGTTGACAAGACATTCGACGAGCAGATGGAGATCTCAAGCCTTGTGGGCAATATTTCCGAGAAGGACGGAAAGGTCTATCTGCATCTTCACGCCAACTTCGGGCGGGCGGACTACACGGTTGTGGGCGGACACCTTCTCACAGCGACCATCAACGGAGCGTGCGAGGTGTTCATCAGACGCTACAACTGCAAGGTTGGCAGACACTTCGACGAGGAGACGGGACTTAATCTGTACACCTTGTAGTCTGTGCCGCCAAAGCAATCGGTAAAAGGATAACCGGATGGAGAGAATCAACATCATCGACTGCCCGCTGGGGGAGGTTGGAAAGCACCTCGGCGGCTACGGGAACATATTCATAATCCACGACCGCAACGTAGGCGGCATCGTGGAAAGGCTTGGCGTTCAGGCTCAAGGAATATTCCCGATCGAGGCCACGGAGGAGAGGAAGACGCTCGCCACCGTGCTGGAAATCGAGGAGTGGCTGCTGGAGAAAGGAGCTGACAGAGAGGCGTTTGTGCTGGGTGTCGGCGGCGGAATCACAACTGATCTGGTCGGGTTCGCGGCTTCCGTTTACAAACGTGGTGTGAGGTTCGGATTCATCCCGACCACCCTGCTCTCACAGGTGGATGCCGCTATCGGCGGAAAGAACGGCGTGAACCTCGACTCCTACAAGAACATCATCGGGGTGATCCGCCAGCCGGAAATGACATTCATCTGTCCGGAACCGCTGGAGACGCTGCCTTACCCGCAGATTCTGTCGGGTGCGGCCGAACTGCTCAAAACCTTCATAATCAACAATGAAGACGGTGAATATGAAAGGGCGGTGAATATGCTTATGAATATTCACGATCGTGCGTCGGAAGGGGCTGCCGAGGCGGCTGTCCTGGAATATTCAGAAACATTCCGAGAGTTGATCGCCGCTGCGGCGAAGGTCAAGGCTGGCATTGCGGGGAGGGATCCGAACGAGCGCGGGGAGCGCCGGCTGCTCAATCTGGGACACACTTTCGCGCACGCCATCGAGAAGAATTCCTCCGAGGCGATCCCGCACGGGCAGGCAGTCTCCATGGGCATCATCCTGGCAGCGCGGTTGGCCGAGTCTTTGGGGCTGACGGATGGTCTTTCCGAGCGTCTGGAAGCGGATTTCACAGCCTGTGGCTTGCCGGTCGAGTGTCCGTACAGCATTGAAACTCTTGCGGATGCGATGAAGAAAGACAAAAAGGCGGATGGAGCGTTTGTTCATTTCGTGCTGCCGCTGGGCATAGGGCACGTTGAGACACGGGAACTTCGGGTCGAAGAGGCGGTAAGCGCATTGAAGGATGAGTAAAGTCACGGCGTTTCAGACAGCGACAACGCTCATTTCAGAGACGAGCGGCGCATCGAGACTCGCAATCATTAACAAGTAATTGAATATATTCAGTTTATGATCTGCACAACAATCCAGAACCGAACCCTGGAAGAGATAATGAACCTGCTGGAAAGCAGCGAGCCACGGATTCAGATGGCCGAAATCAGATTGGACAGATGTCCGCTGAGTCTCGAGGAGATCGAGTACCTGTTCTCATCCTCGGACACTCCGCTCGTGGCCACCTGCCGGGTCGTTGATGACGGCAACGGGACTTGGGAAGAGGCCGAGGAGAAACTCACGGCCGCGGTCGAGGCCGGTGCCGCGTTTTTGGATCTGGAGATCGAAGCTCCGAAAGAGATTGGCAAAAGGCTCCGGAGGGCTTGCACTGAATATGGCACCACGATGATCCGTTCGAGTCATTTCTTTGCCGGGACACCGTCAGATGATGTGCTGCGGAACACAGTGGAGAAATGCAGGAAGTTCGGCGGGGAGATTGTGAAAATCGCGGCTATGGCGACCTCTGAAGAGGATGTAGCAAGGGTGCTTGCGCTTTATTCATCGATCGCTTCGACAAACTCAGCGGCCGAAACACAGCGACCTGTGGAATTGGTTGCGTTCTCGATGGGAGAGATCGGCAAGGTTAGTCGCTTGGATTGCTTGAAGTTAGGCAGCCCGTTCACCTATGCCGCCCTGAACGAGAACGAGGCCGCGGCACCCGGTCAATGGTGTTATTCGGAGATGCTTACGGCTGTCTATGGAGACAGGAAGCCTCTTCACTGCAACAGTCCTCTGAATATGCCGGCCTCAAAGAGTTTCGCCCAACGCGCGATCATCGCGGCGGCATTGGCGGAAGGAGAATCCCGGCTTGGTGGCTACTCCACGTGTGGGGACAACGAGGCGGCGATAGCGGTCGCCAAGGCGCTCGGGGCCAAGGTTCGGATAGAGAGTGAGGGCAGTTCTTTGCAAGTTGGTGCGCTTCGACAGGCCCAGCGACCAACCGATCCGGTCGCTTCGATGGTTGGTGAGCTCTGCCGAACCACAGGCTCAGCGACCGGAAGCACCCTAATCATAGAAGGCATAGGCTCATCAGCGAATATCCCCGAAAAGATCAACGTCGGCGAGTCCGGCCTCCTGACCCGCCTGATGATCCCTCTCGCCGCCGCTCTCGGCAACGGCAACCAAATCGAAATTGACGGCATCGGCACCCTCCCGACCAGACCGCTGAAAGGCGCATCCGAAATCATGGCCGGCTTCGGCACAGTCCTGAGACCACTCAACCCGGCCCCGGAAGTCCACGTGCCACTCACCGTCCAAGGTCCTCTGCTCCCTGGCAAAACCAGCATCTCCGGCAAAGGCGGCTCGCAGCTGATCTCCGGTCTGCTGATGGCTCTGCCGCTCCTCCCGGAAGACTCTACCCTGCATATTCACGACCCCAAGAGCATCCCGTATATGTTCATCACAGCGGACGTGCTTCGCCGTTTCGGCATCAAGATCGGCTCCGAGATGGAGGGTGGAGAGGATTTTCTTGAGACTCAGGACTGGAGTCTCTGCACCGGCATCACATTCAAGATCAAGGGCGGGCAGAAATATTCCCCGGCCGCTTTCGACATCGAGGGCGACTGGAGCGCCGCCGCCAATTTCCTGGTGGCCGGAGCGCTGTTCGGAGACGTGAAACTGACCGGTCTCGACACAACCTCCCTTCAAGCCGACATTTCGATCATGGACATCCTGATGGAAGCCGGAGCCAGCCTTTCGCAGATTGATGATGGGCCGCAGGACGGAATCACAAACGACGGCTCTTCCAGAAATGAAGCGACCGATGCTGCCTCCAACAAAACTTCAGACAATGAAGACGCTCCGGAGGCCAATGCCCCGCAAGGTCACCGCGGCCTGATCACCGCCCAGAAAGCCCCGCTCCGCGCCTTCGATACAGACCTCAACAACTGTCCGGACCTGTTTCCGATCGTCTCCATCCTCGCCGCCTTCTGCCACGGACGCAGTAATATTCAAGGATTCAAGAGGTTGGCAAGCAAGGAAAGCGACCGCGGCACCGCGATTCTGAATATGCTGACCCAGATGGGCGTGAGCGCCTCCGCTTCCGGCGACACCCTCACCATCGACGGGGAATCAGTCGAGAGCCGCCTCCTGAACGGTCACCTCCTCAAGGGCGGTGAATATACCTCCTCGCACGACCACCGTATGGCGATGGCCCTCACCGTAGCCTCCTGGTGCGCCGACACCCCGATCATAATAGATGACACCACCTGCGTCGCCAAATCCTTCCCGGTCTTTCTCGACACCTATGCCAAACTGAAGCGTTAGTACGTCTGGAATGCCAACCAACTATTCGGCTTTATGAATTGACTCCAGAACAAGAGCCAGAGCGGCCGTGTGCTTTTCCAAAATGCGCTTATGGCGGTTTCCGGCTCGGGCGATGTTGTTCCGGAGGTCATTTATCTTCACATTGATGGCGGTGGAGTTCCCCGAAGCGATGATCGCCCGGACATATTCATCATAAGACATCCGCTTTTTGTCGTGGGTCAGAAGCTTCAGAGCCTCAAGCACTTCCGCCGAGAAACCATATTCATCCAAATCCTCGAAGGTGACATCAGAGTCCTCGACAACATCGTGGAGGAAGCCGACTATTTTCTCGTTCTTGGTCTGCCCGGCGATGCCAACGGCGAGGGAATGGAGGATGTCGGGGTTGCCGTCAAGGTCCCTCTTGTTGCGAAAGACAGTCGATGCGATGGCCACCGCCTCATCAATCCCGGACTCAAAATATTCCTTGAGATCCTTTGTGCTCCAATATGTGCCGGAGCCAAAAAACTTCAACCTCTCAACCACTTCAAACAAAGTCAGCACACTGAAGTACATCTTCAGATTGTGTAAAGGAATATGAAAGTTCGGACCGTCTCCCTTTGTGTCCGTAAACTCCACCCTTGACAATTCCTCGGTTCCCGTGAAATCTACTTTCGTGTCACAGATCCTCATCCCTACAAATCCATCTTCCTCATCCATCTCGACAACTTGGATAAGAATCTTTTCAAATGAATATGACTGTGACAGGACCAGATTTAACTCCTCCTCGTAACCGTCCTCGACCCATCCCACCAGTTCATTGATTCCCACCTCTCTACGGAAATCCATATAACCGTTCGTCTCAATATGGACCTCCAGTCCATACGGTTTCAGGAAACTGAGATCTTGAAACTCCCTCACACTGACAGGCACACGATACCTGGCCTCAAAGTCGTCCGCGTTCTTGTAGAACGCCGCAAAGATAAGATACCTCATAAGCATTGTTTTTGTTACCGGCCTTGGTGTCAGACAAAAACAGTCGCCGTCCTCGGCAGCCGTCCTTGTCATCGACAACCACTGCCAAAATATTTATGAATTGAAAATTACCGGACAGGCAGAGCCGCCTGTCGCTCACAACACAAAAATAAGAAAATCTCTTGAGATTGCAAAGCCATTTATGAAGATTCGCTTTTACCGTCCCTCTGTCCAATAAGGTTGCCAGGAATTCTTTGCGACTCTCTCTTGGGACCGTGGCAGGTAAGTGGCTGATTTTCAAGCGAAACGAAGATATCCTGGTGCTAGATTCCGCACCAGGACATCTTTGTTTTTATTCATTATCAAGGAGTTAGATGCCACGGCCTTTTAGGTCGGCGAGGACGATGGCGGCGACGGCCTCGACGATGACGGGGGTGCGGAGGGCGAAACAGACATCGTGACGGCCCGGAACGTTGAGGGTGGTTTGCTCGCCGGTCTTGATGTTGAGGGTGGTCTGGGATTTGGTGATGCTGGAGGTCGGCTTGAAGGCTACACGAAATACTACCGGAGAGCCGTTCGTGATACCGCCGTTGATGCCGCCGGAACCGTTCTTCACGGTGGTCACAGAACCTTCTTTAAGCTCAAGAGAGTCATTATGTTCCGAGCCTTTCATCCGGGCGGATGCGAAACCGTCACCGAACTCTATGCCACGGACTCCAGGGATGGAGAACACAGCATGCGAAATCAGGGACTCGACCGAATCGAAGAACGGTTCTCCAAGACCGGCAGGAACTCCGGAGACCCGGCACTCGACAATGCCGCCAAGCGAATCGCCTTCCTTGGAGGTTTTGTCCAGAAGATCGCCCCACTTGGACTTGTCCGTCTCTCCTCCGATCTCTATCAAACCGGCCTCAAAGCTGAGCCCCTGACACATTTTCTTTGCGATGACTCCGGCGGCGACCAGCGGAAGGGTTATCCTGCCCGAAAAATGCCCACCTCCACGAGGGTCATTGAAGCCGTTCCACTTGACGGAAGCGACATAGTCGGCGTGCCCTGGGCGCGGCACCGCCTTAAGAGCCTCATAGTCAGAAGACCGAGTGTTGTTGTTCTTGAATATGACTGCGATCGGTGCTCCGGTTGTGTGTCCATCGAAGACTCCGCTCAGAATCTCCGGCTCGTCCGCCTCGATGCGTGGTGTGGTACCCTTCGCTCCACTCTTGCGGCGAAGAATGTCCGGCATAAAATCCTCTACAGCAAGTTCTATCCCTGGCATGCCCCCGTCCACAACAACTCCGATCGCCGCCCCGTGCGACTCCCCGAAGATCTCAACCCTGAAATTACGTCCGAATGCGTTCATTGTATATTCAAAAATTAATAAGTCCGTCCTTGCAAAAATACACTTTTCTTGTGGAATAAAATATGCTATCTTTGTAGTAATATCCTCAAAAGGCCGTTTTGTGTTCAAACACGGCGGATTATGAGGGTGAAACTACTTATTGGAATGGACATTAAGGAAGAAGACAAGATAATACAGGAGGTCACCAGACAGGAGTACAAGGAGGGCTTCGTCACCGATGTCGGCCAGGATTTCATTCCCAAGGGACTGAACGAGGACATCATCCGTACCATCTCACGGCTCAAGGAAGAGCCGGAATGGATGCTGGAGTTCCGGCTGGGCGCTTTCCGGAAGTGGCAGAAAATGGAGATGCCCGAGTGGGGGCATCTGGACATGCCCGTAATTGATTTTCAAGACATTATCTACTACGCAGCCCCAAAAAAGAATTCGGAACGCCCGAAGGAGATCGACCCGAAGCTGGAGGAGACGTTCGAGAAACTTGGCATCCCGGTAAGGGAGCGTGAGGCTCTCGCCGGAGTCGTGGCCGTGGACGCGGTCTTCGATTCGGTCTCCGTGGCCACAACATTCAGGGCATCGCTGGCTGAGAAAGGAATCATATTCTGCAGCTTCTCGGAGGCCGTCAAGGAGCATCCGGATCTGGTGCGGAAATATCTCGCCTCGGTGGTTCCGGTAGGGGACAATTTCTTTGCGGCACTCAACTCGGCGGTCTTCAGCGACGGCAGTTTCTGCTATATTCCCAAAGGGGTCAGGTGCCCGATGGAGCTTTCAAGCTACTTCAGGATCAACGCCGCCGGCACAGGCCAGTTCGAGAGGACGCTCATCGTGGCGGACGAAGGGTCTCAACTGAGCTACATGGAGGGCTGCACGGCTCCGATGCGTGACGAGAACCAGCTTCACGCGGCGGTGGTGGAGATCGTGGTCGAGAAAGACGCCGACGTGAAATATTCAACGGTGCAGAACTGGTACCCAGGGGATGCGCAGGGGCGCGGAGGAATCCTTAACCTCGTGACCAAAAGGGGAATATGCAAGGGCAGCGGCTCGCATCTGAGCTGGACGCAGGTCGAGACAGGTTCGGCGATCACTTGGAAATATCCTTCCACGATCCTGAAGGGAGACTACTCCTCGTCGGAATTCTACTCGGTCGCCGTGACCAACAACTATCAGCAGGCGGACACCGGAACAAAGATGATCCACATCGGCCGCGGCACGAAGAGCCGGATCGTAAGTAAAGGAATATCAGCGGGTCACAGCCAGAACAGTTACCGTGGTCTGGTCCGGATGAACGCCGGAGCGGCCGGAGCGCGCAACTACTCGCAGTGCGACAGCCTGCTGATCGGCTCGCAGTGCGGGGCGCACACGTTCCCGGACATCCAAAGCGCCAACCCGACCGCGATCGTGGAACACGAGGCGACGACCTCGAAGATCAGCGACGAGCAGCTGTTCTACTGCAACCAGAGGGGGCTCGGGCCGGAGGACGCGGTCGGCCTGATCGTCAACGGCTATGCCCACGAGGTGCTTTCCCGCCTCCCGATGGAGTTCGCCGTAGAAGCCACCAAACTGCTTCAGGTCTCCCTCGAAGGTTCGGTGGGTTAATGAATATATTCACAAGCATTTCTGAATATTCCGGAAGTGCCTGAACAGGTGGGCAATCACCTTAATAATTCTTCAGCAAACGATTGCCGGTTTGCGGTGACTTGAACATTTATGAAGTTCTTTGATATAGAAAACATTGCGTTCACGCTTGGCGGAACGGGAGTGAGCTTTCTGGAGCTGATCGGAGTCATCGCGGGACTTACCTGCGTGGTGATGGCCGGACGCAACAGCAAGTACAACTTCTGGGTCGGCTACCTGTACAACATCCTGCTGTTTACGCTGTTCTGGCAGCGGCACCTCTACTCGGCGATGCTTCTCCAGCCGATAGCGTTCGGAATCAATGCCTTCGGGCATTGGAGGTGGACACATCCCAGGCCGGAGGAACAGAGTTCGAAAGACGCCTCGGCCTTGAAGGTGACACATCTGTCGATGCGGGATTGGTGCACTGCTCTCACGGTCGTGGCCTTTGCCGGAGCCGCCTGGGGATTCGTGCTCAGCAAATTGGGCACGGCCTGGTTCACGGACATATTCACACCTGATCCAACCCCGTGGCTTGACTCGTACGGCCTGATGCTGACGCTGTTGGCGCAGTTCCTTTCCGCCCAAAAGAAGTGGGACTGCTGGATCGTGTGGCTGGTGGTGAACATCACGAACATCACCCTCTACCTCAGCGCCGGCCTCGTGTTTATGCCGATCGTCAGCGCATTGTACCTTCTCAACGGCATCTGGTCCCTTTGGACCTGGTACCGGCTGTACAAAGAGGAGAGGTAGATCCCTTGCCGCAGCGGTCCGGCAGGCTCACCAACCGGTAACCCGAATTTACGGTCACCAAGCCAACACCTATGGTCACTGGGCTTGTCGAAGTGACCAGACGCACAGGACAACTTAGGCGCTTCGATGGTTCGTAAGTTCTGTCAAGCCACAAGCTCAGCGACCAAAGACGCTGATAGCAGTGGTGGATAACATATTAAAGATGAATATTTTATGCGTTATCCTTTAGTGACATCCAACTAAAGACAACAAAACAATTAATTGATAAATAGGGGCTTAGGCCCACGACATAATACGATGAATATGACAGACATATTACTGAAGATAAAAGATCTGCACGCAAGTGTCGGAGACAAGGAGATTCTGAAGGGGATCAACCTTGAGATCCGCCGCGGTGAGATTCACGCCGTGATGGGTCCGAACGGGGCTGGGAAAAGTACCCTGTCCTCTGTCCTGACCGGCAAGCCGAACTACGAGGTGACGGCCGGATCAATCAAGTTCGATGGCAAGGATTTGCTGGCGATGAAGCCGGAGGAAAGGGCCTGGGCCGGACTGTTTATGTCCTTCCAGTATCCGATCGAGATTCCGGGAGTCTCCATCACGAACTTTATGAAGACGGCGATCAACTCCAAGCTCAAGGCCCAGGGGAAAGAGCCGATGAAAGCCGGTGATTTCCTGAAGCTTATGAAGCAGAAGATGGCCTTCGTGCAGATGAAGCCGGAGTTCGCCAAGCGTGAGGTAAACGTCGGATTCTCCGGTGGAGAGAAGAAGCGGAACGAGATCTTCCAGATGGCGATGCTCGATCCGACCCTCGCTATCCTCGACGAGACGGACAGCGGCCTGGACGTGGACGCGCTCAAGATCGTGGCCGATGGAGTGAACGCCCTGCACACTCCGGAAAAGTCTGCGATCGTCATCACCCACTACCAGAAGCTTCTTGAATATGTAAGGCCGGATGTCGTGCACGTCTTGAAGGACGGCCGTATCGTGGCCACCGGCGGTTACGAACTGATTGACAAGATTGAAAAGGATGGCTTTGAACAGTTCTAAAAACATAGACCACGGCAATTATATTCCCTCGCCCATCTTGCCGGGAATGAAAGTCGCTGACGGAGAGCATATTCGCAAGGTCTTTGTGCTTTCCGCCGATGATGTCGCCGCAGGAGCCGAGGTCGCCGAATCCTCCGCTCTTCGCGCTCCGTCCCGTCATCCGCAGAGCGGATGCCACCCGTTCATATGGCCACGGGCGGCCATAGATTCTGCGACCTCGGCTCCAACGGCTGATTCTAATAACATTGTCACTGAGCATGGGGCATCTGCCGAAACTCCGGTTGGTTCGACAGGCTCACCAACCACCAAAGTGACCGAGATTCCGTCCAACATCGAGGTGGGGGCGGATGCGGCGCTGGATCTGACGGTTATAGTGCTGCCGGGAGTGTCGGCTCGGATTCCGCTGACGATCGACTTGACTGGAGCGCATTCCGAAGTCCGCCTTTCGGGAATATACCTCTGCTCCGGCCACGATGAGGTGACGTTCGACATCACGATGCATCACCGTACTGGAGACTGCCGTTCCCGGCAGACATTCAACGGGTTGGCTACCGGGGAGGCCAAGTGCGGATTCTTCGGCAAGATTGTGATCGCGCCCGAGGCGCAGAGAACCGAGGCGTTCCAGGAGAACCACAACATCTTGCTTTCCGACTCGGCCAGGATCAACACAAAGCCACGGTTGGAGATCTATGCCGATGATGTGAAATGCTCGCACGGCGCCACGGTCGGGAAACTGAACGAAGACGAGCAGTTCTATATGCGCTCCCGTGGCATTCCTGAGGAAGAGGCCAAGGTGCTGCAGATGATCTCGTTCGTGGCCCCGGTACTGGAAAACATCCCGGAAGACTCCACAGACGGCACTCCAGCCAGGACCGCCGTCGCTGAACTTGTCGAGAACGCAATCAGGGGACTGTAAGAGCGTGGCGCATAAGTGGTTATAACACAGCGCAATAAGCCTTCTCCTTAAGGTGATTCCAACCGAAGGCTGCCAAGGATTAGACTGATTTTCAAAGAGTTGAACGCCACGACCGCAAATTTGGATAAATATGATTGTCAAGACGAATGTCAAGCTGAATCTGGGACTGAGTGTCCTGCGGAAACGTGCCGATGGGTTTCACGACATCGAGACGCTGTTTGTGCCGTGCTTTGATTTCGGGGACACTATTGAGATCATTACGGGAGATGACTACAGCCGGAGCTCGGCGGCGTTGTTCGCGAAGTATGGAGCCCCGGACGGACGCTTTGACGCTTCGACAGGCTCAGTGACCGGCAGGCTCAGCGACCGGCAAGAAGCATCGGTTGGTGAGCCTGTCGAACCAACTAGGCTCAACGAACCAGCCAAAGAAGACGGAAAAGAAACGACTCTCTCGGGAAATGTAACCGCATCAGAGGATGGAAGATTAGTGCAAGGAATATCCGAGGACGGGAAACTGATGATCACGATCGCGCGGGAGGAGGGTGTTGACTGGAATCCGCTCAAGGATCTGTGCGCAAAGGCGTACAACATTCTGGCACAAGATTTTGACCTGCCGCCGGTCAAGATATTCCTGGAAAAGAAGGCAGCGGTAGGTGCCGGGCTTGGCGGCGGATCGGCGGACGCGGCTTTCACTCTCAAAGCGCTGAACGAGCTTTGCGGCCTGAACCTTTCCGAGCAAAGGCTTTCTGAATATGCCGCGAAACTTGGCAGCGATTGCGCTTTCTTTGTTTTCAATCGCCCTATGATCGGGTCTGGGCGAGGGGAAATCCTTGAGCCTTACGACATTGACCTGTCCGAGTACGAGATCAAGGTTCTGATTCCGGAGGGAATTGTGGTCTCCACAGCGGAGGCTTATAAAGGAATAGTGCCTCGGGAAAGTTTGAAGCCCGGGTGCTTCGACACTTCGGAAAATTCAGATCATCGCAGACTCATCGACCAAAGCATGACAGAATCGTCAGAGGAATACCAAGACCTTCCCGGAAAGCGAATGATGAGTGGCCCCAGCCCAACAGGACTCTCAGATTTGAAAACAGTGCTTGCGGTGCCGGTCACGGAATGGAAAGACAATCTTGTCAACGACTTTGAGGCCACTGTCTTCAAGGCGCATCCGGAACTTGCCGCCATCAAGCAATCCCTCTATGACTCCGGAGCGGTCTATGCCTCGATGTCTGGCTCCGGCTCCGCACTCTTCGCCCTCTATAGAAAATAGTCGCGCTAATTGCGCAACTCACACGTAATAAGAGGCTGCGTCCCCGACCTCAGAAGCCGGTACCGAAAACGCCGCCGTGGCCTGAGTCCGGGTTCCAGCCGCCGGTAGGGCAAACGCCGGAACGACACTAAGCAAAACCGTCAGCGTAATGAATATTGTTTGTGACTATTTCATAATTTGTATCTCTTGCAAATTATCATTATATTTGGAACGTTTTAGAACTTTTAACGCATTATAAAAATTTATCCTGTATTAGTTCTATTTGTTTATGCACTAATTAGTTGCACACCCTCCATAACAGAGATGGTTCCTGAAAATAAGATTCGTATTTCAGAGAACATCTTCTTTGACAACAACACTAAAAGGTATGTTTATTATGATAAATTACCCTTGACAAAAAGCAATATTGAAATAGATACCTTCAGACTCCGCTAACTAGACAAAAAACAAGAAATATGTTAAGAAAGCTGCTACTTACAATCGGATTTGCTTTATTGTTTTTTATAAGGCCATTGGAGTCAGGCGCACAGGTGCCGGTCACAATCAAATGTGAGAATAACGCCAAGACGGTCACTGACATCAGAGTGCAGATCACCTTCCCGTCCGGTGAAATGAAAGCGTATGACGGGAAGAATCTGGAAAGCGAGGTTCTGGAATATCACATAGAAGGAACCGGAGAATGTAAACTGTTCATCCATTTCAAAGAGGAAGGAGTCAAGGCACCTACTTTCATCTCCAAAAAATTCATGATTTCCGGAGAAGAAAAAAGAATCGATGTTTACACTTCAATGAATCTCAGGAGCATGGTGATTCCTTGTAACTCAGAGTACTCAAACAGAAAGTACTGCATCCTGTTCATAAAGAAGATTTATCCTGAATGTCCGGAAGGGCGATACCCTAAAGGATATGAGAACGATTCTGAGCGGACGAATCTCTGGGAATATTCCCTCCAAAGCATAGTTCAAAAATAGCAGGCAAACAGGCTCCCTGTACGTAAAACAGTTGTCTGGCGTACCAAGGGGACTTAAACCCACGACCGGTACAGGATAGAGCCCTCTGGCGTACCAACGGTTTCCCGGCAAGACAGGGGACAGCGAAAAAGAAATACCCCCAACATTCCTATTCACCAAAGTTCCTCGGCGCCGCCGTAATAGTCATAGACATCCTGATAGTCAAGGTTGAGCTGCTCCAGAATCTCCTCCGAGGAAAGGCCGGTTACGATGCTCCTTCCACCGGAATTCAGCACCACACCATCTCCCCGTCCGCCACCATCAAACAACGACCTTCCCCGCAGACCTACCGGATGGTTCAGAACCGTATCCACCGGCCGGATGGCATATTCATAGTACCGCACCGGCCTACTCTTCATCGCTTCCACCTCCCTCAGATGCCGCTTCTCCCCAATCTTCGCCACCACCGCCAACGCCACCGGCAGAAGCAGCACCGCCGTCACCGCCAACTTCTCTTTCAATGAATATGTCTCCTCCAGATCCTTGAACATCTTATTATCGAACAAAATGATTAGGGATAAATTCTATAACATCGTCCCTATTAATCATCTGTAAAAGAGTCACTTCATCTTAATCTTGAAGATTAGCAAACGGTCTTCTATTCCCATGTTTATTCTTGAAATCAAGAATCAATTCCGTTTCATACTCTTTCGGCGATCCATTCGGCATTTCTTTCCAGCAAACAATCAGATCTTCGTGATCTGCCAATTGCCAGATATAACGCCCGCCCTTATGGCCGATTTTTCTGCCTTCACCAAACTTCATATAAGCCGATAATCTTTTGTGTAAAGTAGTTGTTGTCATTCCAATGTAAACCACGCTTGCCCCTTCTACCCAATTGTCAGACAACTCGGTAACACTTACATTCGGATCTTCATCTTTAAAATGACCTCCAGAACCAATTGTCAGATACTCCGGCCTCTTTTTGCTTCTCCTTAGGACAATATAAACACCAGGAACTTTCGGAAAAACCGCATAATCCATACGGCATTTCTTGATTGGCCGGAACCCAACAAAACCACATTTGATCAACGACTCTTCACTATAGTCATCCGGAATATTCAGCTTTTCAAGTGTTTGTCCTATGGTCGTTCCATCTTGTTGTAATGTGGCACATTGTTGCCCATGTATAATCGACTCAAGATCATTTGAATTTGAGCGTAATTCATAATTCGGATCATATTTTATAATCCAATGCCTACAATTTGGTTGACTACTGCAATGGATTTTCCCCTTCCTGCATAAACTTCTCAACGGAGCCCCTCTTCGATCTTCCCTATCTTTCAACAAACCCTGCTTATCCAGATGTGACGCAATCTCAACAACTGTAATACTTGACAATTTGTTTTTCTTCAAATAAAATTGAATGAAATCATTGATCTTATCAATATCAGCCATAATCATATAGTTTAAATAGTTAACAATCATTTATTCCGTTCCAACGCTGCCGCCCAGATAGCGTTCATCCGGTCCTTGAGGGACTGGGGTGCGAGGATTTCGACGGAGGAGCTTCGGGAGAGAAGGGCCATCACGAAATCGTTGGTAATCTTCAGGCGGAGAGTCACTTCGACATATTCCTCGGTCTCAACGGCTACCTTTTGAGAAGAATGAATAGGGAGGGTCTTGATAAAGCGGCCATCCAAGGCACTGAACCTCAATCGGATGTCCTCTACGGGCATCTTAGGGTCATCCCAAATACCGAAGCAATCGCGGAAAAGATTCCCGGCATGGACACTCTCGTCACGGATGAAATCCTCGTCAAGCACCTTGAAGGATTTGAACCTGCCCAACTCGAAGCACTTCAGGACTCCCTCAACCATCGCCACAAGATACCAGCGGTTCTGCGACTGCTTCAGGAAATACGGCTCGGCGAGATATTCCGCCTCCTTGCCTCCAAGCCTTGGCAATGAATATGAAAAACGCACCTTCCGTCTTTGCTTTATCGACCTTAGAATTTTCTGAATATCAACGCTGAACGTCATCCTCCTCTGCTCCGGAATGATATAGCCACGTGTCCCGGAGTCAGAGCCGACAGTACTTATAATCTCGAACTCAGAAAGTAGTTCCTTGAACCGATCGGTGTAAACGGGGTCTCTGCCAACAATGTGATACCCTTTCCCTCTGACATTCTGAATCTCGATCCCGAACACTTCCTCAATGGTCTTGATGTTCCGCTGAAGAGTCCGCAAAGAAGAGGGGCCATTCTCAGCCATTTCGCCTGACATGGCCTCCAGCAGATCCTCTTTGCCGACATATTCACTGATGCCGCTTAGTTTGTTCACTATCGCACTTAACAACCTGATTTGTTTAGACATATTCAGAAGTGTTTGCCGCAAATATAACAATCAAAAGCGACAGATCTTGTCGCATTGAAGAGAAATATACAACTAAGAAGCTGTTTTGAATTGTTTGAAATGTTCTTTGAGGTGAATACTCTTCTTTTTCTTCCCGCTTCTTCAGTCAGACAGCACCGCTATCCTCCTTGGAAGAAGCGGTCGAAACTGAGGTTTTTCACTCTCAACCCAGCGCCATCAGGCATTTGATTAACATTTCAGCCTTTTTCATCGAAACTGAAGTTTTTCACTCTCAACCCAGCGCCCGAACCAAGGGCAATCGAACTTGTTCGGGTTGCCGAGGTGGGCAGCAGGGGAAGAGCTTGCTCTTAACCTTCAAACAAACAATTCAAAACAGCTTCTAAATGATGGAAGGACCCAGTTATTCAGCTGCTCCTTTCCCTAATGTTTGTAATAAAAGCAAGGTTTTGTAACAATGGTAAGCTCTTGTTAGGAAAATACCAAAACGGGATATGCCCTGCAGACCCAACAGGGCCTGACACTGTTCTCCTACAAGCGACATTCAGCCTAATTCACGCTTTTAGAGGGACAATTGTCTCTCCACGAGCGTCTTTACGCCGAAATCCCGCTCGTAGAACACGAAGGTTCTTCGCTCTAAGCACTTTTAGGGGGAGACTGTCTTAATACCCTCTCCGAGGATTGAGAATTCGTTGTCGCCCCTGTATAGGGGGTACAGACTTTTCAACTCTCACCGAGACTTTTCCTGACTTTGGCAATGATTCACCCTACTTGTTTACACCTATGTACGAAGCTTCTTTCAAAGGCACGAAAAGGTGATGCGATTCACCCTGAAAAATCCGCGCTTTTTACAATATATTGATTATCAGAACGTAAGAAAAACGGAATTTTTAGGCTGTCAAAGTCAGGAACTCTCACCGAGACTTTTGTCTGGGGGGGCATGTACGCCTCTGACTTCTGAAGCCAGACCTCGCATATTCAAGAACAGGGTAAGAGCACATCGGTATATTCTTGTGTCGTCTAAGGTACGCACTTATCTTGTTCATTGACAATACTATCGCCGGTCTTGCAAGGAGAGGTAATCCTTGAGCGCATCGACATATTCATTGAAAGCCTTGACGCCTGTGTCGGTCGCGCGGCAGGTGGTGCAAGGCTTCTTGCCTTTGAAGCCCTTCTCTACCCATAACATTTTGATTTACATATTTTTTGCCATTAACAGCTATGCGCTTTAACCTCAACGGCATTACAAATATGAATAAGTTTTACAATATAAACCAAAAATAACATCATTGAATATGATCAAAGATCAAGTGGACGTATACAGTGGGTCGCGCATCCGATTCTGCGGACAAGGCTGCAAAAAAGACTTTCCGAATTTTTGGTAACGTGCAAAAATTCGGGAAGTCCTTTTCGTTGGCGCCACCATGCAGATGGCGCTCTTATTCATCGACCGGGAATGTCGCTTCGACAAGCTCAGCGACCAGGCAGGTGTACAACCCTGTGACCAGTCCTGCAATCAAGCACGTGTCCAGGCATGTGAACAGGCACGCGTCCAGTTATGTGACCAGTCCTGCAATCAAGTACGTGTCCAGGCATGCGTCCAGGCACGTGTCCAGTCCTGTGACCAGTCCTGCAATCAAGTACGTGTCCAGGCATGCGAACAGGCATGTAATCAGGCATGCGATCAGGCATGTAATCAGGCATGCAATCAGGCATGCGACCAGACACGTGTCCAGTCCGTAATCAATTAAGTGACCGAACCTGTGATCTGACCAGAGGCCAGAAGGCTCTGTGTGAAACCTTACGAGAGGCTCTTCGATGGCTGGTAAACTTTGTCGAACCTTTAGTTCTGCGACCGGTCAGTGCGACCTTACGCAAAGGTTAAGCTTCTGTCGGTGGAGGATAAGACTCTGTTTCACAACGGATTAAGCGATGGCCTTTAGTTGATATTGACTAAAGACCATCGCTTTTACGACTGATTTTCAATCACTTACGCGAGACGCTTTTCGAGGCGCTCGCGGATGGCGGCGATGAAGTCGGCGGAGTTCTTTACCTGAGGGGTCACGCCTTCCATGAGGTTGGCGAGATCCTTGGTCACGATGCCGGCGTTGAGGGTGTCGAAGCAGGCGGCCTCAAGCTGGTCGGCATAGTTGACAAGCTCTGGAATGTTGTCCATCTCACCTCTCTTGCGGAACGCGCCGCTCCACGCGAAGATCGTCGCGATCGGGTTCGTGGAGGTCTCCTCGCCCTGGAGGTGCTTGTAGTAGTGACGGGTCACGGTGCCGTGGGCGGCCTCGTACTCGTACTTGCCGTCAGGGCTGACAAGAACAGAGGTCATCATGGCAAGGGAACCGAAGGCCGTGGAGACCATGTCGCTCATCACGTCACCGTCGTAGTTCTTGCAGGCCCAGATGAATCCGCCCTCGCTGCGCATCACACGTGCGACCGCGTCATCAATAAGGGTGTAGAAGTACTCGATGCCGGCGGCCTCGAAAGCGTCTTTGTACTCTGCGAACACCTCCTCGAAAATCTCACGGAAACGTCCGTCGTACTTCTTGGCGATGGTGTCCTTGGTCGCGAACCAGATGCTCTGCTTGAGGTCAAGGGCGTACTTGAAGCAAGCGTGGGCGAAAGAACGGATGGAAGCGTCGGTGTTGTGCATTCCCTGGAGAACGCCGGGACCCTTGAAGGTGTGCACAATCTGCTCTTCCCTCTTGCCGCTCTCGCCTTCGAAGACGAGCTTGGCGACTCCCGGCTCCTCAACGCGGATGTCAACACTCTTGTAAACATCACCGTAGGCGTGACGGGCGATGGTGATAGGCTTCTTCCAGAACTTCACGGCAGGAGAGATGGAAGGGATGGTGATAGGTGTGCGGAACACCGTTCCGTCCAGCATCGAACGAATCGTTCCGTTCGGGCTCTTCCACATCTGATGCAGGTTGTACTCGGTCATACGCTTGGCGTTAGGAGTGATGGTGGCGCACTTCACGGCAACACCGTACTTCTTGGTGGCGTTGGCGGAGTCGATTGTCACCTGATCGCCGGTCTCGTCACGATGAACGAGGCCGAGGTCATAGTATTCTGTCTTCAGATCAACAAATGGAATGATAAGCTCATCCTTAATCATCTTCCACAGGATCCTTGTCATTTCATCACCATCCATCTCTACGAGAGGAGTGACCATCTGAATTTTTTTCATAATTGAATATTAAAAATTAAAGTGTTTTACGAATATGATTACCTGGGCGCCTCAGGCTTGCAAGCCCCTAAAATGGACGCAAGCCTAAAGTGCGCGATTATGATTATTTGCTCTTCTGGGCGGCGTAGAAGTTCATCAGGCAACCGTCAGCGAGAATCTCCCTCTCGTCAGCGGTCAGATTCTGGAAGTAGAGATGAATGTCCTTCACACCTTCGGCGCTGATCACCTTGGCGTCAATCTCCTCCTTGCCCGAAAGGATGGCCTCACGGATGCCGGGAACATAGACGAAATCGCCGGCTACATATTCAAAAGGAGTCTCCTTTGAGATGGTGAAAGGAACGATGCCCCAGTTAATGCAGTTGCTGCGGTAACGCTTGGTGGCATATTCATAGCAGATGTTGGCGTCGCCGCCGAGCACCTTCTGGCAGGAAGCGGCCTGCTCGCGGGCTGAGCCGTCGCCAGGCTTGTTGGCGAACACACACGAACCGAACGAGGTGTCCTCCGGTTTGGCGCCCACCTTGGCGAGAGCGTCAAGCACGTGCTGAGGGGCCTTGCCCTCGCGGCGCTCAAGATCCTCCGCCTGGATGCGCTTGCTGATCCCGACATATTCAGGAACACGGCGAGAGAGAGCGAACTCGGAGAGTTTCAGCGGGTTGGAACGGTAGCTGGAAGTCTCGCCCGAAGGGATGAGCTCGTCGGTCGTGGTGACAGGGTCGTGGATGACAGCGGCGAGTTCAAGGAGCATGTTATCCTGCATCGGGTACATCTTAGGCCAGTCCTTGATGTTCGGTCCGTAGCGGAGCTCGACGGTAGGGTCGGCCTTGCCGAATCCGTAGTAGATGCGGCTCTTGTAGATGCGGTCGTCGAATGAATATGGCTTGTGCGTGTCTTCGTACTGGATGTCAGTGGCTGCCGTGATGACTCCACCGTTGGCGGCCGTGGCGGCGATAGAGCGCGCGTCCATCAGGCAGACAAGGGAGATCTGTCCCTGTCCAGGCTTCGAGCCCTCGCGGTTAGGGAAGTTGCGGGTGGTGTGACGGATCGAGAGTCCGTTGTTGGCAGGAACGTCACCGGCTCCGAAGCAAGGGCCGCAGAACGCCGGCTTGATCACAACACCGGCCTCAAGCAACTCCTCGGCGATGTGATTGCGGGTGGTCGCGAGATAGACAGGGGTTGACTGAGGGTAGGCGGACATCGTGAAGTAGTCGTTGCCGATGGTCTTGCCCTTCATGATCGCGGCAGCCTCGCTGAGGTTGTCGTAGGTACCACCGGAGCAGCCGGCGATGATGGCCTGGTCCGCGAAAGCCTTGCCGTCCTTCACCTTGCTCTCAAGATCGATGGTGATCTTGTCGCCAAAACGCTTCTTGGCATCCTCCTCCACTTTCTTCAGGATTCCTTCCGGATCAGCCTGGAACTCGTGGATCGTGTAGGCGTTGGATGGGTGGAACGGAAGGGCGATCATTGACTCCTGTTTGGAGAGATCGATGCGGATCATCGCGTCGTAGTAAGCGATCTCGCCCGGCTGGAGCTCTTTGTAAGCCTCAGGACGCTCGTGCATCCTGTAATACTCCTCAACCTTCTCGTCCGTCACCCAGATAGAGCTCAGACAGGTGGTCTCGGTGGTCATCACGTCGATTCCGTTACGGAAATCGGTAGGGAGGGAAGCAACGCCAGGGCCGGCGAACTCAAGCACCTTGTTCTTCACGAAACCGTTCTCGAACACGGCCTTGACGAGGGAGATGGCCACGTCGTGAGGGCCGACACCCTTCTTAGGCTTGCCTTCGAGCCAAACCAGAACAACCTCAGGAGCGTTGATGTCCCAAGTGTTGTGGAGGAGCTGCTTCACAAGCTCACCGCCACCTTCGCCCACACCCATGCAGCCGAGCGAGCCGTAGCGCGTGTGGCTGTCGGAACCGAGGATCATGCGGCCGCAACCGGCGAGAGCCTCGCGGACATATTGATGAATAACCGCCTGGTTGGCAGGAACATAGATACCACCGTACTTCTTGGCGGCGGAGAGTCCGAAGATATGGTCGTCCTCGTTGATGGTACCGCCGACAGCACACAGAGAGTTGTGGCAGTTGGTCATCGCGTAAGGGATAGGGAACTTGTCAAGTCCGCTGGCGCGGGCTGTCTGGATAATTCCGACATAAGTGATGTCGTGTGAAGCCATCGCATCGAACTTGATGCGCATCTTCTTGCCTTTGCTTCCGTCCACATCGTGGGCACGGAGAATTCTGTAGGCGATAGTGTTTTCACGAGCCTCGTCGGCAGATGGCATTCCCGCGGCATCACTTACGAGAGTCTTGCCGCCCTTCAGATAAACACCATTAGGAATCAATTCAACCATAGTAAATTAGTTTTGTGTTAATGAATATTGTTAATTATGCTTTCTATAAAAATTGTCAGGGACAGCATGTCGGCGCTTCCGCCGGGCGAGATGTTCTCCCTGATGAAATCCTTGTTCAGAGACGACAGGCCGCTCTCGCTGAAGTCCTCAAGAAGCCTTGCGGCCTCGGCTTCGGCGTGGGCGAGACCCTCCGCTCCCCTCCTGTGGAGGATGTTGGTGTCGTCAAGGGTCGTCATTATGTGAAGCAGCGTCTTATGGCAGCGGAAAGGGTCGCCTTCCAGCGAACGGTAGTACGGCAGCCAGTCTGCGAATAGTTCCGGATAGGCCGCGCGGGCGTTCTCCAGAGCGCCGACAGCCTTGAAACTTCTCTTGGCCTCGGCTCCGTGCGTACCTAGGGCGGAAGGGATCTCCGACGCTGCGCGCGACACAAGTTCCTTAAACGAATATACCTGCACGGATCCCGTTGCTGATGCCAAGTTTGAGGCTGCGGCCACGGAAAGTCCGATGCAGAAGAGGGCTCCTTTGTGGGTATTCACTCCGCCGGTGGCCTTCAGCATCGCTTTTTCGGCCTCGATGCCGATCTCCTTTATCTTTGCCGGGTCAATGTCTTTGGCGGACTCCACAGCCAGTCTTGTCAGATAAGGTCTTAACGCTGAGATGCTTTTGGACATCAGCGCATAGTCCATGTCTTTGTGGGCACCGTTGTCCTGCCTGTCCACGAGTCCCGGTTTGGGGGTCGTGTCGAGTTCCAACCTCAACGCACGCTCGGCAAGGTCGGCGACCAAGTAAGGGACGGTGGATTCTGGAATATATTCCATCGCCTCCTTGAGGTTGCCTTTGTCAAGAGCACGCCTTAATGAGGTGGCACTGATCGGATTGCCGTTTTGTTCAAGTCTTGGAATCTCTACGAAGTTAGGCAATATCTCCGCCATCAACTCGTTGTAGCGGCGGGTCAGCGCATCTTCCGGCTCACTGCCGGCAAAACGCACCGTAACTCCAAGAGGCTTAGCGATATGATTCACAAACAGATCCAGATCAAGGGCGATCTGCGTATCCGTGGCATCATCCAACTTCTTCAGGAAATATGTCGGGAATGTCGCCGCCGAGATGGCGTAGTCACTTCCCTCGCAGACAACCACATTGTCAAGTCCGGCGCAACCGGCCTCGATCATAGCCTTTCTTTCGACGTAAGGGAAACGCGACCTATCTTCCTTAACAACAATCACATAAAGATTGTCAACCTGCAATGCGGCCTGCTCAACCAGATAGCGATGTCCTTTAGTGAACGGATTGGCGTTCATCACGATCGCCCCGTTCCGGCCCGGACGGGCAAGCGAAGCCAAGTACTTCCTGTACTCCGGAAGCCCTCCCCTGCCGTTCTCCATCAGAATGGCCTTCGGCGCTGACGCAAGCAACCCGAACCCAAGGCTTTTGAATATTCCTTCATTCTCCGGCTTGGTGAAAGCTTTGACCGATTCCCTGCCCTCCTCACGGGCGATGGCGATGAGGCGAGACACGAGAATATTCATAAGTCCCTCGCTGCGAGCGGATTCAGACACAGCGACGCACTTGATGACGTTGCCGTCCAGCCCGCCTCCCGCAAGGATTTCGTTCCCGTCCTCGTCACGGGTCACCACCACATAACGGTCCAGCGGAGCCAGTCTCAGCCCGTTGGCGGCGAGGAAAGCCTCGACCCGTCTCCGGACAGAGTTCAACGACAGCGGAGCCTCGCTTATGTAGTGACGGTTATCGCACATAGGACTCAATCATTTCGTCAATCTTCGCGGTGAGCTCAGCCATAGTGTGGGTACGGTTTCGCATACAATAGCGAGCCTCGTTGTCACAGACAAGACATTTTCTCGGACTCAGGCCCACCGACTCCCTTGACATAGGAACTCCGTCAGCGTCAATCACATCCAAATCAAAAAGACGGCCGAGCGGATGAGTGTCCTCGATCCGGCAGGTCTCCTTTTTGGCTTCCTCGTTGGAGAGCGGGGTCACGAGATACGCCTCGTAGCCGGTCGGCAGATCCCGGAGCCTGATTTTGAGCATAGAGTCACCGAAAGCCAAGACCAAAGCCGTGACCGCGGCCTGGGCGACCACAAGGGATTGCAGATTACGCTTGACCTTACCCGGCATTATGACCGTGAGGCAGACCAGGGTCTTTCCAGGGTAACCTTTCAAAAGTTCCTTCTGGAAAGAAGCCCGTTCCTCACGACTTGCCAGCAATTGGTCAAGCGTAATCTCCATAAAAAACAGTCTTAGTCCTCGATGTTCATTATGACATCCATCACGGAGCCGTCACGGTTCATCACGACTCCCACGACCTTCTCTCCGAACGGAAGCGGATCAGGGACTCCGATGGACTTCAGAGCCAGTTCCTTGAGGTCATGGATGTCCACGACCTTCAGTCCGGCCTCCCTCAGACGCTCGGCGATCTCAGGACGGCGCGGGTTGACCGCGATGCCATATTCAGTGACAACAACATCGACTGTCGAGCCAGGGGTGATGAGGGTTGTGACCTCGTCCACGACGCAAGGGATGCGTCCGCGCATCAGAGGGCAGACAATGATCGAGAGAGCCGAGTCGGCCGCCGTGTCAGGATGTCCTCCGACGGCTCCTCTGATGACTCCGTCGCTACCCACAAGCACGTTGACGTTGAAGTTCACGTCCACCTCAAGGGCCGAGAGAATCACGATGTCGAGATAGTGCACGGCTGATCCAGGTTCATCCGCGCTGGCATATTCATTGGCGGAGACTCCCTTATGGAAAGGATCGTTCTTGATGGACTCGGCGGCGACGCGGTCAAATGACTGAACGTCAATGAGTCGTCCGATGAGGCCTTCCTCGTGCATCTTGACCATGTGGGCGGTGATTCCTCCGAGCGCGAAGCTGGAGTGGATGCCCCTTTTGATCATTTCCTCACGAATATATTTGACAGCGGCCAGCGAGGCTCCGCCGGATCCGGTCTGGATCGAGAATCCTTCCTTGAAATAACCGCTGTTGACAATGACTTTGGCGGCGTTCATCGCAAGCAGGATGTCGCGAGGGTTCTTGGTGTCACGAATGGCTCCGGAAGAGATCTTGGACGAGTCTCCGACTGAGTCCACGAGGACAACGTAATCGACATCGTGCTCGGAAATCGAGTTCGGAGTGTTCGGATAATCAACGAGATCATCGGTGATGATCACGACCTTGTCAGCGTACTGGGCGTCAGGCTTGGCGTAGCCGAGGGAACCGCAGATTGACTTGGCGTGCTCGGAGCGGGAGTAACCGCTGGCGTTTCCGGCAGGGTCGCTGGAAGACGCGCCGAGGAACGCCACGTCGATGTGCAGGTCACCTTTCGCGATGGCGCTGCCACGTCCTCCGTGGCTGCGGAACACCACAGGCTCCTTCATCAGACCGTGTGAGATCTCCTTGGCAAGCTCGCCACGGAGCCCGGAGGTGGAGATCTTTGTGATCACTCCGTTCTTGATGTGGTCGATCAGCGGAGCGTGGACGTCTGAGAGGCTGGACGCGGCGAGATGGAGATTCTTGAATCCCATCTCGGCCAGTTTGCCAACGACCATGTTCACAACCTTGTCACCACCTCTGAAATGGTGGTGGAAGGAGATTGTCATTCCGTCTTTCAGGCCGCTGAGCCTGATGGCATCCTCAAGTGTAACCACCTTGGACTGAACCTTCTGAAGATCCTTGCGGAATGTGGTGTTTTTCGGAGTCTCTCCCGAGTACACCTTCTTGCCCATTGCGGCGGCAACCTTATCGACAAGCGCCGCCCTTTCCCTTATATTACTCATAAACTTCCTCCTTTGTTAATATGCCTGAAGCGATGGCGAGATCGATGGTGCGCTGAGCCCTGATGACGACAGGACGGTCAACCATCTTGCCGTTGACGGCGATGACACCCGAGCCGCGTTTCTCAGCCTCCTTGATGGCGGCGAGAATCTTCTTAGCCTTCTCGATGGCCTTCTCGGTCGGGGCGAACACCTCGTTCACGATCTGGATCTGACGAGGGTTGATGATGGACTTGCCGTCGAATCCGAGAGTCTTGATGAGCTCGACCTCCTTGCGGAAAGTCTCCATGTCATCGAGGTTTGAATATACCGTGTCGAGAGCGTCGATCCCTGCGGCCCTGGCGGCCACCACGATGGTCTCGCGGGCATAGAGCAGCTCGGCTCCGCCCGGGGTACGCTGGGTCTTGAGGTTGGCGCAGTAGTCCTCGGCTCCGAGGGCGATGCCCATCATCCTCTTGGAAGCCTTAGCGATCGCGAACGCGTTGCAGATGCCCTCGGCGCTTTCGATGGCGGCCATCATGCGGGTTCTGCCAAGGCATCCCAGTTCCTTCTCGACCTTCTCAATCTCCGCCTCCAGCTCGCGGACCTCGTCGGCGGTCTCGGTCTTCGGCATGCGGATCACCTGCACGCCGGCCTTCACGACAGCCTCAACGTCCTTGCGTCCGTAAGGGGTGCTGAGAGGATTGATGCGGACAACCATTTCGGTGTCGCCGTAGTCGATTGACTTCAGAGCGTTGTGGACGAGCAGACGCGCGGCGTCTTTCTCAGCCATGGTCACGGAGTCCTCCAGGTCGAGCATGATCGAGTCCGGCCCGTAGATGAAGGCATCCTGCATCATTCCGGGATTGTTGCCCGGAACGAACATCATTGTTCTTCTTAATCTTTCCATAATCGTAACTGATTATCGGAATAACCCGCGCACCTTCGGTCCCTGGCGCCGCGACTTATTCCTCAACCTAAACTAAGCCCAAACATCTTTTCCTGTGGCGCGCACGGCGGCGGCGGTCACCCTGGCACGGATGGTGCAATCCCTGGCTCCCTTGTCAACCGCCTTGATGTCAGCGTCCTCCAGTCCGAATTCGGTAAGAGTTTCCTCAATGACCTGACGGATCTGTCTGCCGAACTGGGCGGCCACAGAACTGTCCAGGTCGATGTGCAGACCTTTCGTCTCGGCCGGGGCGATCTGGATCATGATGTCACCTGACTCCAGCGTTCCGGCTACAGCGTTCTTTACTTCCATAGCGAAATGTACGATAAAAAAGTCATTAGTGTCCCTGAACCCTCAGGGGCGTGTTAATAATTATGTGTCAATCTCAAACAAAATCAACCCTCGGCGACTACAATCTTTCACATTATTCGGAATATTCCGAAAAATATATAACCACCGCGACGGGTCGCATCTTGTTCCGCCAAAGGTAGGACACTTTTTTCAGTTGACCAAATTTCCGCCGTACATTTTTCATTTTTCTGAAGCGTTGACCGGAGACTACAAGGGTGTAGATCATTCCGGCGCCTGGGAGAAGATGATCAACTACTGTGAGAAGGAGAACCGTGTAGGCTGCATTGACGCCGAGTACATCAGTGTCTATCTTGATGACCCGATGACGGCTCCGGCCGAGAAAGGTGGTCACTTCGACAGGCTCAGTGACCGACGTGGTGAGTTCAAGGTCCGATGCCCGGCGGGGATCACAGCAGGACAACGAAGGAGGTGCCGAGCGAGAGCATATTCATATATTCATTAGAAGATTTGCTGTGGGGCGGGAGGAGGTTGTAGTCCAGGAAAAGTCTCATTCCGTAAGAGGAATTGACCTTGAAGGACAAAGACATGCCGGTGCCGAAGGTGAAACCTCCGGCTGAGGGCACTGTCTTGCCGGCAAGGCTCAGTTTCGGATAGCGGACATAGCCGCCGAGCAGTTTTGCTCCGGCTGACCAGAAGGAAGACAATGGAAGGGAGAAGTAGCCTCCTCCAGAGAAAGAGACGGCATCAAAAGAGTTTTTCGCCTCATCGTCATCAGTGAATATCAACGTGTTGGTAGCCGTGAAGCGTCCCCCGATCCCGAAATGCCGCCAAGGAAAGCAAGCCCCCTCAAGGCCGGCGGTGCTTCCGGTGGAAGTCCGGAACTCGTTGGTCTCGTCTATATCGTAATCACTAAGCGGCAGATTCACCCCGAGATAAAGACCCAAGAAAGAAGTACTCGGACTTACATCATCGGGATAGTCGGCATAAGTGGCAGACAAACCTTTATCCTTGAATATCAAGTCGGTGATCCAGTACCCGGCCTCCGTGGCGAGGATTCCGACCCCGGCTCCCGTCAGCACATCGCTGAGCCAATGCTTGTTGTTCGCGACACGCATAAGCCCGGTCGCGGCGGCCACTGAATAGGCCCCGACACCGATCCATGGACTCACACTGCCATATTCCTTGGTAAGCATTGTGGCGGTCATGAACGCCGTGGCGGTGTGTCCCGAAGGGAAGGATCTGTCATCTGAACCATCCGGTCTGGTGACGTTGGTGGTGTTCTTCAGCGTGCCGACGATGCCAGCCATCAGAACGGCGGAAATAGCGTCCGACACCGCCATTCTCTCCCACGAGCTGCGGCTTTCCACCCCAAGCGCTTTCAGTCCGACCATCACCGCGAGCGGGGAATATTGCAGGTAGTCATCTGCGCTCTTCTTGAAATCAGGAATATAATCGTTCCTCAATCCCCGGAACCGTCCGTCCAACTTCTTGGCCACCAATCCCTCCGCGATCAGCGGAGCGCTTATGACCACCACCCGCCCCAGCCGCGTCCTCGGGAACCCGACACCTACGCGGCTGTTTTGAGGCATTTGTGAATATGCCCGAGCGGCCGCCGGGGACAAGGATGAACTGTCTGACAAAGAGGATGCGTGACGCCCCGTCTGCCAATAGGGGAGCGGACTTGACTGAGCCGAACCATCTGACAGGTTCTGCGAGCCTACCGGCAGAGCCAAAATCAAGGCGAGAGGTACGGATATGATTCTTCCAAGCATTATCTGTAGTCAGGTTGGTGATTTCCAATCGGCAAAGATAATCCTGTTTTTGAAGAAAATCTGTTTTTATTCAACTTTCAATCGAAATGATTTCTCAAGATACGTCCTTCCTTGACCCAAATGGCGGGATGACCGTCCCGACCAGAAGAGCACCCCGCTGAAAAGACTCCGTAAATAATAACCATGCGGAATGTGGTAAATAATCCAAGATTCCGCAGCCTTATTTTCGATAACCGTGCGGAATGTGGCAAAAATTCCAAGATACCGCAGTTATCTCAAATAATATTCATATTTTTGCAAAATGGAAACGCTCCAAAAAGGCTCGCTTCATAGAGGAGACAAACACGCGCAAGGCCGTGCACATCACAATGGTGACAACCTACGGTGTCAGGCACAATGAATATTTCAACGACATCCAATCCCAAGTCACACTGGATGACTTATTTGCCGAAGTATTACTTCTATATTTTTCAGGGATATGTCAGACGCGACATTTGAAAAGACACTGACCCTCGGGGACGCCATCCGCCTTTCCGGACCGATGGCGTTCAACATCATGATCAAGCCCGCCGGGTCACTCTGCAATCTGGACTGCAAATATTGCTACTACCTCGACAAGGCCGAGATCTACGGCGGCAAGGAGCCCCGCATGACCGAAGCGATGCTCGAAAAAGTGGTTCAGGAATATATCAGCGCGAACGGTGTGCCGGAGGTGACCTTTAACTGGCACGGCGGCGAACCGCTGGTGCTGGGGATGGATTTCTACCGCAAGGCTTTGGAATTTGAGAAGAAATATGCCTGTGAAAAGGTCATCCACAACACCATCCAGACCAACGGCACGCTCCTCAACCGGGAATGGGCGAGATTCTTCCGCGAGAACAATTTCCTTGTGGGAATATCCCTGGACGGCCCCAAGGATATTCATGACAAATACCGCAAGGACAGGGGCGGCTTCCCGACTTTCGACAGGGTGATGAACGGACTGAATATTCTGAAAGGGGAAGGAGTTGAGTTCAACACGATGTCCACGGTCAATCACGCCAGCGAAGGCAGAGGGCTGGAGACGTATCTGTTTCTGCGTGAGGTCGGCAGCGGATTTATGCAGTTTATGCCTGTGGTCGAGCACGTCAAGTACCCGCTGAACGGGGCCGGGAAGCCGGACAAGAAGAAGCGTCCGTTCATCGTGGACCCGAAGACCGACGGAGCCATCATAGCTCCTTGGTCAATGAGCGATGTGGGCTACGGCCGGTTCCTCTGCGACATATTCGATTATTGGGTCAGGAATGATGTCGGCCGCATATTCGTCACTAATTTCGACGCCACTCTGGCCACTTGGGTCGGGGAGATGCCTGGCACCTGCACATTCGCCCAGACCTGCGGCGGCAATTCCGTCATCGAACACAACGGCGACCTCTACCCTTGCGACCATTTTGTCTATAAGGATTATCTCCTCGGCAACATCACCGAAAAGCCGATCGCCGAGATGATGCGCTCGGACAAGCAGACGGCCTTCGGCATCGACAAGCGGAACAAGCTCCCCACCAAATGCCTTAAATGTGAATGGCTTTTCGCCTGCAACGGCGAGTGCCCCAAGCATCGGTTCAACACCTACGAGTCCCGCCAAGGCAGAGGCGGCCTAAGGATCGAGACCGGCCTGAACGCCCTCTGCGACGGTTACAAGATGTTCTTCAGCCACGTCGCCCCCTACATGGACTATATGAAAGACCTCCTGTCCCGCAAGATGTCCCCCGCCTACGTCATCCCCTGGGCCAGAACCCGCTCTCGCCGTATCTAATCATTAGCCCGTGCGTGAAATCAAGCGAACCACTCACGAGTTCGCCAACAGCATCTTGTGAGCAGGATTGGGGCAATTTTGCACACGAACGGAGAGGAGAGATTATTCCATTTGCGTAGAGGGCAAACACCTGACCTTCAATCAATTACAAGTTCATACTCTCCAAAATCGAAGGGCAGCAATTCTCAACAAGTTGGAGGCCAACGAGTGATGCACCAACACCTGACTTTCAGCCCATTACAGATTCCAGCCCTCCCAAATTGACTGGCAGGATTCACGAATATGTTAACTAACAACTGATTTCGCTCCACGGCACTATTTTCAACGGATCGGTTCTCTGTATAAAAGCCAATAAATTAAAGCTCAATAGAATCGGATGATGGTCAAACGTAAGGGACGGAAATTTTCCGGAAATTGTCATTCCAATCCTGCACTTGAATATTTCTGCTGAATGACCTCAGTCAGCGATTCCGCACATTATCCGTCGAATAATTTGTTCCACGGATAGTTCACCGTAGTTTTGCCGCAGCATTTGTACAAATCAATGCGGGGTTGTATCGTTACTTGGAAACATTATATTATATTTGTATCGGAAAACAAAATGGGCATAGGTAAACTAAAAGTTGTGTTGACAGAAGAAGCGCAAGCCTTTTTGGACGCACAACCGTTCAAGGCTCAACAGAAGATATACTATAACATCTTCAAGGTTGAGGAAGGGGTGATGAAAGTTAACATATTCAAGAAACTTGAGAATACCGATATATGGGAATTCCGCACTCTTTATAATGGTATTAGTTATAGACTATTCTCCTTTTGGGACACGGAGTTGGACACGTTGGTTATCGTCACGCACGGTATAGTCAAGAAAACTCAAAAGACACCATCAAAGGAGATTGCCAAGGCAGAAGAGGTAAGGAAAGAGTATTTTAAAAACAAGAGATAACAGCATTATGGAACAGATGAAACTGATCCCAGCGGATGATATGAAAGATAAGCTTTGGGGAAAGAGAGGCACCCCAGAGCGTGAGGCTATGGAAAATCAACTCAAAGAAGAAGTGAACGCCTACTTTGTTGGGGAGGCCATACGCAAGGCACGACTGGCACAAAAACTCACACAAGAAGAACTTGGTGAACTTATAGGTGTGCAGCGCGCCCAAATCTCCAAATTAGAAAAAGGGAAAAGCGTCATCACATTGCCTACAATGAGCCGTGTATTTAAAGCGTTGGGTATAGCGACAGCGACCCTGGATTTGGGCATTGCCGGAAAAATAGCGTTGTGGTAAAAGAAGAAGATTTCTCTATTTTCTCTGCAATTGAGTTTTTTCCGGTGATAGACCTCTTTGCCGGATAAACTCCGTTGGATCAGCAGTTTCTCCGGTAAATGCCGTTTCGGTGGAAACACGTTTGTCGCTTGTTGTGTACCAACCAAGGTCAAGTCATAGTGTTCGAGTCAGGAGAGGAAAACTCTGGCTATTATCTCGGGTAAAAAAGAATGGTTTGCCCCACTGAAGTGGGCATCCTCTTATCCGACACCGAAACGATTGCTTCCTGCACAGGACTTTCTGTAGAGGAGGTCGAGGCTCTATAGCATCCTATATGAGAAAGTCCCTCTGAACCAGGATAATCATCCATATCCAAAGGGATATTCATCAGATCAGAACCTGAACACTCCGGAGTCAACGTCCGAGTTCTCAAGACTCTTGGCGGAGTGGTTCTCCTTGCCGCGTTGGAAGAACCAGGAGATGGTGAAGCCGAACTCTCGGTTCTTGGTGCGAAGGTTAGTCTGTGTCACGTGGCGGACCGGAGCGATGGAGACCGTCTCGTTGGAGTACTTGTCGTCGTAGAACGGGAGAGGTCGATGCGGAAGCGTTTGAACTCGGTGGCGGTGTAGCGGTACATAAGGACGAGGTTGAGGTAGTAGCCCAGGTCGCACTCGATGGTCTGGACGGATCCGTCATCTCCGAGGGTGCGCATCAGCACGGCTGGGTCGTCCCTCTTCTTGATGAAGTTGGTGACATTCAGGTAGTAAGGTTGGCAGATAGGAGGAAATACTTATTTGGTCAGATAATGCCGTGTTCGTTTTTGCAAAAATGATTTTATTACCAATTTTCATTTTTGCAAAAATGTTTTTATTTTTGTCATCTAAAATGATTGATATGGAACTTTCAGACATTCGCCCTCTCATTGAATTTTATCACAGCAAGTTATCACAAGTATCGCTCGATTTCAAACGTTACTTGTACAATAAGATTAATTGGAAGGCCAGAATCATCGGCATCAGAGGCGAGCGAGGGGTGGGAAAGACAACTATGCTTATCCAGCGCATAAAGGAGAAGTACACCTATCCTGATGACACAATCTACATCTCATTGGATCATCTTTGGTTCAAAACGCACTCTCTTCAGGAACTGATAGGATTTCTGTACAATCGTGGAATCAACGAATTCTACATCGACGAAGTGCATAAAAACGAAGACTGGAGCCGTATAATCAAAAACCTCTATGACCAATATGCTGACCTTAGAGTTATCTACACTGGTTCTTCGATGCTTGAACTGGACAATTCTATCGTGGATATGTCCAGACGGCAGACTCCATATATTCTTAAAGGAATGTCTTTCCGTGAATTTCTCGAATATGACGGCACTATTGACATCCCGGCATATGGTCTTGAAGATATTCTTTCCAACCACAGCGCGATAGCGTTGGACATTGTGTCACGCCTTAAAGTTCTACGAGAATTTGACAAATACCTTCATTATGGAGTATATCCTTTCTATAAGGAGGGAGGCGACGATTTTTTGACTATGTTGCAGAACGTGGTCAAACTTGTTGTGGAAAGCGACCTTCCAGCCGTGGAGAAAGTGTCCTACCCCACCATCGACAAATGCAAGAAACTGTTCATGATCATCGCCGAGAATGTTCCACTGCAACCCAACACGGAGAAACTGGCTTCATCAATGAGCACAACCAGAAACACACTCCTCTCTCTTCTCTATAAACTTGATGAGGCAGAAATCCTAAACCTTCTCACAACGGAACTTAAGAATTACAAAAGACTGGTCAATCCTGAGAAAATCTATCTCGGGAACACCAATCTTATGTATGCGTTTTCGCCGAAGATCAACATCGGAACCATGCGCGAAACATTCTTCATCAACCAACTGTCAGCGGTGTGTTCCGTGCAGATGCCGGCAAAAGGAGATTTTCTTGTAAATGGCGACTATCTGTTTGAGATAGGTGGCGACAATAAAAATTTTGAACAGATCGCGGACATCCCGACAAGTTACCTTGGCATTGACGGCATCGAGACCGGCTACGGCAACCGTATCCCTCTATGGATGTTCGGACTTTTGTACTAATTTGTGAACGTCTCGCGCGTGAGACCACGTGGAATTTATGTCAGAACTTGAACACACCCGAGTCAACATCCGAGTTCTCAAGGCTCTTGAC